>Ga0255782_10003541_pt1 | contig 11782 bp, 9 predicted proteins | sample 101ome_26_FD_179980 | JGI IMG/M metagenome (GOLD analysis project Ga0255782, IMG submission 179980) | Coastal salt marsh microbial communities from the Groves Creek Marsh, Skidaway Island, Georgia - 101408AT metaG (version 2) | ecosystem: Environmental > Aquatic > Marine > Intertidal zone > Salt...
CGCAGCGCCTGTAATATACCATTTTAGACCACTAACTTTCCACTTACCATTTTTATAAACGGCTTCTGTTCTAATCATAGAAGGATCAGATCCACCACCTGGAGCAGGTTCTGTCATGGCTAACGAAGACCTTACTTCTCCTCTAATAATGGGATCTAACCATATATTCTTCTGATCCTCTGTTCCAATTTTATTTAATATGTACATATTACCATCATCAGGTGCTGCGCAATTGAAACAGACTGGCCCAAAAATAGACCTGTTCATTTCCTCATATAGGGCAGACATGCCTATAGGACCAAATCCAAGACCAGATCTAGAAACTGGCATTTGAGGTGACCATAGCCCTTCTTTTTTTACCTCATTTCGTATTTCTTCCAACAAATCTTCATTAATATTTTCATGATCGTCATAACTAGAGGATTTGGCCTCAAGTGGAATGATATTTTCATCAACAAATTTTCTTGTTTTTATTCTCAATTTTTCAATATCATCAGGAAGTTTAAAATCCATAAAAGTCTCCTAAAAATTTAAAGCCCAGCACTTAGCCCACCATCTACAGCTATGACTGCACCTGTCATATAAGTATTTTGACGGTTTAACAACATTGAAATAATAACATCAAGCTCTTCAGCTGTAGCAAATCTTCTTAAAGGAATTTTCTTTTTAAGTAAAAGGCCTGCGTCCCCTTCTAGCTGTTCTCTGTTAATATCGGTTAAAATATAACCAGGTGCTAGAGCATTAACACATATATTGTAACGTGCTAATTCGATTGATTGAGATTTTGTTACTTGGATTAGTGCAGACTTAGTTGCTGAGTAAGCTCCAACATATGACAATGGCCTATACCCCAGTGTTGATGCAATATTTATTATTTTGCCATTTTTATTCTTTATCATAGTTGGAATAATGGCATTTGATACATTAATTGATCCTAGGAGGTTCGTTTCAAAAATTTTACTAAGGTTTGATTTCGTTTCTTGATGTAAAAGTTTAGTACTAGCAATTCCAGCATTATTTACTAAACCATAGATATCTAGACCACCTATCTTTTTATGAACTTCTTGTTCATTCGTGACGTCAACCTCAATATAGTTATGACCTAAACTTTGATTAGGTAAATTCGATATAACAGTTTCAAGGTTTTTTTTATTCCTTCCAACTCCTAAAATCTTAAAACCGTCAGCAGCTAAAACTTTTGAAAAATTAGCACCAAGTCCTCTGCTTGCACCAGTAATTAAAACAGTGTTAGATTGATACTCCATGATATAATACTCAATAAGAAAATTTATTAGTTATAATTTTTAAATACAATAATTAAGTCATTCAAATATGTCAGTAAAAAACAAAATTAATAATTTAAATTTATGGATTAGAGAAAAAACTTCTTTAGACGCAGAAATTGTGACAATTAAAAAATTTCAAGTAGGTCAATCAAACCCAACATATCTTTTAAAATCAAATTCTAAAAGCTTTGTACTTAGATCAAAGCCGTTAGGTAATCTTTTACCTGGTGCCCATCGTATTGATAGAGAATATAGAGTTATGTATGCACTTAGTATGTCTAAACTGCCAGTTCCTAAGATGTATGGATACTGTAATGATATCAACATATTTGGCAGTGAGTTTTATATAATGGAATTTTTAGACGGCACTCATGAGTTTGACCCTATCCTTCCTAATTATTCAGCTAAACAAAGAGGACAAATATATATGCACAAAACTCAAATTTTAGCTGATCTAGCAATGGTAAACCTAGCTGAACTCAAGTTAGAAGATTTTGGAAGACCTCAGGGGTATCTTGAAAGGCAAATTAACTTATGGATAAAGCAATATAGATCTTCGCAAACAAAAAATATTGAAAGTATGGAATTTTTAATTGAGCATATACCCAAATACATACCAAAAGAAATAGATGATTTACCACCTTGTTTATTACATGGCGATTTCCGTCTTGATAACATGATATTAAAAAATCAAAACAATTCCTTAAGTATTCTGGGTTTACTGGATTGGGAATTATCTACGTTATCTCCTCCCTTTATTGACTTATCTTATTGGGCTTTGATGCTTAGGTTTGAGTCAAATTGGCCGATCGGTGGTTTGGGTAATTTTAGAGACCTTAATCAAGATTCTGGTATTCCCTCAGAAGATCAAATTCTAGAGACTTATTTAAACATAACTGGCTTTGATAAGCCCAAATATTGGCAATATTTACTTGCATTTAATAGCTTTAGGTTTGCAGGCATTCTTCAAGGAATTGCAAAGCGTGTTATTGATGGAAACAATGCAGGAGAAAATGCTTATGAGGTTGGTGAGCAAGCAGAAACTGTTGCTGACTTAGGTAAAAAAATTCTCATGGAATATTTGTAAATTTTTTTGAAGAAATTCTTATCGGATTTATCATTAAGAAAGAAGCAACAAAAAGGGATATAGATGATATTATTAGAGCAATTTTGTAAGATAAAAATAAATCTATCATAACTCCACCAAAGTAAGGACCAACCATTTGACCTACACTAAATGCAGAAGTAAGTACAGCAGCAGACACCCTTATAGATCCTAAAAATCTAGATTGCCCCTCTAATAAAGCTAATGCAGTTATTGGTATAAAGGTTGAACCAAGGAGAATAGAGGCTAGAGTAATACCAAATTTATTTTCCAATAATACTGGCATTAAAATACCTAAACTCATTATTGCACACGCAAAAAAAAGAGCTATGTCATTACCAATTTTTTTTCCAAACCAAGGCCAAAAAATAACCATAGGTATACCGGCTAACCCAACGAGTAACCAGACGTAAAATTCAGTGGATTCCAAACCAACAGTTTCTCTTGCCATAGCTGAAATAAATGTTCCTAAAACGACATACCCAAAACCATATAGACCATAAGCTATCGTTATTAGAGTAAAGCCAAGATTATTCTTAACATTTGAGGTTACATTAGTGGTGCTTACAATAGACTCATCAGGTGTATTAACAAAAATAGGAATGGCTAAAATTATTGATAAGATTGTGACCCCTATCCATAATTCATCCCATTTGAAACCTAAACTGCCCAGAACAGATACAAGAATAGATGATAAAACAATACCAAGACCAACACCCATGAAATGAGCGGTGCTTAGTGATTTTTTACCAAAAGCTTGAATGGAAGGAAGTATTAGTGATGTTCCAAAAATCAAAACAAAAGCGCTAGATAAACCGCTTAAGAAACGAACAACTATAAAAAAAGTTATGTTATCGTTAAGGCTCATTAGCAGAGTTGTCACTAAAGAAACAAGAATTGAGATAAAAAAAACTAATTTTACTTTTTTTTTAAAAAAAGGAAGAATTGATAATAACGAACCACATAAATAGCCAAAAAAGTTCCATGAGGCAATCAACCCGCCCACAGTCTTGCTCATATTTAGTTCTTCAAGCATATAGGGTAAAATGGGAGTGTAAGCAAACCTACCTATCCCAACAGCTAAAGCTAGAGCTGCAGTTCCAGTGAGAATTAAGATTAAAACTTTATAATTGAATTTTTGCATTAAATTTTATTTATTCCATTATAGACACTGTATTTTTGCGGTTAGCCTATTTATCAATCCAGATTAATGATTGACCGTAATTCAAAAAATGTTTCTTATATAATAATATTAATATGAGAAAAATAGATGCACAATCTTTTTACTATTATAAACGAAAATGATCACATCATAAGAATTGAGTTAACTAATGGAAAAAAATATAACCCATTATCTTTAGACTTAATTAAGGCCTTAACAAAAACCTTAAAAGAAATTTCCTCACAAGGTAAAGTTAAAGTCTTAATTATTTCATCTGAGGGTCCAGGATTTTCAGCGGGACATGATTTAGATGAGTTAAGAAAAAATAAAAATAACAAAGGATTTTTTAAGCTACTATTCAATGAATGTTCAAAATTGATGCAAACTATCATGACTTTGCCTCAACCGGTGATTGCAGAAGTCTCAGGTATTGCAGCTGCAGCGGGTTGTCAATTAGTTGCCAGTTGTGATTTAGCTGTTGCTTCAGAGCACTCTTCTTTTATGACACCAGGTGTCAATATTGGTCTTTTTTGTTCTACACCTATGGTAGCGGTTTCAAGAAATATAAGTAGAAAGAAAATAATGGAAATGCTTCTGACTGGGGAAAAACTAAACTCTCAAGATGCTGTTCAATTTGGTTTGATAAATCATTCTGTCCCCCAAGAACAACTTCATAACAAAACTATGAATCTGGCAAAATTAATAGCTTCTAAACCTTCTTCTACAGTAAAAATTGGTAAAGAGGCGTTTTATAGGCAAGTTGAAATGCCTATTAATGAAGCTTATAATTACACTTCTGAAGTGATGACTGCAAATATGATGGAGATAGATGCTCAAGAAGGTATTAACGCATTCCTTGAAAAAAGACACCCAAATTGGAATGAGTAAAAAACGTTAAACCATTTCCAGAGCACCATTTAAATCTTGAATGATGTCCTTATGGCTTTCAAGACCTATTGAAAGTCTAATCATTGAATTTTTAATTCCTGATTTTTCTTTTTGTGCGTCACTTAGTTGTCTGTGTGTTGTAGATGCTGGATGAATTATTAAAGATTTGGTATCACCAATATTTGCAAGATGAGAGATAAGATTACAGCTTTCTACTAATTTAACTGCTGCGTCATAGTCACCTTTTAATGAAAAAGTAAACACAGAACCAAAACCATCATTAAAATACTTTTTTGCCAAATGATGATATGAATTATTTTCAAATCCAGCCCATGAAACATAACTTACTTTTGGATGGTCATTAAGAAACTTCGCAATTATCTCAGCATTTTTCATATGTTGCTTCATTCTTAAAGGAAGAGTTTCTAATCCAATTAGTGTCAAGTACGCATTTAATGGGGCCATTGTGGTTCCTAAATCTCTCAATGCACAAGCATGACAATAATTAATAAAGGCATGATTACCAAAAGTTTCGTAAAAGCTTATATCGTGATAAGACGAATCTGGTTCAGTTAATTTTGTAAATTTTCTACCCGAATCCCACTTAAATTTACCCATATCTACAACAGCACCGCCCATAGCATTTCCATGCCCAGATAGAAATTTGGTAGTAGAGTAGATAATTAAGTCAGCACCAAATTTTCCAGGCTGGCATATAATTGGCGTTGCCATCGTATTGTCAATTATTAGAGGAATACCAGCATCATGCGCTATATCAGCTAAAGTTGAGATATCGCTAATGTTACCATCGGGATTAGCTAAACTTTCAGCGAATAAAGCTCTAACTTCAGGCTGTTTCACAGCTAACCTAACTGCGTCCAAATCTGATACATCCACAAGCTCTGCTTCCCAAGAAAAATTTTTGAATGTTTTTGTGAACTGTGTAATTGATCCTCCGTACAATTTTGAACTGGCAATTATTTTAGAGCCTGGTTCCATTATAGGAAACAATGCTATTAGTTGTGCAGCGTGCCCCGATGAAGTGCAACAAGCTCCTAAAGCATTATCTAAGGCTGATATTCTCTGTTCCAATGCTGACACAGTAGGATTAGATAAGCGAGAATAAATATTACCAGGTTCTTGTAGGTTAAACAAACTAGCTGCATGATCTGTATCGTCAAAAATGTAAGACGTTGTTTGATAAATTGGCATGCTTCTAGAACCAGTTGCAGAATCTGGCCTGGTCCCTGCGTGAATCGCTAATGTCTCTAATTCATTAGATTTAAAAATACCTCCGTCTCTTGATGCCGGAGGAGGTGATAAAGGTATACTTCTTTTGGATGAGACTAAATTTGAATTAAATCCTGCTAAACCAAGGGAACCTGATAATCTTGAATGTTCCATTTTAGAACATTTATCAAAAATGACATTTTTATTATTTTGTTTTGCTAGTTCTATAGCCTCTTCACTAATAATACCTAGCTGCATCCAAATTGTTTTTGCCCCAACTTTTATAGCTTCTTGGGTTATTGAAGGACAAAATTTTGCAGGTCTAAAAATATTTACCATATCTATTTCAAAAGGAATTTCTTCTAAAGAAGAATAACAAAGTTGACCTAATATTTTTTCTCCAGCACTACTTGGATTAACGGGGATAACTTTATATCCATGCTTTTGTAGGTATTTCATAACAAAGTTAGAAGGTCTTTTCCAATTTTTGCTAGCTCCAACCATAGCTATCGTCTTATTTTTTGATAAAATATCTGCAATAAAAAAATCATCTTCTTTATTAATATTTAAAGTCATGAATACCTCTTTAAGAATAATTTTTTAATATAATTACTTTTTAAATATCTAGAAATTTTTTTTTTTAACATAGTAAAATATTCTTAGTTCAAATACTATTAGAGCTGAATTTTTTAATTTTTTTTGAATTTTCACAAAGGTTATTTTATGAGTCTAATATATGATTTCATTATAGTTGGCGCAGGAACAGCAGGCTGTCTCTTGGCAAATCGATTGTCGGCTAATGGTAAATTTTCAGTCGCCCTAATAGAAGCTGGAGGAAGTGACAATTATCATTGGGTTCATATACCAGTAGGTTATCTTTACTGCATGGGTAACAAAAGAACAGATTGGTTATATAAGACAACAAAGCAAGAAGGTCTTAATGGTAGAGAATTAAATTATCCAAGAGGAAAAGTAATGGGAGGGTGTTCTTCAATAAATGGAATGATTTATATGAGAGGACAGGCTGCCGACTATGATCTTTGGAGACAAATGGGTAATGATGGTTGGAGTTGGGATGATGTTCTACCATATTTTAAAAATATGGAAGATAGTTATGAAGGAGAAAATAAATTCCATGGTTCTGGAGGTGAGTGGAAAGTAAATCAGCAAAGACTGTCTTGGGATGTTCTAGATAGTTTTAAAGAAGCAGCCGTGGAGGCTGGAATACCAGAAATTGACGACTTTAATGAAGGGAATAATTTTGGCGTTTCATATTTTAAAGTTAACCAAAACGCAGGATTAAGATGGAATACAGTTAAAGCATTTTTAAAACCTATTAAAAATAGGAAAAATTTAACAATCCTTAGTAAATGTGAAGTCAGTAAAATTATTTTAGATAATAAAAAAACCAAAGGTGTAGAAGTTTTCAGGAATGGAAAATTAGAAGAAATATTCGTTAATAGAGAAATTATCTTGGCTTCTGGGTCTGTTGGATCACCAAAAATATTAGAATTGTCAGGAATTGGAAATCCTGAAATTTTAAGAAAATTGGGAATAAAAACAGAAGTGGAAAATAAAAATATTGGTGAAAATCTTCAAGATCATCTTCAGCTTAGGGTAATTTATAAGTTAGAAAATGCCAAAACCTTAAACCAAAAAGCAAATTCAATTTTGGGGAAACTAGGAATAGGTTTGGAATATGCTTTTAAAAGGACTGGCCCAATGTCAATGGCTCCCAGTCAACTAGGTGTTTTTGCAATGTCAGACAATTCTTATGATACACCTAATCTTCAGTTTCATGTTCAGCCGTTATCGTTAGATAAATTTGGAGATCCACTACATAATTTTCCTGGCTTAACTGCTAGTGTCTGTAATCTTAACCCGCAAAGTAGAGGTAATGTTCACATAGTATCCAGAGATCATAGAGATGCGCCATCTATTGATCCTAATTACTTATCTGCAGAACAGGACAAGATTGTAGCCGCGCAATCTATAAAACTTGCAAGAAGAATTATTTCTCAGCCTGCTATGAAAAAATATAACCCGCAAGAGTTTGCTCCAGGTATACAATTTCAATCAGAAGAGGATTTAAAAAAAGTAGCAGGAGATATAGGAACGACAATTTTTCATCCAGTTGGAACATGTGCTATGGGTAAAAGTATTTCTTCTGTAACTGATAGTAATTTAAAGGTAAGGGGTGTAGAAGGTTTAAGAGTTGCAGATGCTTCAATAATGCCTACTATCACTTCCGGTAATACAAACGCCCCTACTCTGATGATTGCTGAAAAAGCATCAGAAATGATCTTGAATTCTAATAAAATTTAATATTTATTGATTAAATGATTATGAGGTAAAAATGAACTTTGAGTATAAAGAAGATCAGTTAGCAATAAAAGAAATGGCAAAAAACTTTGCGGAAACTGAGCTTATGCCCTATGCCTCAGAATGGGATCAAAAAGAAATTTTTCCACTTGAAACTCTAAAAAGAGCTGCGGATTTAGGTATGGCGGCTATTTATGTTGATGATTTGTATGGAGGCTCTGGACTTACCAGATTAGATGCAGCCATTATATTTGAAGAGCTCTCAAGAGGTTGTGTTTCTACTGCGGCCTATATTTCTATCCATAATATGGTAACGTGGATGATAGATAAACATGGATCAGATGATCTAAGAAAGAGGTTTGTTCCAAATCTATCTACTATGCAGAAAATGTCTAGTTATTGTCTTACTGAACCTGGGTCAGGCTCAGACGCTGTTGCCCTAAAAACAAAAGCTACCAAAAAGGGAAATAGTCATTATTTATTAAATGGAACAAAAAGTTTTATATCTGGTGGACCTACAAGTGATGTTTTTGCTGTAATGTGTAGAACTGGTGAAGAAGGTGCAGGTGGTGTCTCTTGCTTGTTAGTCGAAAAAGGTACTAAAGGTTTAACATTTGGCAAACAAGAAAAGAAAATGGGTTGGAATAGTCAGCACACATCAATGGTTAATTTTGATAATTGTGAAATCCCTATAGATAATTTAGTTGGAAATGAAGGTGATGGTTTTAAAATAGCTATGAAAGGATTGGACGGTGGCAGAGTTAACATTGCTGCATGTTCACTAGGCGGTGCTAGAGCAGCTTTGGAAGCGTCCTTGAATTATGCAGCAGAAAGAAAACAATTTGGAAAAACTTTAGATAAGTTTCAAGTAACTCAATTTAAACTTGCAGATATGGCAACTGAATTAGAGGCGTCTAGGCTAATGGTTTTAAGGGCTGCTTGTGCCCTAGACTCTCAAGATAAACAGGCCACAAAGCTTTGTGCCATGGCTAAAAGATATGCTACCGATGTATGCTCAGAAATTTGTAATATGGCTCTTCAAATTCATGGTGGTTATGGATATTTAAAAGATTTTCCTCTAGAAAGGTTGGTACGAGATTTACGAGTTCACCAGATATTAGAAGGAACAAATGAAATAATGAGAGTCATTATTTCTAGATATTTGAAAAACTAAAGAGACTTAAAAAGGAAATTTTGAAAAATGCAAAATGAGGTAATGTTTATTGAGGATAATAATGTAGGTATTATTACCCTTAATAGACCTGATAGATTAAATGCTTTAACATACTCAATGGTTGAACAAATAAGTCAAACACTAAGTCTATGGGAAACGGATGAGAATATAAGCTGTGTTATTATTGAGGGGGCAGGAGATAGATCTTTTTGTGCTGGTGGAGATGTAGTTAAATTAAGAAAAGAGGTTTTAGCTGATGGAGGGCCTCCCACAGACTTATCTAGATCATTTTTCTATGATGAGTACACATTAAATTATAAAATTAGTAATTATAAAAAACCTTTTATATCTCTTATAAATGGTTACACAATGGGTGGGGGCGTTGGCGTATCAATGCATGGAAGCCATATTGTGGGTTCTGAAAAAACTTTGTTTGCAATGCCAGAAACTGCCATAGGATTGTTCCCTGATGTAGGAGGAGGGTGGCTTCTTGGTCAATTAGATAGCGGAATAGGTGCTTGGTTGTCTTTAGTTGGTGCTAAGATAAAAGCTTATGATTTAATGAAATTAAAACTTATCACTCATTATGTTCCTTCAAATACAATAAAATCTTTGAAGGAAGATTTAATTTCCTCCTCACCAAATACTAATGAAAAAGTTAATTCTATTATTAATCAATATTGTGCAAATCCAAATTCATCAGAGAGCATACTTTTAGAAAATGATCAAATAATCAAAGATGCTTTTTCATCCGATACCGTTGAAGAAATTTTTAACAAATGCGAATTAATTTCATCCTCTGGTAATGAATTTATAACAAGTCAATTGGATGAATTAAAACATAAGTCACCAACCTCATTAAAAATCTCATTAAGACAAATTAGATCAGCTTCAAAAATGAATCTGAAAGATGAGCTGATAATGGAGTATAGAATGGTCCAAAAATGTGTTGAAATTGGAGATTTTTTTGAAGGTGTCAGGGCAATGTTAGTTGAAAAAGATAGAAAGCCAGCTTGGAACCCTTCAAACATTAAAGAAATAGATGATGATAAAGTTAATAAATTTTTTGAAAGCTTAGGTGATCAAGATCTAATTTTGACAAAATAGAGTACGAATAATTTTGGAGGAAGTTAACATGAATAAAGTTTATATAATGTCTGCTAATAGATCAGCTATTGGAAGTTTTGGTGGAACTTTGAAAAGTTTTTGCCCAGTTGATCTTGGGACTTTAGTAGCCAAAGAGGCTATAGACAGATCAGGATATAACCCAGATGAGGTTGAGCATGCTGTTTTTGGTAATGTAATACATACAGAACCAAGAGATATGTATGTTAGTAGGGTTATTGCTCTTCAGGCAGGCTTAGCAAAAGAATCTGCAGCATTGACAGTAAATAGGTTATGTGGCTCTGGGTTGCAGGCTATTGTGAGCGCTACTCAATTGTTAATGCTTGGTGATGCATCTATTACGCTGGCAGGGGGTGTAGAAGTAATGTCAAATAGCGCACATATTATCCAGGGATTTCGTTGGGGAACGAGAATGGGAGATGGTAATGTGCACGATATGATGCTTGGTGCTCTTCATGATCCCTTTGGCCATGGACATATGGGTATAACAGCAGAGAACATATCTGATAGATATGGAATAAGTCGAGATAGCCAAGATGAGTTTGCTTTAACAAGTCAGAAAAGAGCTAGTAAAGCAATAAGTGATGGCTTGTTTAAAGAACAAATTTTACCAATTGAAATTAAGACTAGAAAAGGTGTTAATATTTTTGAAATTGATGAGCACCCAAAGCCAGAAACTACTTTAGAAACATTATCAAATTTAAGAACAGCTTTCAAAAAAGAGGGTGTTGTAACAGCTGGTAACGCGTCGGGCATAAATGATGGTGCAGCTGCACTCATTCTCGCTAATGAAGAAAAAGCAAAAAAAGGCACACCATTAGCTAGGATAGTTTCTTATGGCTTTGGAGGCGTAGAACCTGATGAAATGGGTATGGGGCCTGTGCCTGCTTCTAAAATGGCACTTAAAAAAGCAGGTTTAGAAATTGCTGATTTAGATTTGGTAGAGTCTAATGAAGCCTTTGCAGCTCAAGCTTGTGCGGTCAACAAACAATTAGGACTTAATCCAGAAATTGTGAATGTAAATGGTGGTGCTATTGCTTTAGGTCACCCAGTTGGAGCGACAGGTGCAATAATTATGACTAAGCTAGTATATGAGTTAAGAAGACGTAAAGGTAAATACGGATTAGCTACAATGTGTATAGGTGGAGGCCAAGGCATAGCAGTAATAATCGAGGCACTTTAATTTAACATGTCATATCAAAGAATTTCTATAGAGGATGCTAAAGTATTAATTAAAGATAAAGATATAACTTTAATTGATATAAGAGATTTTAATTCATTTTCCTCTGGGCATATCCAAAAAGCCATCCATATAGAGGATTTGAACATAGAAAATTTCATACAAGAGAAAGATAAAAATAAACCAATTTTAATTTATTGTTACCATGGCAATTCTAGTCAGACAGCTGCTAGTTTTTTTGACCAAAGGGGTTTTAAGTCCGTATTTAGCATGGACGAGGGTTATGAAGGTTGGTTGCAATCGCATTCCC
>Ga0255782_10003542_pt1 | contig 11782 bp, 8 predicted proteins | sample 101ome_26_FD_179980 | JGI IMG/M metagenome (GOLD analysis project Ga0255782, IMG submission 179980) | Coastal salt marsh microbial communities from the Groves Creek Marsh, Skidaway Island, Georgia - 101408AT metaG (version 2) | ecosystem: Environmental > Aquatic > Marine > Intertidal zone > Salt...
TCAAAACCAATCGATAAAAATCGAACGACTTCTCCAATCAACGCGAAGTCTTTCAAAACGAACGCGGCGTCTAAAATGTCGTACGCTAATTCGCGTCCACTTTCTTCTCCGTCCATGTAGCAACTGACTACTAAGCCGCGACTGGCAACCCGTAAACGACCTCTTTCGATGGCAGCTTTCAACAACGTGGAAGCTTTTACACCGCACGCTTTGAAAAGTTTCGGCCAGATATCTTGGTCGGTTTTGCGCGCGACAGAAACGACCACGTCGGGGAACTCCTCAAACTCACGAGCGAGATTTAACGATCGCTTAAGGAGTTCTTTTCTATTCGCGTCGTTTTTGATCACATTTGAGAAATGTGTTTCATCGTCACCACTCCTATCATCTTCACTGGCTTCATCTTCGTCTTCATCTTCGAATTGATCTCCTTGGATCTGCTCGAGAGCATCGTGAATCAACCATTCCAAAGCGTACGAAAACAATCGCCTCGAACGTTTCTTCGCTTGCTTGGCTAATATTCTCGCCGCGCCAACCTCTCTCTTTGCGAGCGATTTCTTCAACAGCAACGGAAGGATGGATTTTTGAACCGAGGCGACGTCTACTCTGCCGCCGCTCACGCCAAAACTGCGTTCGTGATGGAGACGTCTGGTAGCGCAAATCGCACGAAATTGTTCCAAGTTTATAGATATCGGGAACGAATCAGCATATTCTTCGTCGAACTCGTGAGCATCGATTCCGTCTTCTAAATCATCTTCATCGTCGTCGATGCCGTCTTCATTTTCGTTTCCTTCTTTCATGGTCATAAATATCTCGTCCCAATCTTCGTGTCTCGCCTCTAATCCGTTCTCGCCAAAAGTCCACCACGCGTTGTCGACTTCGGGTAAAACGCCGTTTCCGGTAAAATCTGTCGAGCGCGCGGCCAGCCAGAAACGCTCAGTAATAGTAGAAGTACTAATGGTAGCGCTACTGTTATCCGTGCATTTCGTTTTGATTTTGACTTCTTTCCCTGCGTTTTGTCCCGAGAGTTTCAACACGCTCAAAGTTCCGCAAGGTCGCAACAAAGCACACATCGAAGGCGCCGGCATCGCTCTCGGACTTTCATAGGCATGATTTGAAACCCACAAAGCAGCAGCGATTGGCGAGGCTAACGACGAATCTCCACTCGCAACCCTGCGTCGTCCAGAAACGTCTCTCGCGACGCGAAGTTCCGCTTTAATGGCGGCCGCTGCGGTGTTCTTCGAGCTTGTTGAAAACGAACCACCAAAAAGAGAAGAAACAAAACTCCCGCCAATTGAATTCATCTCACTGCCATTTACTCCTCCGAAACCGTTCACGCGAACTTCAAAAAGAGCTATCTCGCATGGTGGAGATATAACTAAGACGTGCGAGCCACACGCATCTAACGCCACCGGAGCTACGGTACCAAGCGAATGCGCTTTTACGATTTCACACTGTTCGTCCAACGGTTGCGTCGCTGCGGCATACACCCGCAGTTCATGTTTTGTAGGATCGTTCGTTAGAGAGCACGCGACGGCTAACGCGTTGAACGCGGCGCCTTCGTTTTCCTTGTTCTCCCCCGACGCATCTCCTCTTAGCGTTAGCCATGCCATTTTCGTGACGCGGATTTTCTTCTCTTTAGAGACGTCGCGAAACATGCGCCATTTTTTCCTCGTCAGCGAGTACGTCACGAATCCTCGCGAACCAGCAACGGCAATGTCTAATCCGTCCGGCGAGATGGCAATCTTTCGAGCCGGGAACCTCGTCGCGATATATTCAGATGGGAGTAATTCGTGCCGACAACGAAGAGGTTTTGGAGGTTTCGAAGAGATTCGAGCGTCGCGTTCGCGCTTCTCTTTCCTGCGCTTAAGCTTTTCGCGATATTCCCGTCGCTTCTGCTTCTTGAGTTTATTTTGAAGATGTTTAGAAGACGGAGATAGAACGGCTTTGTTTGCAACACCGGCGACACCGTTCGTGCCGTCATTGAGTCGCCGTTTCTCGATGACATCTAACGACGATGAGGACGACGATGATTTGTCAAATAAATCAAGTTCGGAATCGTACTGATTCTCGTCGGAAAATTCGCCACCGCGAGTTCTGGCGCCATGTTCGTCGTCACTTTCGTCGTCTTCCTCGTACTGTGTAGCGGCTGCCGTCTCATCATCATCAATATCTGAGTCGTCCGAATCATCATCTTCGACGAAAACGATACGATCGGCGCCAAGGAGAACGCCAGATGTTGGTTTCGTCGAAGCTGCTAACTGTTCTTCTCTAGATAAAGACGCATATCTGTGTCGCGACGGGCGACTGCTGCGAGGGTGTACTCGCACGTTTGCATCCGGTGGCGCGATGACGAACGAGATTTCTCGGAACGTACCACTTTTCAAAGTAGATGATGTGCCAGTAGCGACATCTATGAGAGAAAACTCGGAGTAGAGGCTCGAGGCGTTACCGTTCCAACACAAACATCTCCCGTTAAATTTCGTGGACGCGTGGTGTTCTTGCGATTGCGGCAAAGACGATGACTCGTACGCATACAATTTAGTACCTACCCGAGACCACACGGTCAAAGACATGTCTGCGTCACTATTCGCCACCGCCAACGCATCTCCAGACTTGGTCCAAACCAATGAACACGCGGCATTGTCTCCTCGTTCCTCTGTTTTGCTATGACTAAACCGTCGCTCGAATCGAATTTTTTTCTTTCTCCTCGACGATGTGACTATTGAAAAAACATCCACGTCCCCGGTGCGAGTTCCTACGGCTATTCTTTGCACGTTATCTGTGCTATGCGCGGCGATCGCGGAACAATCTCCGTCGCCTAACCACGAGACTACTTCCGCCGTTTCTTGTTCTTCTTCTCGTGAAAACGCGACAACTGCGCATCGTCCGCTCTCGAGTGCGACTACGCATGACGTTTCATTGCGATACTTCGCACTCGTTCGCACGCTCACCACGGCATCGTGTTGTTGCAACAGCTGCTGCTGCTGCTGCTGCTGCTGCTGTCCTATTACATCGCCATCTTTGTCTATTATTGCCGTTGAAGTCTCTCTCGGACTTTTGCTTCGAATGTATTCTTCTTCGTCTTCGTCAGAATACCTATCGTCAAATTCAAAATCCTCGTCGTAGTTCTCATCGTCTAGAGCATCACCCAAATTATGACTACTACTCGTTCTGCTCTTCCTTCTCCGGTGGTGTCTCGGCGCGAGCGCGGCACAGACATCTTCCACGACCGCTATTTCTTTCAAAACCAATTCAGAAGGTTGCGTCGTCGCGAAAAGTTTGCCTTTTGGAAAAACTTTCGCGTACGCCAATCCCCCTAGACTCGTTCCGAAGAAAACCCCTTGGCCGTCTTCCGCGCACGCGAAAGTCGTCACAACAGATGGCACTACATTTTCTTCTTTACCTTTGCTATCATCCAACGACGACGACGACGAATTCGTCGCGAGAACTTTTATTTTAATCGCTCTCTTCAACACGCAACTCGCCGACCGTATCACGCCGTACCGCTGTTCCGAACCGGCGTTGTTGTTGTTGTTGTTGTTGCTGCTATTATAATTGCTACCACTGCTGCTAAACTCCTCCACTTTCCCTACGCTGACGACAAACACCAGCAAGTTTCCCGATTTCGTCAAAACGAGCAGCGTTCTCTCTTTGTGCGACGCCGACATCGACTCGTCGTCGTCGTCGTCCTCTTCCCCTCCTCGAGGAGTATTTTTCGAAACATCCTCCTCCTCCTCTCTATGACGACAACAGTTTGGTTTCCACTCAGCGTGCACGTACTCCGACGCCGATTTCGGTTTCCTCTTCTCGCAGAGCAGCGTTCGGTTCTGCCCGCTGTCCCACAACTCGATGCCATCGCCCGTGACGATCGCCAGCGTTCGCGAAGTCGCGTCTAAGCTCGTCGAAACGACGCTTTTTTTGTTCGTTTTTGCTCCTTTTCCTCCTCCGTCGTTGGATTTTGCTTTCTCCTCGTTCGATGATTTTTCCTCGGAACAAGAAGAAGAAGATGATGAAGCGAGCGACGACAACAGAGGCGAGTCGTGCTCGACCGGCCAACCGTGCGCGAATCTCATCCGCGTTGGGAGAGAGAGAGAGAGAGAGAGAGTTTTTTCTCCGGCACGAAACAACGCTCTCGAGTAAAGCAACAAAGGAGCTTTTTTCTCCAAAGTGAAACCCTAAATACCTAAATTGCATTTCACGAACTCTCTCTCTCGCTCTCCAAACTTCCGTCGTCCGCTTGATTTAGCAAATGTATCATAAGTGTAATTTGTATCAGTGTGTTTCACGATGAGCTGTTGCATTATACTTTGAGTGATAGGAGTTTCGTTCTTTATATATTGATTGTATGTGACCCCGTCCGTCGTCGGAAACGAGGAGAGAGGAAGGAGAACAGTAACAATAATGTCTCGTTCTTCTTCTTCACCTTTTTCTTCGTTCGCGTTTTCTTCGCTCCTCGTGACGAGAACGCACGCGCGAGGCCCGCCGCTCCAATCTCTCGTCGCGTTGCTCATTGGCGCGTCTTTACACGCCGTCGCCGGGAGTTCGGAAGATGGATACAACGGATTCACGCTGTGGCTGTGCATATCGCTGCTGTTTTTGATCGACGATAACGTCGGGAGCGTGACGAGGAAGAGTTCTTTGAGAGTTTTGGGGACGTGCGTTGGTGGCGCACTCGCTTTGCCTCTGATGGTTGCGGTGAAACAGATTCGGGGCGAGGAGAAGGAAGGCGAATGTGGCGTTGGATGTGAGTTTGCCGCCGGCGCGTTGCTCGCGACGAGCGTCGCTTTGGTGAGCTTTCTTTGTCGGTGCTACAAGAATAAATTCAAAGCAAAATATCAGTACGGTTTTGTCGTGTGCGAGTTGACATTTGTCGTGTGCGGGGTTGGTGGGTTTTATAAAGAAGAACCGTTGATGAACACGCTCGAGCGGGTGCTATCCGTAGCCGTGGCGGTCGTTATCGCTCTTTGCGCGACGAAGACGGTGACGCCGATTTACGCCTCGGATGCCGTGAGGAATGACTTGGCTGAAGCAACGAAGGAAATTAGAGATGTGTTAGATATCATCGTTGATGTGTATCTGAATTTTTCGTTCGAGGGTGGCACGCACAGAGACGACGACGGAGACGGAGTCGACGACGATTTATCCAAACGTTTGGAGAAGGATTCGATGAGTAAAAAACAGCAATCCGCGGTGAGTCGACTGAGCCGCGCCGGTGCCTTAATATCCGCGGCTGAAGTTGAATTCGGAAAGAGTTTTGACGCGCAAGAATATAGGATATTAGTTCACGGGTTGAACAGGTTATACAACGCAACGATTGCGATGTTATTTCCATTAGAGTCTGGTTCTGTGGCGACCGAATTGGTAAGGAAGCACAAGAATTTAATCGAGGATGTTCACAAGCAATTGAATGTTGCTCTCACGGCCATGAGCGAAACTGCTGCGATTGAAAATCACGATCGCAAATCCGAAGAATTCGAGGATTTTTTTTCTGCGATGACCGATGGTGCGGTGAACGCTAAGTTATGTTCGGACATTCTCGAGAGAGCTTTGGACGCCGAGGAAGCGTCCTCGGGGAGAAGGGCAGAGAAATTTTTGAAGCGCTCTCTCATGTCACCGAGCTTGTATACTTTCACGCAGTTTGTGAGAACCTACGCGCACGTCACGACCTACGTCCTCATTTGTGTGTCGAGGTATAAGCCAACGACGTTTGATAAAATAGCAGATGCTTTGGATGAATCCGACAGCGATGACGAAGACAAGGAGGGTAGTTACACTTCCGATGGGGAGGACACGAACAGCGACTCGAGTAAGCGAAAATATAAGTATGAAGAACGACGAAGTTCGATGAAGTATTTCACGAAAACGAGACTTGGAAGGAACAATAATAATAGCAACGATAGCAATGTATAGTGCGATAGCAGAAAAAGTAGATATTTATTCTTCTTAGCGCGTGTAGTATGATACAATAATGAGACACTATTTTTGTTCTATTATAGCTATGGCTTCCTCGTCGCCGTCGTCTATTTCTTCTTCTTCTTCTTCTTCTTCTTCTTCTTCTTCTTCTTCTTCCGCCATTGCGACCAGCACCACACACTCGCCTCGCAAAAACATCTGACTAACTTTCCTCTCTCTCTGTTCGATGACTCTCCTCCTTCTCGTTTTCGTCTCTCCTTTGCCGTTCACGTATTCCTTCTCTTTTTTCACCCGGACAGAATACGTCTCCTCGATATCGTACGCCACGAAGTTAAAGTACTTGTCGAACGCGGATATGTTACACTCCATGCACCCTCTCACGCCTCTCTCGTTCCTCGTCACGATTTTTATCCTTTTATTTTCGTGCAACGCTCGATAAAGCACAGACAACGGTCCTTTCTCTTTAAATCGACTGGCGATGACTTCCACCGCGTGTTCCCGCTCCGCGAACTTCTTCTCCATCTCTTTCAGCTTCATCGCTCGCGCTTTCATCGCTTCCTGTTTAAAAGAGTACGCGATGCGCACAAACGACGAATAAAATGAGAAATAGTGTCAGCGCCACGCGGTTCGAAAGAAAGAAAGATAGATAGAGAAGAAAAAGATATTTCAATCGTAAACGCGAGACCCGAAGCGCGCGCGCACCTGTTTCCGTTTACTCTCTTCGCTTTGCCTCGGTAAACTCATCTTCTTCTCCAAATCCAAAAAATCCGGATGGTCTTTCGGTAACACGAAGCGACACTTGCCGATGTTATCGAAGAGAGGGTACGAAGAATCGTTGAATAAAGTTCTCGACGGCGCGAGAAGCGCGTCGTCGAGCAGCGCGTCCATCGCGGAGAAGTTTTCCGAGAGAAAGTTTAGCTTTCCTTCTTCTCTCATGTTGTTTGTTTTTCTCTCTCTTTAACTGCTATTACCGGGCGCGCGTTTTTGTTTTGATTTTATAATAACCGCGAAAGAAGAAGAAGAAGAAGAAGAAGAAGAAGAGCTCTCTCTCTCTCTCTATATATATATATGTGTCTGTATTTCTTTCCGGTGATTTACTCGAGAGACTGTGCGTTTATTTCCTCCATCTCTCCCAAGAGCTCTTTAGAGAGTCTCACTTTGGGGAAAATGCAACTTTTTTCTTCCTCTTCATTCTCCAAAACAAAGCGCGCTGTGAGATAATATATATACACACACAGAGAAAGAAAAAGAAACCCGCGCGAACACATCAATAACAAAAGGAATAGCATAATGTTGCCATCCGCCGCCGAAACGATGCGACGAGATCACGACGCTCTGTTGCACCTGGACCCGCAGATTCGACTTTTCGTGCTCGTGCCCATCACCGTGGCGATGTTCTTCGTCGGCGTGATCAGACACAACGTTTCGAAAGTTTTCCAGGGCGGCGGGAAGAAAATCGATTACGACGGGTTGAGAGAAGCGCAAGCGGTGGTGCGAGCGACGAGGATATCTCAGAACTGCGGCTATTTATCCGAGAAAGGATTCGAGAAACGGAGAGAGTATTTCTGCAACGACACCAGCGGCGTGTTCAGCCAAGAGAGCAAGAAGAGCAACATGCAGCAACAAATGCTCTCGGATCCGTCGATGCTGAGCGAAATGCTGACGAAAAATCTGAACATGATCGTGCCGAACATGCTCACCATGGCGTGGGTGAATTTTTTCTTCACTGGATTCGTGGTTGGGAAAGTTCCGTTCCCGTTGACGCAGCGGTTTCGATCGATGTTGCAACGCGGGATAGATTTGAAGAGTTTAGACGTGACGTACGTGTCATCGCTGTCGTGGTACTTTTTGAACTTTTTCGGTCTCGGTGGAGTGTTTGGGTTAGTTTTAGGGAACAACACGCTGAACGATACGCAGCAAATGAAACAAATGTCGATGATGGGGATGGATACCGGGAAGGCGTTTAAATCGGTCAAGGAAAACTTGGAGATGATTGAACACGAGAGCACAATCGAGGAGGTGGCCGAGAGAAGAGCGACGGTCATTTTGAGAGAATTGAACGGAGGGAGTTCGTTCATGAAAGCCAGGAAAGCAGCGCTGTTGAGTAAATGATAGACGACGATAGGAGATAGAAGAAGAGGGATTTTAGAAGAAAAAAACAAGAGTGTGCGGGAAGTATGTTTTCTTTTTGTCGACGAAGTATTAGAATTTTACGCGCGGCACATGAGTTTTTTTTACGTTTTATGGACTACATAAAGCGTTGTATACTATTGGTACATTAAAACAGACTAACAAATATCGCTACATCGTCGTGCATCAAAGAATTCCCGCTTCTTTTGCAAACCTATACCGCTTCTCGCCTTGTTTCCTACGCGTAATCCACGGCGGTTCGAACGGCGTCTTCCCTTCCTGTCCAATTTTCGCCCTCTCCTCGTCGTTCGGATCAAACACCCGCATCCTCTTCCTGGCCTCCTGTTCTTGCACCTCTATTCGAATGTGCGTTCTCGCTCGATGCATCGTGCCAGCCATACCTTTCGCTTTCACGTAAATCCTTTTCAAGTACTGCCCTTTCGTCGCCGTCGCCTTTGAAATCACGCAATTCGCGTCCACGTACCCGTCCTCCGGCTCCCTCCCTAAACCTACAATCGCGTTAAACTTTGCCGAATTTATGATCTGGTACAACTCGTTCGCCACCTTCTTCTTCGGCGACAGTTTGCACTGTATCAACGCTTCCTCTACGGTTAACCCTCCGCGTAAAATTTTCAGAAACGCTTGAAACCGCTTCGTGGACCCTTTGGCATTTTTCTTCACCGCGTAGAAAACCTCCTGCCCGCCAGAGCTCGAAGAAGACTTCTCGCCGTCCTCGCTCACGGACGAATGTATCTTCAGATTACCGAGTTGGTCGGTTAAATCTTTCTGCTCATCGGAGGGTGGCGCTTTCACCGGCGCGCGCTGCAACGGAGACGGCGACGGCGCGTCTCCGTCGTCTTTTTGCATCCCTCTCGACGACGAGAAAATGAAACGTCTCGTCTCGTCAGCCGTCGTCGTCGTCGTCGTGGATGGGAAATTCGATCGACGCCAACACCACGGCGCGATAACGAAAACTCCTCCGATCGTTTCACGCCGCTGCGTTCGCAAAGACGACGACGACGACGACGACGCGACGGCGCGTTTGAGCGTTTGCACGGCCGTTCGCATTTTTATTTTTGTCCCTCTGTCTGTTCGTGCGTTATATCGAAAGCGCGCGAAACGAAATGACGCGAAGAGAACCCCAACGAAAGTCAGAGAGAAGGCTCTTTTTGAAGGTTTTCGCATGCAATGAAATTATTGTTTACAACTTTACTACAAACGCGCGCGCGCAAGTGACTATACAACACTCTATGTTTTACAAATACCAAAACGAACACGCCAAGCGATTCTTCTTCACGCTCGGTTCAACCGCGTGGTACATTTTATCCGACCAGAACAGAACTAAGCGGTCTCGAATCGGGTTCACGCGCACGACTTCTTCGGACGGGTACAGGAGCAAAGCGCCTCCGTTTTCTTTATCGTTCCAGTCGGAATTGAGATAATACACCGCGCTGATTTTACGAGGATCGCTCGCGTTGTCGTGATCTAAATGCTTCACAAAACCGCCTCTGTCGGAAGAGTAGACGGAAAGCATGGCGTTTGAGTGGTAATCTTCCGGCCGGAGAAGCAGATGTTTATTACTTCCGTCCCTCGCGGCGAAGAGTTCGAAGAAAAGAGAACCAAGTGTGTCACGAAGGAACTGACTGAGCGCGCCTAAAGCTCCCCGTTCGTCTCCACTCAACCAAGTGACTTCGTCGTCTCTATACTTGCTATTTTTTTGCGCCGGCATCGACGAAGATGACGACAACGAAGCTGCATTTTTCTCCTCGTACGCGAGCTCTCCCGATTTGAACTTTGTCTTTCTCAGATCGTCGTCGTAAAATTTCCACGCCGCTTCTTCGCAAATCTTTGAATTCGTCTCGCCGAGAACGCCATCTAAAATAACGTATCCTTTTCGATGCATTTCGTTCTGAATCTCTCCTGCACTCGAGAGGATTTTTTCGCTCGGAAAGGTCAGCGACCACAAAATATCGTTTTCATCGGTTTTCTCCTCTTCTTCTATTTCTTCTTCTTTTGTTGTTGTTGGTCTCGTCGGCGACGACGGTGGTGGCATTAATTTCTTTCCAACCGACGATTTTTCAATCGCACTCGCCGGCACTCCCGCGCGCAATGCCTCCATCGCCAGCGACCTGGCGATGTGCGTCGACGACGCGCGACTGTCGGCCAATCGCTTCGCTAAGTTTAACACTCTCGTCACTTCGTCTTCGTTTTGGGCAAACGAAAGTTCCGCAGTCAACACGGCTCTACACGCTAGCGACGAAAGCGCGAACGTGTTTCTTTTTGACGACGACGACGACGACGACGACGACGACGACGACGCCTTCGTCTCTTTCGCTTCCTTCTCCAAAGCGTGTTTCACTTCCATAACGGCCCGCAACGAAGGTTCCTCTTCGGCTCTCGCCGTCTTCGCCGAGAACGCGTCGCGAACAGCCACGGCGTACGCGGTCATCCACCGCTCCCGCGTTTGCGCGTCGTTTTCATCGTTCGTCTCGTCCGACGATAACGACGACGATAACGACGACGACGAGAACGGAAGAGAAGAACGAGAAGAAGTTCTTCGCTTGTTCCGTGCGGCAGCAGAAATCATCGTTTTCATCATCGTCGCGATCGATGATTGCAGTAACAAGCCACCACCACCACCGAGAAGACCAAAAGTAGCCGCTCAAAGGTTTAACTTTACTCGAGAAAAGGCTTCTTCTTTTTTGTCGTCGTCGTCGTCGTTGCGGTGTGCGTGTGTGCTTGTGTGCCGCTTTTCGTCCACGATGTGGGGAGCGCAAAGATGCCGAGAAATGATAGTTTAGGGTTTCAGGCTTCCCGGGAAAAAAACGGAATCAGAGAGAAGAGAACGACGACAAAAAAGACGACGCGCGCACGAATGCTATCGTCGTCTTCCTCAGCGGCAGCATCAGCGGCACCGCTGCTTTACCACCACCGCGGTGGTGGTGGTCGTCATCGGTGTTGTCGTCGTCGCGATCATTATTCGAACAACATCAACAACGTTAATAAAAAAGGGTGCGTCGTCGTCGCCTCCGGGAAAACATCATCGTCGATAATAATCGGACGACGCGAAGAGAAGAAGAAGCGACGTTTTGGACCGCGAAACAGAGCGATTCTGGAACCACCGGTCCCGGTCAGAGAACGATCGATGGACGACGACGACGAAGACGAAGAAGGAGAAGGAGACCCCGAACGACGGCGCGAAGCGTCGTCTTCGAACGCGGCGACGAGTAGTAGTAGCGGTTGTTCGTCTTTGTCGCTTGGTTCGTCGAAATCGAAATCATCATCCGGCGGCAGCGCGAAGATCGTCAAGACCGATTTCTTGGTGCGTTTTTTTTCTCCCTCTTAGTCTCTCTCTCTCTCTTTTTAACCCGTTACTTTCTGGACGCGAGTTTTTATTACGATCGCGCGCTCGGTGTTCTGGTCGTTCTCTCTTTCTTCTCTCTTTCGCGCGATCTGGATCTCTCTCTCTCTCTGTCTCTCTTCCGAGAGCAAGTGCGCTTCGATGGGTGATGATGATGAGAGAGAAATCTGTTTTTCTTAACTCGTTCACATCACATCGAGAGAGAGTACCGCAAAAACGACTACATCGTAACGCTAACGACGATGTATTTTCTTCTTCACACACACACTATATCTATATAAACAGGTGATTGGCTCTGGCATTGCCGGGTTATCGTACGCTTTGGAAGCGGCTGAACACGGGAAAGTTGCAATCGTGACGAAATCCGTCGCGCACGAA
>Ga0255782_10003562_pt1 | contig 11750 bp, 5 predicted proteins | sample 101ome_26_FD_179980 | JGI IMG/M metagenome (GOLD analysis project Ga0255782, IMG submission 179980) | Coastal salt marsh microbial communities from the Groves Creek Marsh, Skidaway Island, Georgia - 101408AT metaG (version 2) | ecosystem: Environmental > Aquatic > Marine > Intertidal zone > Salt...
AAATATTTATTGTTTAATATGCTATTTCCAGTATAATTGATAGATACGTTGCCGCTAATATCGAGTGTATTTGACGGAAGATTTCCATTTAAATTGTGTCCTACTCCTGTAGAATTAATATGTAATATTTCATTATCTTGTATTGTCATGATTATTTTTCCAGAACCGACTTTTAAATCGAAATGGTTATTTGAACTTTCGAATATAATAGCACTTGAATCATAATGCATTTGACTTGTTTCAACATTATTTGAATTATAGAATACTATTTTATCTTCAATGCCGATATTTCCAGTAATCAATCCGTCTTGAGGATGGGTAATAAAAGCGCTACCATCATTCAAATGGACCCCAGAAGCATCCATTTTCATTTTGTCTGTGCCATTTACATTAAAAAGGATTGATTTTCCATTATCTCCAAGAGAAATAGAGGATACACCGTTATCAAAATTAGAATTATCAACTGTTACGCGATTCTCATTTTGAACGAATTTAAATTTGTCATCACTATCATCTAAATATATTGCACCGTTTTGCGAAGTATCGACAAAATTATAGTTTTGATGAAAAGTATTATCAAACCGAGGCAATCTTAATCCCTGAGTATGGAATTCTAAAATATTATTGTCATTCACGATTCTACTCATATTTAAACTATTGTCAATCACTATGCGACGGGTGTTTTTAATACCATCTTTTGTTAAAATAATAGTCATTATATATGTTAATATATAATGTAATAAGAATAATATATTGCTTTTTTTGACGAACATAGGGGAAATGTAAATGAATTATCAACCCGTATATTTGATGAATTTGAATGGCATAGAAGGTGGTAAATAACGATTCAACGAGTTAGTATTGTTTCCGTAATTTGCTACATTTAAATCGTAATTGGGTGTATTAAATGGCGTAATGTTTTGGTCGTTTGCTTGTTTTCTGAATGAAAACTGTTCTATACCAAGCCATTCTCTGTCTGTTTGTCCGGAACTTTGCAATACAAACCTTTTACTTGTTTTTCCACTAGAACCATCTTCACCGTCACCAACATGCTGTATTGTTGATTGGGCAATTAAATAACTGTCCTTTCCCGAGTTTGATATATCAACATAAGCCTCGACGTTAGAAGAAATATCATGACTATGTGCTGGAATATGATTTGTATCAATATTTGATGAACCGCCATTTGTGCTGCTCGTGTTTGCATCTGAACCACGCGGAAACCTTGAATAAGAAGCATCACATAATTGTGGCGTTGTATTATTTCCATCACATAAAACCCATCCAGGTGGAACATCCATTGTTACTGGGATCATCATAATAGACCCCTTGGGATATATGCGGGCGTGTCCGCCAAGATTAAGTATTGAATTACCGGAAGACACATTTGATTTTATGTTTACACGTTTATTTTGAATATCCACACTCACATTTCCCGAACTGTCTTTTGTCTTGAATAATGACGCGCTTCCACTTGTATTTTCTTGGGAAACAGATACTAATGGTACTGTTGTAGAACCAGAAATATCCACACTGCTAATATCTGCAAAAATATTATTATTTAATCCATTATCTAATAACTGAATACCTTGATGTGTGAGTGTAAAATCATTTGATGATTCTATTGGATTATTAATTTCAAAATGCTGGGATTTTATGGTTAATGTATTAACGAGACCTGTTGAATGTTCTATAATTGGTTTTCTATCGCTACTGTTACCGACATAACTGAATTTGAAATCACCAATCGTGCGACTTCCACCATTTCTAACAAGTAAAACATTACCCGATACATCTACATTACTTGCATCAAGACCTTGTTTTACATAAACACCATTATTTAAGTTGATTGTATGTGTTAATCCAATAGTAGGAATATCCAAGTTATTGAAATACATTTTATTTCCGTCAAAGACAAATCCGGAAGTTGGGGAACCAACGAAGTTGAATGAAAATTTGTCTTTATACCGAATAATAAATTCATCACCGCTAATACCCATACCATAATCATCGTTTATTTGCATACAATTGAAGCATATATCGTTAGAAATTGACTCGGGTTGGATGGTAAATATAGGGTCAACGCGATTACCGCTATAATAGCTTTGGTCCCGAATAATTATTTTATCACTATTTATACTAATCATGGAGACATCCGCATGATTGAAATTCATATTATTACAATACAAATCCTTTGCGTCAACGTCTCCGTTAGATTTTATACCAAAATTTCCACCCGTGCCACACTGAAAAGTGTAATTAGTATTCAAAGGTTGGTTATCCAATACAACTTTTTCTTCCACACATAGGGAATTTTCTGGAATAGACACATTATTATACCCGATAGCCATACTTCCATTTACGTTGACGCGATTTGAACCCTTTGTATCACTATTTACATTCATCGTCATATCTTTCAACAAAAGTTTTGTAGATGGAGCGTTTCCGGTTAAACCAACAATGAATTTTGAGCTGGATGGTTCTATTTCAAAACTACTGAACCCATTTGAATCCGAATATGAAATATCCACACCAGTATTATCATCGTCTTTAATGGATGTGGATATACCAGAGGCCGACGCATCCAAAAAACGGATCCCGTTCAATATAGATGCTGTGCCGCTAATATCTACTTTGTTTGTAATATCACTTGCATTCTGATAATTGACGCCCATACTACCATCTTGTGTCATGATGACTTTTTTGATACTATTTCCGTTTCCGTCATCAACGTAGAATTCCATATGTCCTCCATTGGAAGGGTCAATATATGTAATATCGTTCCCAAATACATCGTTATTCATGGATTGCCAGCGCGAGCCGTCATATCCTTTCAGAGTATGAGATCGATTGTCATAAAAGATTGTACCTTTGGGTGCGGATGAAGGTTCGCTATCTAGACGTGGTAATATTACACTATCGGACATGCTAATATCTAATACATTTCGCGATGTATTTATAATACCACAATTTAATTTCAAAGGCGCGTTGAAGGCAAGGTGTTTTAATTGTCCTATGTCACTAATCGCTTTATCATAAATATGAATGCGTCCGATTGAACCGTTGAAATTACTTCGATTGTTATCATTATCCGAACTGTTAGCCATATTTCTACCTAGATAGGCACCGCCACCGGAAAGATCGAGTTCTATGGTACCGCTATTGTTAAATGTAGTATTACTATTAATAAGAGTGCCATCTATAATAATATATCCCAGATCATAATTATCACTATTAGCATCATCGAAACTAAATATAATATGATGTGGGTTTCCATCATTAAGACCAGAAAAACCAGCTTCTTTTCTAACATTAGAAGCATATGTTTTAAACTTCACCGATTCGTCGTTGTCATCAATATAACCGGTTAAATTCGTAGGCACGGTATCAACAGGAGAAGAAGAACCAATATCAAATAATGTGCGATTTTTACTCAAATCATTAAATACAACATCTATGAGTTCGATGGTAATACCTACCGTTGTCCCTGTAAGCGGTACATATCCTTTATCTAATAAATCAACACCACCATTTGTTGTGCCATCAAATGTATCCTCCGAACTGTCATAACTAAAATATGGCTCATCTACAAATCCTTCAATATCATTATTTGTTATCTTCACAGCCATTATTATATATTTTGGTATAGAATATATAATATCATTACAAACAAAATGGGTTATCTTAATACATTAAATCAAGTCTTGATAATAAAATTGACATAAGTGTATGCCGGCATAAAATCATCACATTCACCGTTCTGTCCTAAACTTGTTGAACCCGAGACTTTTGTATTCACGTTAAAAAAATTTTCTTGTGTGTTATTAGCTGTACCAATATTAGTAAAGATATTTTTACCATCTTGGTTATATAATAAAACACCTCTTAGTTGTCCTCCATTGCATCTTTTATAGGAAAATATACTTGTTGAGATGCCATATTAATAAATAATTCGGTCTCATTAGCATTGTCTATTCCGTTATCTTGTCTATTACTAGTTGGTAAAGAATCTTGAGTAGTTAAATTCACGTCAAGAGAATTATTCATCGCAATATTTGTTGTTATATTATGATTATGTGTTGGTAAATGATTTTCCAATATTTTATTACTATTATAAGTTGTATTATTACTCAAATCCCCATAACTTGAATATGTCGCATTACTGTTATATCCTCGTGGGAATCTATTTTGCATATGTGGGTAGTTTCCGGATGAGCCACTATATCCTAATAATGATGCTAATTTTTCATTGTTGGTAAACGGCGAACCATCACGCAAATGCCATCCGGGGCGCAGTAGAACCACCGTACATCATCAAGAATCCAACCGGAAAAGCACCAGTTGTATTAGAAGCAGAAATATCCAAAGTAGCTCCGGAACGAACGTCTGTGCGTCCTATATCTACATTTCCATCGGTGTCAACAGAAAAAATGGGTGTATTACTGTTGTTTTTGAATTCAGCAATATTTCCAGAACCTTTTTGATTGATTATTATTTGATTCGGTGCGCTTGTAGAGCCACTTGTGTCTAAATTAACAACATCCGATATAGTAGTAGGATTAGTTCCTGAATCAAATTCAACACCATCAAATATATTCACGCTATTCCCAGTAAATGACACATCCACAAATGAGTAAAACATCAGAGTTAAATATGAGTATAAACAAATAATTATTATGCGTTTTCTAAAGCAGTAAGTCTTGCTAAAACACTTGCCAATTGTGTTTCTAAATTTTCTACTTTTGTTTCTAATTCTGCAATGCGAACCTTGTCCGCCTGTTGTTGACGGTCAATTTCTTGGGTGGCCGCAGCAGCCACCGTCCATATTGCGTGTTTATCTAACATATGGAAATTATTTACAAATTGTCCGAAAACGAAACATTGATTTGTACATGTGGTCTCATTATAACGATATAAATCACTTGGTATTTCTCCGTGTATTTCAATTGTAGTGCTATTGATAAGTTGTTTGATATAATAATATACTTTCTTGCGTTCAACACCTTCAATCGCAATAGAAATATTTTGATATACATTACCAGAACTATCTGTAAGGTTGAGATCTAAATTATCAAAAGTGCCACCATCTTGCAGTATTAAGAAACTGCCCGAAATATCAGCGATACTATACACATTTGGAACTGTTTCCGTCCTTGTGAAAACGCTTTAGGAATTACTTCGTTGACTTCTTGAGCAATGAACCCATAAACAGTTTCGTTTCCTCTGCCAATTGTATCAATATAAGAATAAGTACAAGGATTGAGTTTTCTAAAATCAACAAGTGCTTTATCATCTTCAATAGCAAGGATATTTTTCTTAATACGTGCATCACTATATACAAACATACCTTGTCCCGAAACGATTGTTTCATCGGCATAAATATTTATATATCTATCCACGGTGCCATCACCACCAGAATGCCCGCCTTCCATATGGGAATCCCATTTAAAACTAACCAAGGACGGATCTGCTGATCCATGTTTTCCCACCATCAAAGTAATATCGTCGAATTCATTATGTATAAGAGTATTATTCACACCATATCTTATTTGAACTTCGTTGTTGGAAGTATTGCTCATGTTTTTGCCGTCGAGATATGATATATTAGTATTAGTCTTATGGGTTCTTATATCAAGATCACTACCCATCAGAATCGTGTGTTTTCCGGTATATCCTCCATTCGCGTCTCCTCCAGAAAGGTCGTCCCACTTATATATTCTAAATAAATCATATCCATCAACATTTACACGGAAAGTTCCACTAATATCTAAATTAAATGAAGTATCTGTCTCAGTCGTACCAATGACAACATTAGATGAAGGTACAATAATGTTTCCGTTAATTGTGGTGTCATTATTAACATCAAGGGTGCCAGCAATATCCGTATTTCCAGAAGAAGCAGTTACATTGAATTTGTTTGTATTAATCGCCAAGTCCCCAGTAACATCAAGGGTGTTATTAATAATCGTTTCACCTGTAGAAGTCACAGAGAAATTACTACCAACAGCTAAAGAATTAGATAAAGTGGTAGCACCAGTAACACCAAGGGTGCCATTTACATCCAACTTATAACCTGGACTTATAGTGTCAATACCGACATTATTGCTATTGTTAAGAAATAATCCTGAATTACCACTATCATTAGCAGTTATTAGTAAGTTCCTACCATCAGTAACATCTGTTGTATGAGATTTAATGCGATTATAATTTGTTTCTGATTTAAAAAAGAATCCGCCAGCACTATCCATAATATTTAATTTTCCACTTGGACTTGTAGTGCCAATACTGACGCTATTGTTCTCAATATATAATTGTGTTGTACCGCCTGTAATCATTGAAATTTCATTATCATTAAAGTTAAAATTTCCATCTTTTTTTCCAAATAATATAGCTGCTGGTCCACTTCCATTTTGATTATAATTAACTAACCCTCTTGTATTAATAAAACCATTCATGGTTAAATGTGAATATTTAAATGTGCCAGTACTACCTTCAACTGTACTGTTATTTAAAAATGAACTCACTTGATTACTTGTAATGTCTCCACCATCTAATGTTATTTTGCCGTCCAATGTAAGATTATTGAATGTCACATTGCTTGTAGTGCCTACAGCCTGGCCTATGGAAATTACACCACTGGTATTATCATAGCTAACACCTGATGTCCCAGAAAATGCAGCACGAGCACGAGTAGTAATATTAGAGCTCAAATCATATACGTTTGTACTAAGATCACTTACAGTGCTATTAATAGTGCTTATATTGGATGTGTGGGTAGATGTGGTGTTTTCCAAATCATTTATAGAAGTATCCACTTTCCCCAAACGTGTAGAAATAGTAGTAGAGAAGTTTGCATCATCACCAAGGGCAGCAGCCAATTCATTTAATGTATTCAATGTTCCTGGAGCACTATCAACTAAATTTGCTACTGCTGTTTGAACAAACGCGGTTGTAGCAATTTGCGTACTACTTGTTCCGTTTGCTGCTGTAGGTGCGGTAGGAGTACCACTTAGATCTGTTCCTGTGCTGGTTATAGTGGTATAACCAACTTTGATACTTCCGAATGAAACATCGCTTGTAGTGCCTACATCTTGGCCTATGGAAATTACACCAGTAGAATTGTTATAGCTAACGCCCGATGTCCCAGAAATAGCAGCACGAGAACGAGTAATTAAATTAGAACTAATATCACTTACTGTGCTATCCAAAGCATTCACAGAAGTATCTATAATTCCAAAACGAGTAGCAACATTAGAACTCAAATCATAGACGTCTCCACTAAGGTCGCTTACTGTGCTTTCCAAAGCATTCACAGAAGTATCTAAATTACTAAATATGGTTGCGTCAGGGTCTATACTAACTTCATTATTGCTAATAATAATGCCTGTGCTTGCATCTAAATTAACACTTCCTCCAGAAGAGGATGAAGCAGCAGCACCCTTAGGTCCAACATATTTTGTAGCAGTAAAATAGAACTTCGCATTTGAAAAAATACTTGATGGAGTGCCATTCACGTCATAAAATGTAATGATACCATTTTTAGCATCAAATAAAGCACCGCCAAAATTAACAGAACTACCTACAAACGCGTTACCTGCTAATTGCGCTCGTGTTGCTAACCAACCAATAGGTTTCAATACACCATTGGATTTTTCATATTCCAATGAAATACTATATCCACTGGACGCATAATTAGAAGGGATAATATTTTGTAATATGTTTGTTCCATTATTGTCATTACAAACAAACGCAGCACCGCCATTATCCACATAATCCAACTTGATTCTTTCCATACGGAGAATGACATTACTAGCATCTTTTTGGAACGAACCTACACTATTATTAGCACTGTCTTTAATTTTATCATTATACCATGTTGAATTAATGGAAATATCAGAAATTCCAGTTTCTAAAACAGTGGATAGTGTTGATGCATCACTAACACTACTGTAAGAAGGACTTGTCGGTGGTAATGTGGTTAATATACTATCACTAAATATATTCGTATTATTTGCTAATGCGGTTTCTTCATAAAATTGTTTTGAATCTAAAGTAGATGTAAAGTTCATAAAGTTTTTGAATAGCAAATTTACTTTTTCATCTGTGGATAACCCGTCGTTACTCATGGATGTAGTATATATATATTAATATACGATTATTAATATAAATGAACAAATTAAGTTTAAAAAGTGAAATAATGTTCAGAATCTTGATCTATACCAACAATTAAATAGAGTGTAGTTCCTCCATTTGAATTTACAAATGCGTCATATCCATTTGCTTGTAAAGCACCATTGGCACTATCCGCAGCAGAAATGGTTGTGGGTCCCGTTCCGAACCAAGATGTCGCACCAGAGTTAGACGCTGAACTTAGACTTCCAAATTTGCCATCTTGATAAATATATGCTTTATATTTTGATCCAAAATTGGATAAATGATTATCGTGTCGCGTTGCTGAACCTGTACCTGTACCTATCTTGAAATTACTTAAATCAACACTATTGCCGCTTCTGGATACTTGAATCGCAATCCATTTGAATCCACCGCTGCCTGTATTTGAATAACTACTGTAATTAGGACCAGTTACAGCAAATCCGCTGCTCCAATTACTAAATGGACTTAATGATGTGCTATTATATGAGTTACTGTATCCACCAGCAACAAATCTACCATTGAAATATAATAGAGCACTACTAATATGGCTACTATATGTTGTAGCAAATGTAGTATTGTCCGCATCAATATTACTACCACTAATTGTATCACTACCATTGAAGAACCGTAAATTGTTTCCAGAATAACTTGTGGTTGTATCCTTGAATGTTGCGCCCAAATTATTTGAATTTGTGGTAGAAGTTTGGGTGGCAGTTTCAGGTCTTCCCGAATTATTTAAATAATGGACGGTTACCAATAATGATTGGGTACTATTTGCGTTGTAGGTGCCATTTGTAATAGAATTGTTATTCTTAGTAAATGTTGTACTATAAGCATTTGTAGTAGAAATATCGTCCCTTGTAACTGTACCGAATGAATATCCATTTTTAGAACTTGTTACTTCCGACTTTGAATGGATATTATTACTGCTACTAATTGTGCCATATGGAATATAATAACTTGCAAAGTTAGAAATAGAGTATGTTGCTGTAAGTTGGATGTTTGTAATAGATGGAACACCAAATAAATATGTCTTTCCAGGAATGCTAACGGTAGGATTTGTTGTATATGAAATGGATGGTGTTCCACTATAATTATCTACATAGAAATCGGCACTATTTATACTGGTTGAAGTATTTCCATTTTCATCAATGCGTTGGTTATTATTATGTGATTGACTGGATATTGTATATTGGACTTTATATTTATCTGTTGATGCTGGGAAATTAGCATTAAATATGCTATTTGTGTTTTCATTTCCAGTACAAGATAAACTTGAACTATATACAAATCCTTTGCTATAATTAGTAGTTTTCCCTTTATCTGTATATGAACTTGCTGATGTGAATGTAAATTGATTATTAGCAGCACCAATAGATGCGGTTAAAGCAGAAGCACTATTTGTAAAATCCATAGTGTCAGAATATTGCACTGAACCATTTTTCAATATTTGAAATGTAGCAGTCACGTAAGTACCATTTGTGAAATCCTTACCTTGTCTTCCATAATTAACATAAAAAGAACTGGTATTTGCAAAAGTGATTTTACTATTATTGTAGTTTGCGCTAAACACAAATCTATTTCCACGAGTGTTGTTACCTACTATTTTACCATTTATTGCTCTTGCATTTCCGCGTGAAATAGTCATACCATTATGAGATACACTGTTTAAATCACTTGTGTTTATGTATCTGTTTGTACCATCATTTGTAAAGTTTGTACCTGTAAAAGCATCTCCGTATGGACCAATTTCACTATTCAATGCGTTTTTCGCTCGTATTTGAACTCTATATTTAGAACCAGGTTTTAAACCTGTGAATGTCAAATTATTCTTGTTATTGTAGTTGTTTAAATCAAAAACACCAGAATGTGTCATGGCTTCATTGGATTTCGTATCAATTAATGTATATGATATGTCATATTCTGTAATATCAATACCGCTTGTAATACTTGTATCTTCTGAATCTAAATTGAAACTTACATCCATTTTGAATGATGTTTTTGCATATGTATCTGTGTTTTTAATCAATACCGCACTGGGTGCTCCGGTTGTTTTCAATCCAACATTGTATATATAAATATATGCAGGGACGGTGCCACTATTATTAACCGCATATACACGTAAATCAAATGTATCGTCTTGTGTAAATACAGGTAAATTATCTGTTCCGGGTTTTCCGGTAAATGAAATAGAGTAGCCTGTAGAATTGTTATAATTTAAACCACTTGCAGCAGTAAATCGTAATGTAGTTAAAGGTGTTGTTCCAGAACCACTGGTATTGTAATTACCATTACCAATACGTATTGTTTTCCATCCATTTGAACTTTGACTATTTATGCTTGTAAAACTGATATCTACAAACGTTTGTAAGTAAATAGGGTAACTACGTCCGGTGAAAGCGTCTTTATATACTTCATCAAATTTTACCCACGTTACATCTACATATGAACTTTGTGCGTCTTTTGATATGCTTGCAAGCACGGGAGGTTGTTCGGTAACATATGAACTTCCTGAACTACTGCTACTATTTGAACTAACAAGGGTTTGTACGAATGCTGTTGTTGCGATTTGTGTATTGTTGGTTTCACTGCTTGCTGTGGGTGCTGTGGGGGTTCCACTTAGGTTTGTTTCGGTGCTGGATATAGTGGTAGAACCTACTTTGATGCTATTCCCGGCGCTAATATCACCAGTAACATCAAGTGTGCTATTAATTATTGTTGCGTCTGAAAATGTTTTAGTTCCACTAATACTTTGATTTCCTGTAGTATATACACCATTTGTTACGGTACTCGCATTTCCTATGATATTACCTGTGACATCACCTTCCAAATCAGCAACCAACGTTCCTTTTGTAATTGATAAATCTCCTGTACTTGAACTGGTTTCTGTTGTAGTTCCCATTGTGAATTTATCGGCACTTTCATCCCAACCTATGAAAACGTTGGATACATCACCCCGATTAATAAGAATACCGGCATCATTCGCAGGGCTACCAGATAATCCTTTACTGAGACCAATTAAACTATCAGAAACATCCAAGTTTTCTGTATTTAATGTGGTAGTAGTGCCATTAACGGTAAGGTTTCCGGACAGTGTAAGATTAGTGAAACTCGGACTGCTATTAGGACCTATTGCCTGAGGTATAGAAATAACTCCACTAGCAATTGATATGTTAGAGTTAGTACCAACTTTAACACCACCTAATATAGATGACGATGCTATTGGTAGGCTGTAATAGTTTGCATTAGTAGCAATACCATCTAATTTAGATTTATCATCAGAACTCATTAACCCATCAGCACTAGTAGTAGCATTATTATATGTAGTATCTGTATCAGTAGCACTGAGAACGCCATTATTAATAGATAAATTATCACCAACTTTCACACCACCTAATGTATCTGACGATGCTATTGGTAGGCTGTAATTGTTTGCACTAGTATCAATACCATCTAATTTAGATTTATCATCAGAACTCATTAACCCATCAGCACTAGTAGTGGCAACGCTACTTGTTCCACCTAGTGCTCCCCAATCACCAGTAGTGGCACCACCAGACCATCCTTCATATCCACCTGTTGAAGTATTATAACGG
>Ga0255782_10003575_pt1 | contig 11730 bp, 15 predicted proteins | sample 101ome_26_FD_179980 | JGI IMG/M metagenome (GOLD analysis project Ga0255782, IMG submission 179980) | Coastal salt marsh microbial communities from the Groves Creek Marsh, Skidaway Island, Georgia - 101408AT metaG (version 2) | ecosystem: Environmental > Aquatic > Marine > Intertidal zone >...
GTTTTTCCTTAACACCCCCCCGTCAAACGGACATCAATTTTCTAATCTATAAATGTAAAAGAGACACCTCAAGAAATGTAAGATGTCCTGTATGATAGACAGAACTAAAATTGGTAAGTATGTAAGGACTTGAAACTATTGGATTTTAACCACTCAGTTTCCAAGTAGTTTCCAAGTAAAAATAAAAGGACTAAAAATCAATGAATTACAACAAAAAAACAATAGAGTGGGAATGACACACGATAAATAAATAAAATATGGCTAAAAAGATAATAATTACAGGCGGTGCTGGCTTTATAGGGTCAGCATTAATACGTTATATTATTGACCATACCGATCATATTGTTGTCAATATTGATAAGCTAACTTATGCTGGCAACTTGGAGTCCTTAGTTTCAGTTGAGAATAACGCAAGATATTTTTTTGAGCAATTAGATATCTGTAATGCCATTGAGATCAGGCGAATATTCGATGAACAAAAGCCTGACATAGTAATGCATTTGGCTGCAGAGTCTCATGTTGATAGATCGATTGATGGGCCAGGAGATTTTATCCAAACCAATATTGTTGGAACCTATGTGCTACTTGAAGAGGCGCGATTTTATTGGTCGAAATTGGATGAGGTTAAAAAAGAGAATTTTAAGTTTCATCATGTGTCCACCGATGAGGTGTATGGTGATCTTGAAGGGACAGATGATCTTTTTACAGAGACTACATCCTATGCCCCGAGTTCTCCCTATTCGGCCTCGAAGGCAAGCTCTGATCACCTGGTGCGTTCATGGCAGAGAACCTTTGGCCTTCCTACATTAATTACCAATTGTTCAAACAATTATGGTCCTTATCAGTTTCCAGAAAAACTAATCCCACTCATTATTCTTAATGCTCTAGAAGGTAAAGAACTACCCATTTATGGAGACGGCAAACAAATCAGGGATTGGCTTTTTGTGGATGATCATGCCAGGGCTCTGCTTAATGTGGCGCTGAATGGAATAACTGGAGAGACTTATAATATTGGTGGTCATAATGAAAAACAAAACATTGAGGTTGTGAAAACAGTTTGTAGTATTTTGGATAAACTCATTCCGTCCCAGATTGCAGGGATAGACAGCTATGAGCAGCTCATTACGTATGTCACTGACAGGGCAGGGCATGACGTGAGATACGCCATTGATGCGACAAAAATTGCCGATGAACTTGGCTGGACTCCCAAGGAGACCTTCGAGACTGGCATTCAAAAAACGGTTCAGTGGTATCTGGAGAATCAAACTTGGTGCGATCGAGTTAAAGATGGAAGTTATCAGGGAGAGAGATTGGGGGTAATCAATTCATGAAGGGAATTATTCTAGCAGGTGGCTCAGGGACCAGGCTTTACCCACTGACAAAGGGGGTATCTAAACAGCTGATGCCAATCTACGATAAACCCATGATCTACTATCCTTTATCGGTACTGATGCTCTCTGGAATCCGTGAAGTGTTGATCATATCAACCCCAGAGGATCTTCCCAGGTTCGAGCAGTTATTGGGGAGTGGTGAAGAGATTGGTATGAAATTTGAATACATTGTTCAACCCTCACCCGATGGTCTTGCACAGGCATTCATCCTAGGAAAAGACTTTATTGGTAATGAGGATGCCTGCTTAGTCTTAGGGGATAATATTTATTATGGACAGGGCATGCCTGAGATATTATCCAGTGCCGTTAAGGCGGCTAAAGATAAAAGTATGGCAACCGTATTTGGCTACCATGTTCAGGACCCAGAACGCTATGGTGTGGTCGAGTTTGATTCCAGTGGAATGGCTTTGAGCATCGAGGAAAAACCTCAAAATCCAAAAAGCAGCTATGCGGTCACCGGTCTCTATTTTTATCCCAATGATGTTGTCAGAAAAGCCCAAGAGGTTGTCCCATCAGACAGGGGAGAGCTCGAAATTACTTCAATCAATCAAATGTATTTGGATGAGGGACGACTCAATGTTGAATTGATGGGCAGAGGTTATGCCTGGTTAGATACTGGAACACATGAGAGCCTTTTGGAGGCTTCCATGTTTATCGAGACCATTGAAAAAAGACAAGGTCTAAAGGTGGCCTGCATCGAAGAGATAGCCTTTGAGGAGGGATTTATCAGTAAGGAGCAATTGATTGATCTTGCCAAACCACTTGCTAAAAATCAATACGGTCAGTATCTTTTGAATCGAGTAGAGGAGATCAGTTGAATTTTATTCCTCAATCTATTCCTGATGTTCTATTAATTGAGCCAACGGTTCATGGCGATAGCAGAGGATACTTTATGGAGTCATTTAGACAAGATCTTCTGGATGATTTTTTAGGTTATGAAGTCAATTTTGTTCAGGACAATGAATCCAAATCCTCAAAAGGGGTCCTAAGGGGGCTTCATTATCAATTGCCTTCATCTGCTCAAGCCAAGCTGGTTAGGGTGATCGAGGGTAAGGTATTAGATGTCGCTGTGGATATACGTCAATCAAGCCCGACCTTTGGTCAATATGTATCTAAAGAGCTATCTTCTGATAACCGACACCAACTTTTCATTCCCAGAGGCTTTGCCCATGGTTTTGTGGTGCTTAGCGATAGTGCAATCTTTGCTTACAAGGTAGATAACTATTACTCCCCTGCTGATGATAGGGGGATCGCTTTCGATGATAAAGAGATTGGCATTGATTGGGTACTCAAAAGTGACGAACTTCAATTATCAGATAAAGACAAATCCCAGCCTGTCTTATCTGAAGCCAAAGAGCTTTTTGAGTAGACTTTCATCATGAAGATCTTGGTGACAGGTAAGAATGGACAACTTGGAAGATCTATTCAAAAACTCATCTCAAATTATGATCATCATAAATTTACATTGGTAGGAAGAGAAGAGCTTGATTTATCATCTTCAAAGAGTATTTCCAAGTACTTTGATACCAACCCGCATTTTGATGTCATTATTAATTGCGCTGCTTATACCGCAGTAGATCGTGCTGAGGAGGAAGAAGATCTAGCGGATCAGATTAATCACTTAGCAGTCAAGCATCTAGCTGAATTTGCCAATTCACAAAATGCTAAGCTTATACACATCTCAACAGATTATGTTTTTGATGGCAAGAATGAATCCCTATATCTGGAGAGTGACAATCCAAATCCTATCAATGTTTATGGCAAAACCAAACTTTTGGGAGAAAAAGCTGTCCTAGAAATCATGTCTAATAATGCTATGGTGATAAGAGCAAGCTGGGTATTCTCGGAATTTGGAAATAACTTTGTGAAAACCATGTTGAAATTAGGAAGTGAAAAGAATGAAATCAATGTAGTCAGTGATCAGTTAGGATCCCCAACTTATGCATGTGATTTGGCTAAGGCCATATTGCATATTATCTTGAATGACAACTTCAATAAGAAGAGTTTCCCAACTGAGATTTTTCATTTTTCTAACTTAGGTGAGACCAGCTGGTCTGATTTTGCAAAAGAAATCTTTAAGCTAGCGAATTTAAACTGCACAGTCACTCCCATTTGCACTGATCAATATCCAACCCCTGCCATAAGACCCCAAAATACAACTCTAAGTAAAGAGAAAATTACAAGCCACTTCAGACTCCAGATTCCATCATGGCAACAATCACTTAAAGAGTGTCTGAATGAAATGATATAGACCAAATTATGTCTCATTTTAAAACCTAATTTTATTATTGAAAATGTATAATGGCACCATGTTTTTTCGCTTCAATTTCAACCCAAATTGTCGTGCGGTAGCTATTGTCTGTCGGTTGGGAATTTTGCAGTAATGTCAGCCGTTTTATTAACCGGAGGGATAGGCTATATTGGGTCTCATACCGCTGTTGTATTATTAGAGGCGGGACATGAGGTTGTCCTTTATGACAATTTATCCAATAGCTCAATTGATGTCAAAGACAAGATCCAAGAAATTACCAACAAGAAGTTGTCATTTGTTGAGGGGGATGTTTTAGATACTGAACTCCTCACCCAAACTCTCAAAGACTTTAATGTAGATAGTGTTATTCACTTTGCAGGACTAAAAGCAGTGGGCGAGTCGGTTGAAAAACCCATAGAGTATTTTGAGAATAACATTGCAGGATCAATAAGTCTTCTAAAGACGATGAAAAAGGCTAACGTAAAAAAAATTGTATTCTCGAGCTCAGCCACAGTCTATGGTGAGCCAGAGTATCTGCCTTATGACGAGGATCATCCAACGAGTGCTGTGAATCCTTATGGCCGATCAAAACTCCACATTGAAGAAATGCTCAAGGATGTTTGCAATTCTCAAAAAGATTTCTCGGCGATCTGCTTGAGGTATTTCAATCCGGTTGGAGCTCATGAGAGTGGGCTTATTGGGGAAAACCCAAAAGATATTCCCAATAACTTGATGCCCTATATTGCTCAAGTTGCAGAAGGGAAAATCAAAGAGCTAAACATCTTTGGAGACGACTATCCGACTCAGGATGGGACCGGCGTTAGGGATTATATCCATGTGATGGATCTGGCAAGTGGACATTTGAGCGCGCTAAGTTTTTTAAAAGATAATCCTGGATGGCACGCATTTAATCTTGGAACGGGATCAGGAGTCAGTGTCCTTGAGTTGATAAAAACATTTGAAAAGGTGAACAAATTAACCATCCCCTATAAAAGAACACCGAGACGCTCAGGAGATGTAGCTGAATCTTATTCAGATTCGACTAAGGCGAAAACACTACTTAATTGGAGTGCAGAGAAAAATATTGGTGACATGTGTCGCGACACATGGAAATTCCAAATGAAATTAAGAGATACTAATATATGAAAGGTATCGTCTTGGCCGATGGCTCAGGAACCCGTTTGCATCCTTTGACGCATAGTACCTCGAAGCAGATGTTGCCAATCTAAGATAAACGGATCAAACCAATTCGATTAATGCTTAAGTTCGCATGAAATTAGCCGGTGAGCTAGCGATACAGGAAGATGCTGATAATTACATCAGCTTAAGAACTAGCCGGGTGTTCTCAAAAGATGGTAAGAACTTTGTGAATACCATTCTGCAGTTAGCGAAAGAGCGTGATGAGCTGAAGTCGTCAATGATCAGTTTGGCGTTCCAACCAGTACTGACCGTCTTGCAGAGGTGTTGCTTCAGCTTGCAACTGAGCATCAAGACCAATGGGGCATCTATCACCACTCAGGACAGCCCTTTGTCAGTTGGTATGAGTTTGCCAAGAAAATTGTGGAACAGGGTGTAAAAGGTGGTCTACTGACTAAAGCACCAGTTATAAAACCTTGTGTAAGTGATGAGTTTCCTGTCAAAGGGAAAAGGCAAAAAAACTCTCGATTATTTAATAAGAATCTAACTAAGCTTCTCGGTATATTAAACTGTAATTGGAAAGACTTAGTGGGGATATAAGATGAGTATTTTTTTAAAAGCATTTAAAAAGAGTATTGACACTAAATTAAAATGTATAGATCAGGGCTTTAGTGAGTTAGAGGAGATGGGAAATGAAATTTCTGCTTCTATTCTAGCCGGAGGGAAGCTTTTTTTGTGTGGAAATGGTGGTTCAGCTGCTGATGCGCAACACTTGGCTGCAGAGTTGTTAGTTAGGCTTCGCCCAAATGTTAATAGAGTTCCACTGCCAGCAGTATCTCTGGCTCTTGATATTTCTACAATAACAGCGTGCGCAAATGATTATTCGTTTGATGATTTATTTTCAAGGAATTTGATGGCTTTGGCGCGTCCTGGTGATTGTCTTTTAGCTATATCAACATCTGGAAAATCTCTAAACATCCTTCGGGCTTTACAACAAGCACGAAAGATGAATGTTGCTGCTTACTCTTTTCTTGGGGGAACTGGCGGAGATTGTTTATTAGAGTCTGACTTAGCTTACGTAGTGCCTTCAAGTAATACCGCATCAATCCAAGAGGCGCATATTGTTGCTGGACATGCGCTGATGCAATGTATTGAGGAAACTGTTTGTGGGCTTTGATTTTAGATCAATTGATGGTATCTTTTTTGATTTTGATGGAGTCCTGACAGATAACAAAGTCATTGTTAGCGAGCAGGGAATTGAAAGTGTCATTTGCTCGAGAGCGGATGGGCTAGGTTTCGATGCGCTACGGGATACCGATAAATTTGTATTTATATTCTCTACAGAAAAAAACGAAGTAGTTGTTCAAAGAGCAAAAAAACTTAATGTAGAAGTTATTAATGCTATTTCAAATAAGGGGGTAGCCTTAAAGAAGCTATCTAATGATAGAGGTTTTGATCTTTCAAGATTTGTTTATGTTGGAAACGATCTAAATGATTTTCATGCAATGAATCTTTGCGGTCTGAAAATATGCCCTTCTGATGCACATGATTCAATTAAGAAGATTAGTGATGTTGTGTTAGATGCGCAGGGCGGTAACGGTGTTGTAAGAGAAATTCTTGAAAATGTTTTTTCTTTGGATTTGTTAGATTTTATTGAGTAGAAGTTATGAGTATTTTTATTATTGCAGAAGTCGGAATTAACCATAACGGCAGCTTGGAAATTGCAAAAGAGCTTATTGATAAAGCGGTTGATGCTGGTTGTGACGCGGTTAAATTTCAAAAAAGAGATATAAATGAAGTTTATACACAAGATTTCTTAGATAGTCCTAGAGAAAGTCCTTGGGGGTCTACACAAAGAGCACAAAAGCTCGGTTTAGAATTTGATGAGAAAGCGTACGAGGAGATTTCTTCCTACTGCCAGTCAAAAAATATTGAGTGGTTTGCATCTGCATGGGATTTAAATAGCCAAAGGTTTCTGCAAAGGTTTGAGTGCAAATTTAACAAAATAGCCTCGGCAATGATCATCTATGAGGACCTTCTAAAACTCGTTGCATCAGAGGGTAAACATACCTTTATATCAACTGGTATGAGCGATTATGAGGATATTCAGAGAGCCGTGGATATTTTTACTCAAGCCAATTGTTCTTTTGAATTAATGCATACGGTATCCACATACCCAATGCGCGATGAAGACGCAAACTTGCGTGTAATAAGTACTTTACGAGAAAAATTTGAATGCAATGTCGGATACAGCGGTCATGAGGTTGGATTAGCCGTTTCATACGCTGCTGCTGCCATGGGCATAACTTCGTTAGAGCGCCATATAACATTGGATAGAGCTATGTATGGCTCGGATCAATCAGCCTCAGTTGAACCTAATGGGTTACGTCAGCTTGTTGGTGCGATAAGGAAAATAGAGCAGGCAATGGGGGATGGTGTAAAAAGAGTGATTGATGACGAGGTTCCAATAGCGAAAAAACTTCGTGAGCACCTTGATTTAGAACGCAACCATTAATTATTAAATTCTAATGAAACGTGTATATGCGCTTATACCTGCGCGCTCTGGTTCAAAACAGATAGCAAATAAGAACATTATGGACTTAGATGGAGTTCCCTTATTGGGCTACTCTGTAGCTGCTGCAAAAATGTGCCCTTTGATTGATGAAGTTTTTGTTAGCACGGATTCTGAAGTTTATCAGTCAATTGCTCTCAAATTGGGTGCTAAAGCCCCTTTTCTTCGTCCAAAAGAAATATCTGGGGATAACAGTCTAGACATAGAGTTTTTTCAACATTTTATAAAGTGGTGTGAAGAATCTGGAAATGAAGTTCCTGAATATATCGTTCATCTTAGGCCATCAACACCGCTAAGAGATCCGCGCATTATTAAGCAGGCTATCGAGCATCTTTTGCAAACATCAGATGCAACGGCATTAAGGTCATGCCAAAAAACAAACCTTACCCCTTATAAACTCTTTAAAAAAAAGGCGGAGTATATGGAGCCCTATTTGCGGGATGATCGCTTTCTGGAATCTTATAATCAGCCTAGACAAGTTTTTGAGGATACGTTTGTCCCAAATGGCTACGTAGATATCGTAAAGACTGATGTTTTTTTAGATAGCGTCACTTTACATGGCGATAAAATGCTGCTTTGGGAGACAGAACCAACCGCAGATATAGATTGCCTCGAAGATTTTTCTGAAGCAAAACGTCAGTTGGCTAATCCTTCTTTTGCATCTCTATTAAATTATCTTGAGGGTTTGAAATTGTGAATGAAGCTTCTATAGGGATTATGCAGGGACGTGTTGTTCCAGAGTCGATGGATAAATTACAAATATTCCCTAGTAGTTCCTGGCTGATTGAGAGTTGCAAGATCCATGAAATTGGATTCAGTCATATTGAATTACTTTGGGACAAAGAAAGAGTAATTAAGAAATTCCCGGGCATTCAGGAACGAATAAATAAATCTAGTCCAATCGCAATTTCATCAATGTGTGTGGATGTCATCACATCGCTCAAAAGTAATGGAGAAATATTGAGCGAATTAAGAAACATTTCAGATTTTTTTGGTTATGACATTCCTTCAGTGCTTGTTATTCCATTACTTGGTGAAATGCATATACAAAATGGTGATGAACTAAAAAAGTTTATGGTTGATATCTCTCAGCATGCAATTGCAGATACATTAAGATCGCAAAATGTTGTTTTGAGTTTAGAGCTCGAAATGGATGCAGAGGAAATTGCGGATTCATTCAGAAAAGTAAACGACCCATTGTTTGCATTTTGCTTAGATACGGGTAATTTATGGTATTCGTCAAAAACACCTAAAGAGGATCTTGTCAGTCTTCTTCCATTTGTGAATCATGTACACATTAAAGATAAAGATCAAAATGGAGAAAATGTTCTCTTAGGAAATGGATTTGTTGATTTCGATTATATTTTTGAAAAACTCCAAAATATGAAATATAAAAAATTATTAACATTGGAGACTAAATACTTCGAATCTCCAGAGGCAGAGGCTTTATCAAACCTTAATTTTATTAAAAGCTATAGCTTCTTCAAATGAATATTTTATTTATGGGTCTTGGGTCTATTGGCCAACGCCATCTTCAAAATCTAATATCAACTTTTGGTAATGAGTTTGACTACTATGCGGTTCGTAATACCAGTCATAATGTGTATATTAAAGATGGTGTTGCTAAGGATGTTTCTAGCTTGGCGAAAATATATGGCCTTATAGAGTTTTTCGACATTGATAAAGCCTTTGAAACGGTAAAGTTCGATATCGTCTATATTACCAACCCATCTTCAATGCACCTTGAGGGCATTAAGCGAGCGGTAAAGGAAGGCTGTGCGGTATTTGTAGAAAAGCCTTTATGCGTTGATATGGTAGAGGTAGAAAAAATAAAGCAGTTTCATGCTAAAGACTCTATTGTTTACGTTGGTTATCAAACGCAATTTGATCCTCTGTATCAAGCTTTAAAGGATTTAATAGCTAGTCGGGATTTTGGAATGCCAGTCTCATTTAGGTCGGAATGGGGCACTTATTTACCAGATCATCATAAATACGAGGATTATCGTAGAGGTTATGCTGCACGCAAGAGTCTTGGCGGTGGCGTTTTGCTGGGTTTAAGTCATGAATTAGATATTATATTGGATATATTTGGGTTTCCTTTGGCGGTGGCTTCGGTCGAATCAAAAAATAGACAATTGGAAATTGAAGCTGATGATACGTTCAGCGTCTTATGTAAATTTGAAAATAATGGAATTCAGTTTAGTGGGACATTAAATCTTTCATACTCTCAAAAGTTTGAGACTCGCTTTTTGAATTTACATTTTGAGAAAGGGTTCATAAGTTTTGATTTTGTTAAAAGAACCTGTGCCTATCTTTTAGGTAAAATGACTGAGCCAACTGTTATACATAGTTCTGTAACACGTAACGAGACTTTTACTAAACAAACAATTGCATTCATTGATGCCGTAAAAAATAAGGATTTCAATTTTGATAATTTTGATCGTGCTGCAAGTGTGGTAAATTTTGTCGAAAATATTAAAAATGGCAGGCTGTAGATGAAAAACTATTTAAAAACATATTATTCTACAGAAATGCGCCCTGTTTCTGATTACCCATTGTTGCTGGCGTCATATCTAAAAGAAAATTATATTCATAATTCCCAAAACCTTGTTGATATTGCATGTGGCAGAGGCGATTATTTGCGAGCATATAGCAAATTAGGTATTGAGGTTATGGGGGTGGATATTGATCCAGATGCTCAAGATTTATGCTCACCCCATGATGTTAAAATATTAGATATAAGTAAACAAAAGATCCCCGTTGGAGATGAGACTATTGATTGCGTCTTTAACAAATCGATCATTGAGCATCTCCTAGAGCCTGAAAGCTTACTTATGGAGACACATAGAATCCTTAAGAAAAATGGCATTGTAATTACAATGTGTCCAAGTTGGGTGCATATGGGGTGGGGTCCTTTCTATCAAGATCACACTCACGTTACTCCTTTTACTTTACCTTCTCTACGAGATATACATATCAAATGTGGATTTGAAATTTTGGAAATAAAACACTTTAGGCAGTTGCCATTTTTGTGGAAATGGCCATGGTTTACATTGTTTAGTGAGCTAATTAGAAAGTTACCAATTCCGTATTCGCCTCAACACCAGATTTCTTATCCTGATCCAATAAATAAATATATACGTTTTAGTAACGAAGTTATGCTGCTTTGTGTTGCTAAGAAGATTTAGTCAATTTTTAAATAGAAGGTGTTTTTATGAATAATGATATTTTGTGGGATAGCTACAACAATCTTCTCTTAAGCTCTGATGTTGATAGGGTTAGAAAGTTGATAGCGCGCTATGAGCTTTTTAAAAAAGTTTTAGACGTGCCAGGTTCAATTGCTGAATGTGGTGTGTTCAAAGGTGCTGGGTGGATTTATTGGCTTAAATTGCTAAAAATATTCGCATCAGGCGAGAGAAAGTTTTGTTATGGATTCGATACTTTTAAAGGTTTCTCGGAAAACCTGCTAGATTACGAGCACAAGACAGCCAATGATTTTGTTGCTGAAGCTGAATTTAAAGGCATTGATCCGATTGAGCTTCAGGAAAAGGCAAAGTCATGGGGTTTTAACAATGGGGTATTAATCCCGGGTGAGGTTGTTGAGAGCATTCCAAAGTTTGCAATTGATAATCCAGGCTTGCGTTTTTCGTTAGTAAATTTAGATTTTGATACATATGAAGGCACTAAAGTAGCATTGGATGCTTTTCATAAAATGATGTCTCCTGGAGGTATCATTATATTGGATGAATACGGAAAGGAGGGTTGGGGTGAATCCGATGCAGTTGATGAGTTTTTATTAGGAAAGAAACTCAAATTAAAAGCGGTACCACAATCATCACAACCTAGTGCATACATTCAATATTAGTTATATAAAAACATGTACACAGATGATTTATTTAGATTGGATGGAAAAGTTGTTGTTATTACAGGTGCAGCAGGATTATTAGGGAGAAAGCATGCTGAGGCTGTTTCAGCATATGGCGGTCATCCGGTGCTATTAGACCTGTCTGCAGCAGCAGTAGTGGAATTGGCTGATCAGCTAAATGATCAGTTTGGTGTTAATGCATGTGGATATGCCGTTGATATAACCGATGAGCAGTCAATTGCAAACAACGCTGATGCCTTATTAACGCGTTTTGGCAAAATTGATTGCCTGGTTAATAATGCAGCTAACAATCCTAAGGTTGAAGATAGCTCAGAAAAAAATTTTTCACGCCTTGAAAATTTTCCTTTGTCAGTTTGGAATCAAGATGTGGCTGTCGGACTGACCGGTGCATTTTTATGTGCAAAGTATTATGGAAACAAAATTGCACAAAATAAAGATGGCGGTTCAATAGTTAATATATCTTCAGACTTGGGTTTGATGGCTCCAGATCAGC
>Ga0255782_10003585_pt1 | contig 11712 bp, 9 predicted proteins | sample 101ome_26_FD_179980 | JGI IMG/M metagenome (GOLD analysis project Ga0255782, IMG submission 179980) | Coastal salt marsh microbial communities from the Groves Creek Marsh, Skidaway Island, Georgia - 101408AT metaG (version 2) | ecosystem: Environmental > Aquatic > Marine > Intertidal zone > Salt...
TCTCCGTGACGTGCGTGGTGATGAACATGCCCCCCGTCGTCTCCTTGGTGATGAGCTCGTCCGGCGTGAGGTACGCACATTCAACATTGGTGTATTTCCACGTTTTGTCGTAGTCGAACTGGTAGTCGCTCAGAGTGCCGCTACCGCCGCCGCAACCGAGAATAGTGGTTTCGTCCCCCCCGGTGACGGTTTGCACCGAGGTCGTGGACGCAGCCAGGGACTTCTCTTGCACCTCGGAGAACACATCGTTGCCGTTACCCCAGTTGGTCACCTTACCGATCGGAACCTCGGTTTGCAAGTACGTCTTCCCGCGAATCAGCGCGTACAAGACGTAAAACGTAATCAACACTTGCAAAGCGAGATTGGTGATCGCCAGACGCCAATCGACGATCTTACAAAACTTGGGCGTCTTGTACCCCATCTTCCGCGCCATGGCGGTCGAGGTGGTGACGAAACCCATGGTCACCGCGTGTCTTCTTCTCCTTCTTGTTGTCTCTCACTTTTCACCTCGGTCCACCTCAGTCTGACGTCAGGCCTCGCGCGGACGACGCGTTCGCTCGACGCGATCGCTCGACGCGGTCGTCGAGGTGCGTCAGACGCATCGCAGTTTCCAGTTTCATACTGTTTATACATACAAGCAGATATGCGTCAATCAAAGAATCGAACAATCGTTCCTCGCGACAGTGCGCGACGAGCGAGACACGTAACCCTCACTCGTTCGGTCGGTCGGTCGGTCGTCCCGAACCGTTTGTTTTCGATTCCTACGGTGAGATTCCTCACCGAGACGCGAGGAACACTAGAGCTGACGTCGTGGGTGTTGCCAACACCAACCAACCGCCAACACCAGTCAACCAAAACCAAGACTGTTTTTGAGAAGCACGACACCGTCAAAGACGCGAGAGATGACGCGGTATGAGTTATCGGACGTCGTCGGAACGCTCGGGTCCAATCTCGATTTGAACTCGATCGACTGGAAGACGTACTCACCGACGCCCGGCACGTGTGAGATGACGTGCTGGACGATTCCTGGTCGTCCAGAGTGCGACAACCACCTCGGCTGCGCGTGGCACGTCACCGAGAACAAGTGCTTGAGCTACGCCCCGAACCAGTGTCCGTTGTCCAAAGCGGAACTTCCGCCTGGATTTCCAATGCCGAACGTCGACTGTAACGTCCCGGGAAAGCCGCCGTGCATCCAATCTATCTATAACTTTGCCATGTCGTCGGCGCAAAACCAGGACCATTTCAGCGCGGCGGTCAACACCCCGAACGACGACGACTGGAGCAAGTTTGTCCCCACACCTGGGACTTGCGAGATGACGTGCATCTCTGAGGGTCACGACATGGATGCGTGCGACGTCATCCCGGGCTGCGCCTGGCATCACAAGGGAAATCTTTGTCTCTCCCTCGTCGGCCCGCAGCAATGTCCGAAAGACGTCAACTCTATTCCGGCGCACGTTTTGAACACGCTCAAACCGGGCGTCACGTGCAACGCGGCTTACAAGCCGGACTGTGACGACGCTATCGATGCCCTCCTAAATGGTCCGCCAGCGCTTGGTGCTGCGCGTTTAACCAACTCGTCGACGGGTACGTACTTTGGAGCGCTCTTCGTCGCCGCCGGCGCCGTCGCCGGCTTCGTGGCGCACCGCACGCGTTCTCGCCACACCAAGCGCGAACAAGAGGCTCTCCTCGGTGGTTCTAAATACGGCAGCCGCACTGCATCCGTCTAATAATAAAACACTTCGGCGCGTTCGCCGCGTCTGTAAATCATCGTTTAATTCAGACAGAAGATTTTGCTACACTATATTACATCGTCTTACTCGTCCCGCGAATGGCGTCGCCACTCACACGCGCACGACGGCGAAACGATACACGGGGCGCCATTTCCCCTCGCACACAATGTCACGCTCGGTGTGTGCGGCGTACGGGTTAGCTGAAAGCCACCGCCGTTTCAGCCCGTCGGCGGGCTTCCCGTCGGCGTCGCCGTCGTCGATTTCTGTTTGTCTCTCCCACTCGTACTTGTGCGCGGCGTCAAAGTGGGGCGTGCGCTCCTGCGCTCCATCGCGAGACGGCGAAACCATCTCTCCTAATCTACAGTACGTCGTCTCATCAATCTCAAAGTCCTCGTTCGCGAGCACGACGTCGTACATCTCTTCGGCGAGAGCGAGGACGTCGGAGCAGCAGTACAATTCGCCGCCGACTGGTAGCAACTCGGCGAGAGTGCGCGTAAACTGCGGCGTCATCACTCGTCGCGCCGCGTGTTTACCTCGTGACCACGGATCGGGAAACTGCACGCACACGGCTCGAAGATTCGGTACGTTTAATGACGACATTGAGACGTTTGCGTTGGCGGATACAAAGTGGGCGTCTCGCGCCAAACGTTTGGCGTGCGTCTCAACCCAAATATTCGCCGCCTCGACGAGAGGCTCGTATATTTCCACGCCCAAAAGATTGAACACCGTTCCATTCTTCGCCTTGGTGCACGCCGTGGCGCAATCGCTCGCCAATGCTTTGATGAAGCCGCCCTTGGCGGAGCCGACGTCTACGAGCGTCGGTCGGTTGACGACGTCGGTAAATTTACCCTTCCAATACTCATCATCCAGAACCTTGGGGGCTTGAAACTGCTGCGAGAGCGGATTGGTCATCTTTTTCATGCGTCTGTTGATGTTTTGCTTCTTTCTCCCCTCCATGGACGCCGCATCGGGCGTCCCCGTTCCGAGCGCGAGCGTCGACAATACGCTCCCCAATACGCTCTCTCCGTCGGCTTCATCCTCTTCATACTGTCTGTGCCTCGTGCACATGGTGCCTCCGTCTCGCGCCCGCGCGATGCAGTATCTTCGTTTCCTCGCCACGTACATTCGACAGCACCCAGGCCCCGGAGGCGTCGCCAGCGCGCGTTCCAACCGCTTCACCTCTTCGTACTCGCGCAACCACTCTGGGTCGGTCGAAATCGATCCCGCCAGCGACGAGCGCTCGCTCGGGTGTTCCAACTCGTACGCGTCGTCCCTCGCCTTTAACTTGACTCGAAGTTCCTCCACTCTCGCCCGTTTCCACGCCTCATCGGTGTCGGCATCGTCGCCGTACATACCGTCCGTCACCCTCTCTGGCGGCGGTCCAGACCTACGGTCCATCACGCCCGCATCACACCCGGGTGTTTTTTTTGTTTTCACCCACGACGCTGACGTCGACTCTTTTCGACACACAATCGCACGCGCGCGCGCACGAGCGAAGAGCGACGGAAACGCACGACGTACACGAGTTCGTGAGCGAACACAAAAAGAAAAGATCATGGGAGCCGGCGCGAGCGCGATGCCGAAACCGATCGAAGCCATTTTCCACGGCGAACCGCTTCTCGCCGCCGGACTCCCCGATGGGTTCGACACGTACTTTACCAAGGATGCGAAGGTTGAATTCCTCGGCCAGTGGGCGCCGAAAACGGCGGACGGCAAGGCGGTGATCATCACGACCAAGGAACTCAAGGAGGTTTTCGATTGTCTCATCAAGGGATTCAGCGACTTTACGGTGCGTGCGTGAGCGAGCGAGCGACGAGGCGCGGATTCGACGCGATAATCCGATCGATCGATAATCCAATCCAATCGCCGCGTCAGCAGCACTTTTTCGTTCGATATTTTCACTTTTTTTCACTTCAAAATTTAACTTCTTAGACACTGTTTGCGCATATGTGAGACGGAAAACGCGCACATTGATCGAGATTCGAGACTGACGACAGTTGGTGGCGGTGCTCTCCCTTTTCCGAACGCGCAGTTTAACAAGAAGAAGGCGCAGTTTGTCTTTGACGAACAAGAAAAGTGCTGGAAGGCGACCATCATCGTCGCCGGTACGCACGACGGCCCGTACACGTTTGCCCCTGGCCAGATTGACGCGCTCGAGCCGACGAAGAAGAAGTGCGTCGTCGGACCGGAAATCTTCAGGATTTTTATCGATGAAAAGACGGAGAAGATTAAGATGTTTACCGTCGAACCACTGGCCGATAAGCCGAGCGGTCCGCCGGGCTTTTACGTCTTGGCCGGTGGTAAGCTTCCGCAGCCGACGACGGCGGCTTGAGGGAACTTGATTCGCGTCATCTTGATCGTCTCGCAGAGTCGGCGGCGGATTTTCGCATCAATTCGTCCGTTCGCCTCTACGACGCGGGACGCGCGCGTGTGATCGATCATTCGCGCGAAAGGCGTCGTCATCGAACGACCCGTTTGCAATAATAACATGTAAAATCGCTTTGTTTTTGCTCTTTGTGCGCGTTGAATCATCGCACCGACTTTGGCTGTGGCTGAAGGATGGCTGGCTACTGTAAATACGACTACGTTACAACCCTAGGCGCGATGCGAGCGCGCGCGCGGCTCCGCTCAATCTTGATGGAACCTCTGCCTACTAGGACCCGGATACGAGTTGTACCCCGGGCGCTGACCGATCCGAGCGCGGCGACGAGCGTCTGCATCGTCGAGACGCGCCAGTGCGGGACCTGCGTACTTGACAACCGCGTACGTCGTTGCCGCCGCCGTACCGTACGCGGCGAAGAGGATGCTCGAGACAACCGACACGCACGCCACTAAAGCTATACAATAGAACGCAGTCGCAGACCATATCGACGTACTGAACGATCGAATGAGCGACGGTAGGGTGAATGCGAACGAAAAGACCGCCGTGAGCATGCCCATGGTGAAATTCGAGAGCGCAATCATCAACCATCGAAAGAGAAACGACAGCGTCGATTCGTCGCTCTTACCGCGAAGAATCAAGGAGAGGCCATCCCAAAACGTGTGACGAGTCGCGAAAACCTTACCTCGCTCGTAAGAGCGCTTGAACAGAGCCTTTGCGTCGCCGACACCCAACTCAGACCACAGCCCGAGCTCAGAACGCGCTTCTCGCATCGCCTCGTCTCGCTTTTTTTCCTCTGCGCGCAAACGTTTGCTCGAAACTCGCAGCCGACGCTTCGCCGCGGCGACTCTCTCCTTGTGCTCAGGTCCGGACGTGAACCGCCATCCGAACGGCGTCAACCTCGCGAGATCTCTATCCGCGTCGGTGTATTCCGACACGGCACCCCGAAACCCGTCTCCAAGCTCCTCATCCACCCGTCGAACCGCCGCCTCGTATTTCGCCAAGCGCTTGGGCGTCGTCTCCACTGGCGGCGCCGCGTAAAACGCCGCGTACATACCGATGACGTACAAAAACAGCGTCAGCGTCGTCCTCGGCGTTTTCAACGGTCGCCATTTCCCGATCGCTCGCACCAACGTCCGCGCCGACGACTCGTTCGACGACGCCCTCGATCGTCCCTGCGCGAAGATTACTCGACCGCGCGCGTCATCGTTCACGGTCAGTCGGTCGCGTCGAAGCGAATCGGTTGAAAATCCAGTCCCTCGGGAAGGACCGCGCGCGCGCGTCGCATCGGAAACGCGCGAGACCCACCTCGACCAGGGCGCGCGATGTCGGCGTCGCCATCCGTCTCGAACGCTCTCGAACGAACGAACGAACGAACAGGCGGGCGGGTGTGTGTGTGTGGGTGTGGGTGTGCGGACGCGGCCCCGGAGCGCGCTTTCTCTGCGTTTACGCATCGAGGCGATTACCCCATCACTGGTGACGAGTGCATTTTCGAGTTATTGTCCACATGTCCGAACATGCCACAAAGGGGTCGTGGAAATTTGACGAGTCGTGAATCATGAAAAATACATTCGTTCGCCCAAACCCGAACGAGGGCAAAAACACATTTTCGAGCGCGAACGCCCCGACCCCGCGGGACGTCTCCCGGCGACCTCGACGGGACGCATCCGCCTCTCTGCGCCTCGCGAGTGTTAGCACAGCGACAATGGTGCTCAAGACGGAAAAGTGCTCGTTCAGCGGCCTCCGCGTCTATCCGGGTCACGGCATGCGCCTGACCAAGATTGACTCGACCACCTTCCTCTTCTTGAACGGCAAGTGCAAGAAAATGTTCAACCAAAAGAAGAAGCCGGCGAAGATCGCTTGGACCGCGGCTTACCGTAAGGCGCACAAGAAGGTACGACGAGATGATGGAGAACATTTTCGTGCATTCGTGACCGCCGAACGAGGTGGATTTCGCTCGACGGTGACGACGTTCGGCGAAGATGAGGTTGGGTTGGGCATCTCGCGTCTAGGGCTTGAGCCCTACCACCTGAGATGCTCGCGAGGGTTGGATGGTTGACGTCGACGCGACGACGACGCGATGAATGCGTGCGAGAGCGAAGACTGACGACGCGATGCTTTCTTTTCTTCTCCTTTTACGCGATTTTACAGGACATCGAAGCTAGCACTCGCACGAAGAAGCGCCGCGTCAACAAGAGCGCGTTCACGCGATCGCTGGTTGGGGCTTCTTTGGAGGTGCTTGCGAAGAAGCGCAACGAAAAGCCGGAAGTGCGCGCCGCCGCTCGCGACGCCGCGCTCCGGGAAATCAAGGCTAGGGCGCAAAAGAAGAAGGGTGCCAAGAAGTAAATGCGCCTCTTGATTCGGAGACTGAGCGCGTCGGCGTCGTTATTGGCGACGAGCGACGCCGCGCGAAGACTTAGGATATCTTTAGCCATCCACACACTAGTCGCTCCCGGGCGTCGACGTCGTCGTTTCGGCTGCGTCAACCCCGTGAGCGCCGAGTCGCGCCTCGGCGTTTGTAATCGATGACGAAGTGCGGTTCGTATACAAATCACTCGCCTAGTCGCACGTTCGGTTTTGCCTTCGCCACGTCGCGCGCGTTTGCCGCGCCTCTCGTGGAGTTCATTCGCGCAGTGTATAGCGCCAACCAACCACACAACTCGCCCGGCGACGCGACTCGCGGCTCGAATTCGTCTCGTTAGAGAGACGACGTCGACCGTCGCGTGTCTCTAAGGCGTCGAATGTCTCTCCCATCGCGTTCACTCGCGCCTGCGTCGGGCTCAACAACCTCGTTGAGTGACTCTTCAGCTCGACGACGTTTCGCAAAGTTGTCGAGACGCGCGTCGACCGCCCCTCGCGCGTCGACCGAGACGCAGAACGAGACGTCGACATCTGGACGATTGATCGTCTACACGAAGCCCGGGTGCTGTCTGTGCGATGGATTGAGCGCGAAACTCGAGACTGTGCTCGAGCGCTCGAGAGCCGGCGAGACGAGCGCTCGCACGGGCGCCACTTGGGATAGCCTCAAAGACTTTACTTTGGAACACAGAGACGTGAGCACGCGCGATTCGTGGGCACAAGAATACGCCGGTAGCGTCCCTAGGGTCTTCTTCATCGACGGCGCGTCGGAGGAGGTTGAGTTTCCCCGGCCCGCGCCGAAGACGCCGCCCGAGCGCGTCGGCGACGACCTGGACGCGATGGTCAGGAAACACCGCGGCGGCGCCCCGCCGACGAGACCGAAGACGTCGTCATCATCGTCGTGGTCCGTGAACACAAACGCCCCAGATAGTGGTGGGGTGACGTTTTAGATAACTGTAGTCGCGCGCGCCCTGTATCATGACGCGAGTAAAAAAGTAAATCTCGCTTCAACCACCACCAAAGTCCACACTCGTCGGCTCGCTCCTCGATGCGACCCATCATGGCGATCGGCATCGCTCTCAGCGCGCTCGCGATTCGCGTCTCGCGCGTCAGAGGTAAACCCTCCGGTCACGGGAGACGCCTCGTCGATCGCGGGAAGCGCACGGCTGGCGCTATCGTCCCAGCTGCTGCGTCTTCAGCGGCGGATGGTGCGTCATCCTCGGTGGAACCTCGCGACGCGGAACGACGACCGCGCGCGGACGATCCCGGGGCGCCGCAAGCGCCGAAACCTAAGCGCGTCGATCATGTCGTGAAATTCGGCGTCGTGGATGGGGAAGATAGGGGCGAAAACGCGATGAATCCACCGAGAGAGTTGAATGATGACTTGTTTTGGCTGCGGGACGACGCGAGAAAGAATGAAGAGATTATGTCGCACTTGCGCGCGGAGAATGAGTACACGGAGAAACACACCGGTCACTTGAAGGCGTTGGAAAAGTCTGTGTACGACAGCATCATCGCTGGGATTGAAGAGGAGGATGAGGAGGTGCACTTTCCGTGGGGCGACACGCACGAGTACTTTGTTCGCACAAAGAAGGGCGCGGCGTACCCCATCGTTTGTCGATGTCCAAAGGGAAGCAAGAATGCGAAAGAGGTTGAGATAGTGCTCGACGTGAACGCGGTGGCGAAAGATATGAAGTACTGCTCTCTCGGTGCGTTTAAGCCGAGCCCGACGCACGATGTTCTCGCGTACGCCATCGACGCTACGGGGTACGAAACGTACGAAGTACGATTTAAGAATTTGACCACCGGGGAACCGATGGAGGACGTGCTGGAAGGGGTCGCGGGCGGCGTGAGCTGGGGCGGCGGGGTCAATCGTGAGGTGTACTACGCCACCATGGACGACGCGCATCGTCCGGACAAGGTTTGGAGACACAGAATGGGTACGCCCCAGTCGAGCGACGTCTGCGTCCTCGACGAACCGGATGGCCTCTTCAACGTCGGTTTCTCCCGAACCTCGAGCGGTCGCTACATGATGCTCGAATCCGAGTCCACGGAGACGAACGAATGCTATGTGATCGATTTAGAATCCGAATCGGACGAGCCGGAGGTCAAACTGGTGCAGAAGCGATCGAAGAATCACCGTTACTACCTCGAACACAGAGGCGACAAGTTTTACATTTTGACCAACCGAGACGAAAAAATCAACTTTGAGCTCGTCATGACTTCCGTGGACGCCTTGGGTCAGGATAACTGGACGCCCGTTGTCGATGCTAGCGGGGCCACCGTCTTGAGTTACGACGGAAAGCGCACGCTCGAGAGCTGCTTTGCGTGTAAGAACCATCTCATCGTCGACGGCCGAGAAGACGGGTTCAGCGCCATTTGGGTGGTCGAGTTTGACGAATCTGGCGCCGTCAAGGACTGGCACAAGACAGAGTGGCCGAGCGAGAACGCGCTCGTCTACCCATCCATCGCGGGAGAGACTCTTCGCTGCGTCGGCATGAACCAGATGTGGGATACCGATCGGATTTTCGTTTCGTACTCTTCCCTCATCTCGCCGCGCACCGTGTACGAGTACGACATGCGCGCGAGGAAAGCCAAACCTCTCAAGACGACTCCGGTCAAGGGTTTCGATCCGAGCAAGTACACGACGCTGCGTCTGGAGATCACCGCGAGAGATGGCGTCAAGGTGCCCGTGTCTGTGGCATACAGAACGGATAAGCGAGAGCACAAGGGCCCGCTCATGCTTGAAGGTTACGGCTCGTACGGCATTAGCAATGATCCGGCGTTTATGAGAACCGCCGTTCCGCTCATGGAGAGAGGCGTCACCATCGCCGTTGCGCACATCAGAGGCGGCGGTGAGATGGGCAGAGAGTGGTACGAAAAGCAAGGCAAGTACTTGACGAAACTGAACACATTTCACGACTTTATCGACGTGGCCGAGCACTTGGTGAGCACGGGATGGACGCAGCCGGGCAAACTCGCGATTAGCGGCCGAAGCGCGGGCGGTTTACTCATGGGCGCCACGCTCAACATGCGCCCGGATTTGTTCCGGTGCGTCATTGCAGGCGTACCTTTCGTCGATGTGATGGTTTCGATGTGCGATCCGAGCATTCCGCTCACCACGGGGGAGTGGGAAGAGTGGGGCAACCCGAACGAAGAGGTGTACTACGAATACATGATGAAGTACGCGCCGATGGAAAACATCAACGCGAGCGACAAACCGGACGTGCTCATCACCGCCGGACTGCACGATCCACGAGTGGCGTACTGGGAAGCCGCGAAATACGCCGCCCGCGTTCGAGAATCTGTCACCAACGGCGCGCGAGTCTTACTCAAGACGGATCTCTCAGCCGGTCACTTTTCCGCGTCTGACAGATACCAACACTTCAAGCAGACGGCTTTTGAACACGCCTTCACGCTCGAGTGTCTCGGCCTGGCTGGATCCGTCAAGCCCACGTGGGCAAAGTAAGGATTCGTCGTCGTCGTCGTCGTCGTCGATTAATGCTAGCTCGCTTATTTCACGATTGAAAATGACTAGATGTCTACTAATATCTAGAAGTCTGCCCGTCTATCGCCGCCCCGCTCGTCGGCGTCTCGTTCAACTCTTACCGAACCACCCTCGCCCTTTGTTCGCCTTTTCCCGCGCTCTCTGCTCCTCCAACCATTTCGGCGTGTGATACAAGAACGGATCCCGCGGTTCATCCCCAATCTCGCTTCGCATACACTTGACGAAGAGCGACCACGCCGGCGGAACGGCGAGCAGGGGATTTCCCTCAAAGAGCGCTTGCACGACATCCTCCAACCTATCGTTACACCTGTGCGTCCGCGCCCGATTCTTCGTCGCGTAGAGCTCCGGACCGATTCGATACCCGGCGCGCGACGCCCCACCGCGCGCGTCGCCCGCGCCCTCGGACGTCGACGCGATGAAAAAGTTTCCTCGTTGAGAGGATGTGGACGCTCGATCGGTAGCGGTGTCTGCGTCGTCGTCGTCGCGTTGTCGACGGTCGCGACGACGCGCGCGAGAGGGTGACGGTTCGTCACCGTCCGTCTCTCGCATCGTTTCGTTCGGAACCGACGCCCGCGCCCGCGCGCCCGCGCGACGTTCGCGTCTCGTCGAGGTGTGAGGACTGGGCGAATGCGCGAACGCTCTGGCTGGCTCTGACTTCACTGACAATGGATTGATTGACGATGATAAAATTAAACACAACAATGGGTCGTAACTACTCGTTGAGTGAATTGTCTGCAACGTGCGCGCGCGCGCGTTTATTGGCTGTCGTGCGAAACGGCGACGATCGAAACCAGTCAGTGGACGACGCGCAAAGTGAAAATCGAGCGACGAGCGAGGACGCGTTTCGAGTCGAGTCGAGCCGAGCCGGGACGAAGCGTACCAGGAGGCTTCGTATTCCTTGGCGTCCATCATGGAATCGAGTTCGCTCTTGTCAGACATGCGAACCTTCATGAGCCAACCGTCAGAGAAAGCGGCTTCGTTCACCGCGCCCGGGGTATCCGCCAAGCTCTCGTTGACTTCGATGACTTCGCCAGAGACGGGAGAGTAGACGTCGGACGCCGCTTTTACGGATTCCACGACACCGAAGGAGGAAGATTTCTCAACCTTGCTGCCAACTTCCGGAAGTTCGACGTACACAATGTCACCCAATTCAGACTGTTTTCACGTCGACAGCGATATCGCGGAACGAACAACGTCAGTCAGCCCGCGCTCGATGGCGCGTTCTCCATTCGCCCGCTCCAGGCGACACGCGAGCGCCCGTCTCGCGTCGCGCAAAAAAAACCACCCGCGCGCGTCTCGCGACCCCCACCCCTTTGAAACACCCCCGCCATCGACGCCCACCCACCGCGAGCGATCGCCGCGAACGTCCTCGCGAAATCCCCTCCGTCGCGTTTTAACCCTTCCGAGCGCGCGCGCGATCGCCCGCACCCCCCGCGTCTCTCGCGTCTCCCGCCCGTCCGCTCCTTCGGAGCCCCCTCGCGCGCGCTTTGTTTTACGCACCTGCGCGTGATCGGTGATCCCGACCGTCGCGACGTCGCCTTCCGCCTTGGCCCACTCGTGCGAGGGCATGTACTTCAATCCCTCGATCACTGCGTGTTTCCGTCCGTCGTCCATCGTCGTCAGTCCGTCGCGTTCGGGAGAGTTCGTTCGTTTTATCCAAATCCATCCATCCATCCGTCGCGTTCGAGTCGCGGTAATCCAAATCCAAATCCATCCATCCGTGTGGTCGAATGCGA
>Ga0255782_10003590_pt1 | contig 11703 bp, 12 predicted proteins | sample 101ome_26_FD_179980 | JGI IMG/M metagenome (GOLD analysis project Ga0255782, IMG submission 179980) | Coastal salt marsh microbial communities from the Groves Creek Marsh, Skidaway Island, Georgia - 101408AT metaG (version 2) | ecosystem: Environmental > Aquatic > Marine > Intertidal zone >...
CCGGGGCTTATGTCTCAACTTGACATAATTGGAAGACCCTATCGGAATAGAAAAATTAAGAAATTTAATCAAGTTTCGGTTCTTAGGGGTGCATGCCTGGCAGTTAATAGAGAAATGACGGATGAATTGGGAATGTATGATGAAGATTTTTATTTTTATCATGAAGAAACAGAATGGTGCATTCGAATAAATAAATCCAAAAAATGGAAAGTAATGTTTGCTCCTGAAATTCAAATTTCCCATATTGGAGGGGCTTCAACAAGTTCATTGTTCCCTGAGTCTAGAATTGAATTCTTTAGATCTAGATTAATTTTTTGGTCCAAAGTATTTCCAAAACATAAGGTCTTCATCTTATATTTATGGAATATGCCAAAAATATTATTAGATTTTTTATTCTACTTTCTAGTAACAATTATTACTCTAGGAATGGTTAAAAAGTTTAAAAATAAATTTATTGACAGAGCAGTACAGATTTTTTGGTTGGTTTCTGGAAAGCCTGACTCTTGGGGATTGCCCAATAAATGCAATTAGAGGAATATTCTTGAAAATTCTTTGATTTTAGACGCTATATAATCTCTGTCATTTTCATTTATCCACCAACCTACAGGGATAGATACCTGTGTACTATTAAACTCATCTAAACCTGGAAGTCCACATTTACTTTCAATAAAGGCAGTATGGATGTCATTTCTTTCATGCACTCTTGACGTCATAACACCCTGTTCATCCATCCAGGTTATGAATTCATCTCGTTTTTCGATATGAAGAACATAAATCCAACATGATGAAACTAAAAAATCTGGTTTATTTATTAGGCGAACACCCTTAATATTTTTTAAGTTTTCATCATAAAACTTCTGGTTATCAATATGCTTTGCAATTAAGGTGTCAACATATTTAAGTTGCTCTATTCCTACAACAGCTGCTATATCATTCATGTGGAATTTGTAACCATACTCTAGAATGTCTTCTTCACACCTAAAGTCTTTTCTATTACTATTCCTATCAATTCCAAACCATCTTAACAATTTTCCTCTTTCATAGTCATCATTATTTTTGCAAAATAATAAACCACCGTCGATTGTGGTAATGTGCTTAATGGCTTGAAGAGAAAACATAACAAAATCTGAGTGATTTCCAATTTTTTTTCCTTTGTATTCTGACCCAAAGGCGTGAGCACCATCTTCTATAGTCTTGAGATTGAATTTTTTTGCAATATTGTTAATTTCATCAATATCACATGGCAGGCCACCGAAATGAACCATAATCACAGCCTTAGTCTTACTTGTAATTTTAGATTCAATCGATTTAGCGTCAATTAGACCAGTAATCGGATTAACATCTGCCCAAATTATTTTAGCTCCAGCGGCCAAAATTGGCATATTGGTCGCAGTACATGTCATTGCTGTAGTGATTACCTCATCTCCATATCCAACATTTGCTAATCTAAGAGCTAAATGTAGGCCAGATGTTCCAGAATTTACAGTGATTACATTTTTATTCTGGAAATAAGCACTAAGTTTTGACTCAAACTCTTCAACCTTAGGTCCTTGCCCAATAAAACCACTATGGAGCACTTCTAGTAATGGCTTGTCTATGCTTTTCGGCATATGGACTTTAAATAATAGTTTTTTATCCATGATTCTATAAATATTCTGCTTCTGAAAATTTTATACCATTTCTGTCTTTGTTAGATATTACAAGATCTAACTCGCTAAAGCCCCAATCAACTTTAAGAACATCATCATTCCAAATAATTGTTCTATCGTGCTCTGGAGAAAAATAATTGTCGACTTTATATGAAAAAATAGCGCTGTCTGATAAGGTTAAAAAAGCATGAGCATAACCTTGAGGTATAAATAGCTGTTTTTTGTTTTCTGAGCTAATTTTAAATGACCAATGTTTGCCAAAATTCTTACTTGTTTTCCTAACATCAACTACCACATCAAGAACCTCGCCATCTATAACTCTTACCAATTTTGTTTGGGTGTAGGGGCTTAATTGGTAATGAAACCCCCTCAAAGTTCCTTTAATTGACTTCGATTCATTATCTTGAATAAAAACATTTTTTTGTTTTAACAAATTGTCAAATTTATTTTGATTAAAGCTTTCAAAAAAATACCCTCTATCATCTTCAAAAGTCTCAGGAGTGAGAATTAGAAGGTCTGAATTTTCTACTTCTGAAATCTTCAATTTTTATTTGCCCTGTCGATTAAGTATTTGCCATACTGATTTTTATTAAGAGGCTCAGCGAGCTCAATGAGTTGACCCCTTGAAATATACCCCATTTCGAAAGCAACCTCCTCAATCGCGGCAACTTTAAGACCTTGTCTGTTTTCTATAGTCTCAATAAAATTTGAAGCATCAATAAGAGATTCATGCGAGCCAGTATCTAACCATGCAAATCCTCTGCCTAGTAATTCAACTTTAAGTCTATTTTCTTTCAAATAAATTGCATTTAAAGATGTTATTTCAAGCTCACCTCGTTCAGAAGGAGTAATTAAGCTAACTTTCTTCACAACATCATTAGGATAAAAATAAAGCCCTGTAATTGCATATTTACTTTTTGGATTTTTAGGTTTTTCCTCAACACTAATCACGTTATGATTTTCATCAAATTCCGCAACGCCATATTTTTCAGGAGAATTAACATGATAGGCAAATACTACGGCATAGTCTTGAACCTGTTTCTCTTTAGCTAGTTTAAGAACCTCTGGAAGTTGATGACCATAAAAAATATTATCGCCTAATATTAGGCATACATCATCTTGTCCAATAAAATCTTTTCCTAGAATAAATGCCTGAGCTAGACCATCAGGAGATGGTTGTACCTTATAATTTAATTTAATCCCAAGTGAACTTCCGTCTCCTAATAAATTCTCAAACTTGTCTTTATCATTTGGGGTTGAAATTATCAATATATCTTTTATTCCAGCCAACATTAGTGTTGATAGCGGATAGTAGATCATAGGTTTGTCATATACAGGTAATAACTGTTTTGATGTGACAAGTGTTAAGGGGTAGAGTCTTGTTCCACTTCCACCGGCAAGAATAATTCCTTTCATTATTTTTTTATACCTAATCTTTGCAGCTCATATTTTGATTTGTTCAGAGTTTCTTTACACCAAGATAAATTATTTAAATACCAATCTATAGTTTTTTCCAGTCCTTGTTCAAAATTATTTCTTGGTGTCCAGCCCAAATTCTGTTTTATCTTACTTGAATTTATTGCATAACGCTTATCATGTCCTGCCCTGTCTTCAACATGCAAGATTAGTTCAGCAAAGGAAGTGATACCTTTTTTAGTAGGCTTAACTTTTTCATCCAGAATATTACATATTGCTCGAATAACATCTAAATTGGTTCGCTCTTCATTACCTCCTATATTGTAAGTTTCTCCATTTTCACCTTCCATTAAAACTTTATAGATTGCCTCAGCATGATCATCAACATATAGCCAGTCTCTGATTTGAGACCCACTTCCATAAACGGGTAATGGCTTATGATCTAATATATTTAGAATTATCAACGGAATAAGTTTTTCAGGAAACTGATAAGGGCCATAATTATTTGAGCAATTGGTTATAACTACTGGCAAATTATATGTTCTATGCCAGGCTCTGACCAAATGATCAGATGCAGCTTTTGAAGCTGAGTAGGGAGAACTTGGAATATAAGAATTTTCTTCCGAAAAGGGGCTTTCATCTTCCTCAAGGTCGCCATATACCTCGTCTGTTGAAACATGATGAAATCTAAAGGATAGCTTCTCGTCTATATCAAGAGAATCCCAATATCTTCTAGATTCTTCTAATAGATTAAAAGTTCCAAAGATATTTGTTTTCAAAAATTCCTTTGGACCTTCAATAGACCTATCCACATGAGATTCTGCAGCAAGATGCACGATTTTATTAGGTTTAAATTCCTCAAAAATTTTAGATAATGCTTTTTGGTCATTGATATCAACTTTAGTGAATAAATATCTTTCATTTGAAGAAATGTCTTTGAGATTTTCTAGGTTTCCAGCATAAGTTAACTTATCAATATTTAAAATAGAATGCTTGGTTTTGGTTATTAAAAATCGAATAAGTGCAGAGCCAATAAATCCAGCACCTCCTGTAACTAATATCCTCATACTTTATCCCTAATAGATGATAACAAGCCCATTCCAATTGATAGATAGGCTGCAAAAAATAGTGTGGTGTTTTGATGATCGAAAACACCATTGGTGATAGAGTAAAAAATATAATGGAGCAATAATGATAATAGGAAAACTAGGAGTATGCTTGAATGAGTATTCAAATCAATGCATTTAGATTCTTTATAACATTTAAATAATGGACTAAAGAAAAGAAATAAAAGAACAATTAAACCAACTATGCCCTGCTCAACAATAGTTGTAAAGTACTCTCCATGAGGATGATTGAATCGTCCAACATGAGAATTAATTAGACCTTTATTTATAAGTTCAATATTGCCTTCTTTAAAGTTCCCTTCTCCAATGCCAAATATTGGATTCTCTTTAAAAATTAAGTAAGAGCTTTTCCACATCTCTAATCTTGCCCCAACAGAAGTATCGCTTTTTTGCTCTTGGTAATATGAAGAAAAACTTTCTGCAGCAAGCTCTGTTCTTTCCTTTACGCCAGTCATCGGGGTCAAATAACCTATAAGGCCAAAAGCAATTCCTATAAATGAAATCAAGAACTTTTCATTTTTTGAGGATCTTAAGGGATTAAGATAAAGAATGATTATAAAACTTAAAATTGCGGCAATCCACACACCTCTTCCCCCACCCAATAGAGAAGTAGAAACACCCAAAAATGCACAAATTAACACAATGATATTGTAACTAAAAGATTTGTTTTTTCTTAATAGAAAAATAGAGGCAATGCCGAGCATTGATCCGTAAAAAGAAACTATACCGGTGTGTTTTGAAAATTGAAAGAGTTTGTATGAGTCATAAAATTCTGTAAATATAGAGTTTATTCCGAATATGAAACAAGCCATTAAGACTCCATACTCTAATGATCTGATGTTTACTTTTGATTTTCGCAAATAAAGATAAATCGGAATTACAAATATGAATCTTGAAGCAGTGTCAATATCCCTTAAATTGCCATTAAAGAATACATTACTAAAAAACACTAAAAGGAAATAACCGATAAAACCCAATAATAAGAATTTCTCCCATGTTTTAAGATCTTTTTTTATATTTCGTTTTAGAAATAAGCCAATGATAGACAAAGCAAGAATCAATAAAACAACCACTCCTCCTTTTGGAGTGAGTAAAAAGAGAGAAAATCCAAAGAAAATCAGGAAAGAGATTGATTTATCAAGAAATATAGTCACAAATATATATAGAATTAAACCTATGAGGTTATTTTATCATCCACTTTTATTTATTCTCTTTTATCTTTGTATCCATCTATCTATTCGTCTGATTTTTGACAATAGTATTCAAGTAGACGATAGAGAGCAAATACTCCATGCTCAAGAAATACTGCTAGGCTATGATATGCCTCAACCACCTCTTTATAGCTGGCTTGTTTATTATTCATTTAAGCTATTTGGCGTAAATCTATACGCCCTATCAATTCTCAAATACTCGTTAATTTTCATTACATTTGTTTTTGTTCATAAAATTTCCAATCTAATTATAGGCAACACAAAAGCCTCTTCTTTACTTACATTTTCATTTTTGCTAATGGCTTCGTTTGCTTGGCATATGCACCAAGGCTTCACCCATACAATTATGCTTTCTCTTGGAATAGTAATGAGCACTTATTTCATATTAAAGATAGCCAATGGTGGCAGTCTATGGGAATTCCTTATGCTTGGAATTTCTTTTTCTATTGGAATTCTGGGCAAGTATAGTTTCTTGCTATATATGCTGTTAATGGTCTTGACTCTATTAAGCAATAAAGAATTAAGAAAGAAATTTATTGAAAAAAGAACTTCAATAACTATATTGTCATTTGTCTTCTTTACACTTCCTCACTTTTTATGGTTACTAGATAATTGGAATAGAATTTATTCTCAAGCTAGTATTAGGCTTGGAATTGAAAATAATTCTTTATCATTTATTGAAGTTCTGAGTAAGCTTATAATTGGAAGTGTGGGCTTTTTAAGTCCTTTAATTTTTATCTTAGTTTTAATAAATTTCGACAAGTTTCTAATTAAAGCGAAATCTATTAAGAATATCTCCTTAAATGAGGTACTATTTCGTAATTTCTTCCTATACCTAACCTTTTTATTAATAATATTCGCTTTATTCTTTGACATAAAAGAAGTAAGAGTAAGATGGCTTCATCCCATTCTCATGATAGCTCCATTTTGGTTTTTTCTCATTATCGAGAGATATGGAGGCTTGAGTATTAAAAGAATTAGGATCTACTCAAGTGCAGTAATCATCTTTACCATTTTAGTTATCGCAATTAGACTAATCCAAAATACAATTGGTCCTCAACTGGGACATTATGGAAGACTAAATGTGCCTATCATTGAAACATTAAAGTCTATACCTAGGGATAACTTAGATGAAATTTCGAGAATCAAAACTCCTGACTTTAACTTAGGCTCTCATTTGTTTACAGTCTTCAGAAACAAGACAATAATTATTGGAAATAAAACATATGGAAGCAAGAATCTGGTTGCAAGTAAAAAATGTTTAATACTATTTGATAACGATGGTTCAGCAGATGTTGACAGGCATAAAATGGAGACCAAGTATGGTAAATTTCTAGAATTAGAATCTAGGTCAGAAGACACATATAAGATTTACTATCAATATCTTGAGGGCAAAAAATGTTAATTATCAGTTTTTTCATTCTTTAGCAACATTAAGTTCCTTAAATAAACAAAAAGTCCCAGCCCCTGACCTGCTATAAAAACCGGGTCTTGCCTTAAAAGCGCATAACTAAATAAAGTTATTCCGCCAGCTAAACTGAAATACCAAAAGGCTTTGGGAATAAGGCTCTTTTTGTGTTTTTCACTATACACCCACTGAATAAAAAATCTCATTGAAAAAAGGGCTTGTCCTAAAAAACCCAGAATCAGCCAAGAAGTTGGTATCTCTTGCATACTAATCCTCCTTAAAAGAGATGTGTTTAGATCTTTTTTGAAGCCACATAACACCAAATAGGTCAGTTATTCCTACCCAAAAACGATTATTAAACCCATATTTGGAATAACCTTTCTCTCTATGTCGATGATTGACCTCTAATGAAAAAACAACCCCGCCTCTAGAAATATAGAGAGCGGGAATGTATCTATGCATATGATTAAATGAAGGCAAGTCCAAAAAATACTCTTTTGAAAATAATTTCAGCCCGCAACCAGTATCTGGAACTTTATCTTTTAGCAAATTAGATCTGACTTTGTTGGCGTATTTCGAAGAAATTCTTTTCAACCAAGTATCTTTACGTTTAAATCTGTAACCAGCTATAAGAATATTTTTATTTTTTCCGCTTTTTTCGATTAATGCATCGAAGAGTCTTGGAATATCTGATGGGTCATTTTGACCATCGCCATCAAGTGTAGCAATCCATGTTGATTTTGCACATTTAACTCCTGATCTCACGGCAAATGACTGGCCATAGTTTTTTTTATGTCTAATTATTCTCAATCTTTTATTATTTAATTGCATCTTGTTTAAAACATCAACTGTTTCATCTGTACTACAGTCATCTACTACAACTATTTCGTAATCAATCTTATTAAGAGCATCAACAATTTCAGCAATCAAGTTACTAATACTTTGCGCCTCATTGAAAACTGGAATAACAACCGATAAATTCATAATTTGAAATCAAATAAAAAAAGAATATACTACCTAATATTTTCTGTAATTTCTTTCAAGTGACCAAGAAAGTTATCTTCCTAGATAGAGATGGTGTAATTAATCAAGAGGTGGGCTATCTCCACAAAATTGAAAATTTCAAATTTATAGATGGAATTTTCAAATCGCTTAAATCTCTTCAAGAATTAGGCTACTATTTCATAGTAATAACAAACCAGTCAGGAATAGGAAGAGGCCTATATTCTGAAACAGACTATCTTCTTCTAGATAAATGGATGAAAAAAGAGTTCGAAAAAAATGGTATCAGAATTCTTTACTCTATTCATTGTCCCCACACCCCTGATGACAATTGTGATTGCAGGAAGCCAAAACCTGGCATGTTTACAAACTGTTTCAATTTATTTCAGATATCAAAAAAAGACTCTTGGATGATTGGTGATTCAGAAAGAGACATTGAGGCAGCAATTATGGCTGGAATCACTAATAATATTTTAGTTAGAAGTGGCCACCCAATTTCTGAGAATACAACAAAATCCTCCATTGTAATTGACTCTATTAAGGATGTTGTCAAGATAATTAAGTCTTAGATTTGTAAAATTCTTTAAACCACTCAGAAAAATTCTTTACACCTTCGGCAACTGGAGTAGAGGGTAGATATCCTAGCTCATCAGATAAATCAGAAATGTCTGCGTAAGTATCTGGAACATCTCCAGGCTGAATAGGAAGAAATTCTTTTTTGGCCTCTTTACCTAAATTAATTTCAAGTTCTTTTATATAGTCCATAAGATTTACTGGATTGTTATTTCCAATATTATAGATTTTATATGGCGCACTGGAGGATGAAGGGTCAGGGTTAGATGAATCCCAATTAGAATTTGAAACTGCAGGATTGTCAACAACTCTAATAACTCCATTTACAATATCATCAATATAAGTAAAGTCTCTCCTATGATTTCCATAATTAAAGACTTTAATCGTTTCTTCATTCATAATCGAATTGGCAAACTTTTGGAGCGCCATATCTGGCCTATCATAAGGGCCATATACTGTAAAAAATCTTAATCCAGTTGTAGGTATCTGATAAAGATGGCTGTATGTATGGGCCATTAATTCATTTGCTTTCTTAGTTGCAGCATATAGACTTACAGGGTGATTTACTGGGTGATGTACTGAAAATGGTTGTTTAGTATTTAGGCCATATGTCGAACTTGAGGAGGCATAGACCAGATTTTTAACCTTGGTCTGTCTGCACCCTTCAAGGATATTTCCAAAACCTACAAGATTTGTATCGATATAAGCATTAGGATTTTCAATTGAATATCTCACACCTGCTTGAGCCGCAAGGTTGACAACACAATCAAATTTTTCACTGCTGAAGATTTCTTTAATAAACTCTCTGTTTTCAATATCCCCCCTAAAATGAAAATAATTTGAATGATCAATATGTCTTGATAATCTTAACTCTTTTAGTTGAGGGTCATAATAATCATTGTGGTTGTCGATACCAACAACCTTATCCCCTCTTTCTAACAACTTAATGGAAAGTGAAGAGCCAATAAATCCAGCACTCCCAGTAACTAAAATTTTCATACTAACTAGTCGGAATTAAAAATATCTCTTGTATAAACTTTTTCCTTCACATCCAGAATTTCATTTGTTAGTCTGTTGGTAACTATTACATCACATATCTCTTTAAACTTACTGAGATCGTTAATTACTTTAGAATTGAAAAAATGTTTCTGTTTTTCTGCAGAAAGAACAGGCTCGTAAACTACTACCTCTATACCTTTGGCTTTAATTCTTTTCATGATACCTTGAATAGAGGAGGCTCTGAAGTTGTCAGAACCGCTCTTCATAATCAATCTATACACTCCAACTAATTTAGGTTTTTGAGCTATTATTTGATCAGCAATAAAATCCTTTCTAGTTGAATTAGCCTCAACAATTGCACCAATAAGATTGTTGGGCACATCTTTATAGTTTGCTTTTAATTGTTTGGTGTCTTTAGGAAGACAATATCCTCCATAACCAAAAGATGGATTATTGTAGTGGCTACCAATTCTTGGGTCTAGACCAACGCCTTTAATGATACATTTTGAATCCAAATTATGGATTTCAGCGTATGAATCAAGTTCATTAAAGTATGCAACTCTCATAGCCAGGTAAGTATTACTAAATAACTTTACCGCCTCAGCTTCAGTGGAATCCATATATAAAATATCAACTTGATCTTTGGCTGAAGCATGTAATAACATTTCGGCAAAAGTTTTAGCCTCATTAGAATTATCTCCCATAATAATTCTTGAGGGGTAAAGATTGTCATACAAAGCCTTTCCCTCGCGGAGAAACTCAGGGGAAAAGATTATTTTATTTAAAAATCTTTTCTTGATGTCTTTTGTATAGCCAACAGGAACTGTCGATTTAATTATCACGGTAGCATTGGGATTGTTATTCTGTATATCTTTTAGTACATTTTCTATAGAACTTGTATTGAAAAAATTACTTTCAGTATCATAATCAGTTGGGGTGGCAATAATAATAAATTCTGCAGAATTAAAAGCCAATGAAGAGTCAGAAACCGCCTTAAGATTTAAACTTTTTTGCTTAAAGAAAGCCTCAATTTCACTATCTTCAATCGGAGAAATTCTATTATTAACACTATCAACCTTCTCGTTGTCAATGTCATAGGCAATTACATTATAGAATTGAGACAATAAAACTGCATTAGAGAGTCCAACATAGCCAATTCCTGCAACAGCAATATTCATAAAAGTCCTTTAATTAAAGATAAGATTAATTCTGGCTTTATAAGATTTATTGAAAAATCTTGTTTATTGATTTTATACGCATTAACCTTGTTTCCATAACTTATGGCTAAATTTTTATCGGTAATAAAGCAATTTCTTTTGAGCGGCGTCGAGCCAAAGATAGTGATGGATGGAATATTTAATGCCCATGCAATGTGCGTAGGACCTGTATCCCCGCCAATAACTATATCAGAATTAATAACCAAATGTTTTAACTCTGAGAAATTCTCGCACTTAGTAATTGATAGACTTTTAGATAGAGAGTGTAGCCTTTCAGCCATCTGCAATTCCTTTTTTGAATGACATAATGCAACAAAGTTAGCTTGAAGTGAATTTACTATCTGAGCATATTTATCTACAGGGTAAATCTTAGAATCAAAAGAAGCTCCCAAAACTATAAGAATATTTGGTTTATCATTCCTAGCTTTATTTGATGATAAATTAAAAAAAGGCTTTTTGTATTTGATCTCACGCTCAATAACAGAGATATCTAAAGCGGAGGCAACAATATTGACATATCTCATTACAACGTTTTCGTGGTATGGGAAGTAATACTTCTTGGTATAAAAGTATGATGCAAATTTTTCTCTAATAGAGTTCTTATCAAATCCAATCCTTTCTCTTGCTGGAATAGACCTAGTTATCACTGCAGATTTAATAAGCCCTTGGAGGTCAAAGACATAATCATATTTTTTTAAGGCTCGTAATTTTCTTATTGTCTTAAATAGAATAATTAATGACTTGTTTTGCTTGATCTTCTTTATATCTAATTTGATAACATTATCTATTTCAATACAATCATCGAGCAAAGCGGCAAATTGTTTGTCTACAAACCAATCAATTGAAGAATTCGGGAATTTCTTTTTAATAAACTGAAGAACAATCATTGATTGAACAATATCTCCAATAGCTGAAAGTCTTACAATAGCAATTTTCATTATTCATATTTTAACTGCCTTAGAGAATCATACAAAGAAACCGAATACCTGAAAATGATATAATCCCACGTCATGTCAGATAACAGCACCAGCGTCTCAACAAATTTTATTTTTAACCAAATTGATCAGGATTTGTCGAAAGAGCTTCACAAGAAAATTCAAA
>Ga0255782_10003596_pt1 | contig 11689 bp, 6 predicted proteins | sample 101ome_26_FD_179980 | JGI IMG/M metagenome (GOLD analysis project Ga0255782, IMG submission 179980) | Coastal salt marsh microbial communities from the Groves Creek Marsh, Skidaway Island, Georgia - 101408AT metaG (version 2) | ecosystem: Environmental > Aquatic > Marine > Intertidal zone > Salt...
ATAAAGCATCACTCGAAGATGATGATTGTGGTGGCTTCTTTGAAAGCTCAGATTCGTAGTGGATCAATGCCTCCTCCCATTCTCCGGCTTCCTCGTGACGTAAAAGTTCATCCTCCACTTTTGGTTGAGCGCGAAATCTGGGCAACGCCAATAACTGATCAGGTTCAGCAAGGCCCTGATATACCGATGCTAAGAATGAGACGTCTCCATCCGCCATGTCGAGCTTTGTCTTTGCAAAATTTGCCGACGCAGGGTTGGATACCGCACCCTGAGCGCGACAGTGATCTTCAAAGTACCTCAGGGCGCGAACTGAAGCACCACAATTCTGCGCCGCTTTTGCAAGTAGCGTTTTAGGAATACTTTCCAGGAACTCTTGAACAAAGTGAGCATTTTTGTGCATGGCATTTGCGCCATATGAATGGCGTCTCGTACTAGAAATACGGACATTTGCAACCCACGTTTCGAGCTGGTCGAGTAAGTGGAATATTGCTTGCGCAGCCAACTCTGCAATACCACCAGAGCCTCCGGAAGCAGATGACTTACTGCTAAGCGCATTATCTCTTCCTCTTTGCGAACGCAACGCCGAAAATGCGACAACATCGTTCGGGGATATTTCACCTCTGCTCGTAGTAACAATCTGCTGCTCATTCTCCGAAACTACTATACCAGCAGCATCTCTCAACACGGCTAAAATTTCAAGCTCAATGGAGAGCCTTCGCATTCGCGTGGTTTCATCTCCGTCATCATTATCGATAACAATTGGATCGTTTTTTTCGTTCGTATTAGCATACTCGTCTTTGGTTTGTCCAGTCAGAGCATCTAAAACCATGTGCGGAAGCAAATACAGCGTCAGGCGTGTATCGTGTCTAAACACTCCCAAACAATTCTCGAATAAATCTGCACACGGACCCCGCGCTTCTATGGCTAGGACACGGCACCACTGTTGAATCCATTTCGAGAATGAGTTCACCGAAGAAGACGTTCCATATATCGGACGTGTCGACGGTAGCTGCTTGTTACTACTTGAGGTGTAAATCGTTGTAAGATATGGAGCCAAGGTGGTTCTCGCTTCCTCAGGTAACTCCGACCAAAATTTAGCTCCGTCTTTTGTTGATCCTTCTGGTAATACAGCTGTATCCATACCGAAATTATTACGCTGATTGTACAAAAATGTCGCGGCTTCTTCAATTTCAGCTGGCCTGCATTCACTCGTTATGAGGACTTTTTGTGCGCAAAACGCCGTGGCGTCAAGCATAATCGCATCTGTTGCACCGCGAACCATGCGAGCTAGGTGATCTACGAGTAAAGTTTGAGCAACTTCTGTGGGCGTGGTGTCCAAGTGTAAGTCGACAGATTCCGGAGTAATACCCAAACGTCCAGGATCAATAGCACCGAGCTCGCCGAGGCATTTTGCCGCCATTCTTTGCGAGCGTACTCTGGCCTGCTCGTTTTTGGCACTCCCTGTGGATGAATAATCATGCGAGAAAGACTTCAACAGAGCAAACCCAAGATTGCCTACAACTGATTCAGCCGTTGCACCTTCATTTGAGCCTTTCACAAGAGCATTCAATTCATCTGTGTTTTCATGATTGCTCAATGCGCGATATATTTCCACCAGTGCAGTTTCGCGGACTGCCGCACTTTCTGTTTGGGACAAGGAGTTGGTCAACGCTTGTAGACGAATTCCTAAACTATCTTCGAGTAAATTTGATCTTCTTGCATCATCAAGCTTTGTGTTCGAGTCTCGCAGTCTATCCAGCCGAGGCAAAAGAGGCAGCGAAGCCAAAATTGGCTTTGGTAAAATAGCCTTTAACACGAGCTCATCAATAACGGCTGCCGCTAGATTAGCATCTGTCGTCGCTGAGTGTGCCGAGCTTGCAAATTTTTTCGATGAATCTCCGTGTCCTTCATCGAATTCACTGCTGCTTTGCTTTTCCTGATCGCTACTTTGTAGATACGGGAGCATCGTGACCACAATTTGACCAGCGATTCGCGATAGGTACTCATTGCTATGCTTTGCAATCACTTGCACAAATATCAACCAAGCTCGAAGAGCATCTTTGCGCAAACTCTTACGTTCAAGTGCGGCTGAAAAGTGTGCCATGACTTTTGGTGCAAACTGAGGTAAATGGTCTTGGATTAAAATGACCATGATCGCAAGCGATTTCAGAAATCTGCGATGGATCACTTCGTTTCTCTTCTCATCTGGTTCGTACATCAGCATTTCCACGGCAGTGAAATGGGCACGCAAGAAATCTGGCAAAGTAGTGAATTGCTCATCCCCTAGCGCCAAACGACCGATATCGTGGAGCATGGTCTTCAATTCTTTCGCGCAAACTACTGGTTCTGCTATTTTCTCGTTGGCGCCGGCTGATTTGATCAAACACCTAATGAGATACAACGCATTATCTGCGATCAAAGTTTCTATTTCTAAACCTGTTTGCTCTTCGAGAAACTCGATTGCGTTTTTCTTCAACGCTTCATTGTCTCGAGCAGAGAGAAAATCAGCAATGACGACGTAAGCGAATTCAGTCACGATAGACTTGACAGATTTCTCTCCTCGAAGCTCAGTTGCGTATGCACCCAACGTCTTGATATCCCTTTTACGCACTAGTGTTGGGATCGCCGCAGGTAAAAGAGCATCAAGTAACTCTCGTTCTGAGCATTCCACAACCGCTTCACAAAGCGTACGCAACATCTCTTTATTATTAGGGATAATACATCCAATACCTTCCGCGATTTGAGCATCTCCTAACAAAAGCTCTTTTGGTCGAATGTCGCGTTTCTTTGCTAGGTTGTGCAAAAGAAGAGCAGCAGTAGATGCGGTGAGTAAACTTTCCCCGGAGTTTGGAACGATATGCTTTACACAGAACATAGCTTCAATCGTTAACGCGTCTCGTCTCGCCGGGACAGTCATGGCAGCGGTCGAGAAAACACGCAAAGAAAGCTCTCGCGCGGTGTCTGTCGGCGCTTCGTCCACTACAATTTTCAGATGCCGGAGTAATTTTAAAGATGCTTCAATCTCAATATTATGGATTGGATTTTGATTCAAGGCCGCAGGCACACCACCCCAAAGTAAGGCGACATTTAAACTGGATTGCCTGCGCAAATTCGAGTTGTTTGCGTTTTCTGTCAATACTTTGATCGCTCGGAAGGAAAACGTCGAAAGATCAATCTCTCCGCTTTCAAGAGCACTTTCAAGGAGAATTTCACGCCGAGAGAATATACGCGTTGCATCAAGGACGGCTTTTCGTACGCTCGAGCTTTCATGATGCGCTAATCGCCAAGCGTATCCAATTAATTTCTTGGCCCCAAATAGTGCAAATGTTTCCTTTTCTTTTCGCAGTCTTCGATCGAGAAAATCTGGACCGCAAGTTAACGAGGTATCTAAAATTCTTCGTAACGAGGAAACCGCAACTTTGATCGCATCTGCTTCCCACTTCTTATCGCCGTTGTTATTACTCCAAGCAGCCGCGCGTCGCTTCTTCGCCTCTTCCGTACCATCTTCTGCCTCATTAATTTCAGGACAGTCGTCGGAAACGAGAAAAATCTCAAAAATTTCAGCATATTCTTCGATGCATAATTTTTCGAGCTCATCTCGCAAGAGCGGCATTCTTTGGACTTCGAGTTCACTCATTGCTTTTGCGCGCGACGTTCGCCCTCGCGATGGTGTCTTGGACTTGGATTGTTGTTGACCGACCGTGCCGGAGGATGCTATACGGAAGACATTGTTCTGAAAGTAGTGACTATCTCGCGACTCTGTCGATCCCCTATCTTGCTGCGATATTTTTGCAAACAACGCGTTCAGAATCTTGCGCCGAGTTTCTGAAGCGCTCGCTAGGTTGATGTTCACAACTGAATGAATGGACTCACAAATGCATTCCAAGTCTTCGTACTTTTTTTCCGAAGCGAGACGAATGGCTGAGATAGCTTTCGACGTCAAGGAATCACGCAAACGGTCGAGATCAACTTCGTAGCTTTTATATGTCGTTCTGGAGCTACTATTATTGTTGTTTTCGTTACTTTTCTCTATCAAAGTGTCGCTAAGCGAGAGGGCGACTGCGAGACATCCGAGGTCGTAATTCACCCCAATCGACATCGCCGCGATAGCTTTTGCTGCGAGAATTTCATACCGTTCCGCAGCGTCAAATACTTTTTTATTCGCTTCTTCACGAGTCATATCGATCGCTTTCTTTGTCAATTCCCCCAAATCTCGACTCGAAGATGAAAATCGCTCTGCAAAGAATTTGGCAAATGGCAAAGCCATGACAACCGTTGACTTCACTCGCTCATCTTCGTCTGCAACGGCGCGCTGTAAAACACGCCTCGCAAGTTCAGCAGATACCAATGTTCCGCTCGACTTCTCCGTCGTCGCTATAAAAGTGATTGCTAGCGCCACAGATGCAGTTTTGGACTTTGTTGTACTATCTAGAAGTGCCCTGGCTTGGCGGCGTTCTCTGCTATTGTCCGTGAACTTATTCGCGTTCAGAAGAACCCAACTGACGTGCGGATCTTTCACATATCTCGTGTACGGCCACAACACGACTTCTGGAGTGATGTCATGCACGTTGAGCAGTGAAAAATCGTCGTCATTTACAAGCGATCCTCCAGCTGTGCTCACATCCATGTTTCGATGAGAGTTATCTTCGTGATCGTGTCGTCGCTTTTTCGTCGTTTCAGCTAGGAGTAAAGCTGTTGCCGCATCGCAAAGCATCGTAAATGCGCAAAATTTTTCCCTAGAGAGAGCTACTGTTTCGATGTCTACGCCATCTCTATTGCTCGCTACTGCTGCGCTTAAACTTTTACTATCTTTTGTTGAATTCTTATTTTTCCCGAACCATTGCAACCACGTTGAGACGAACTTTCCGGAACAAGTTCTCGCATCATCGGCTGAATCAGACATCGCAGCAGCTTTAGCAAGGGTTACTATGGCACCAATCTTTTCTAATGTTTTTATATCGCTCGCGCTGTTATTGAAACTTGTTCTTTCCTCCTTGACATGTGCATCTGGAATCCACACGCCTGGAGAGTCTGGATCTGTGTTCTTTCGCGGTAAGCCGAGCTGTTCTAACATCGAAATCACGCAAGACTCTGTCCATTTCGCAGCTGCTATTTGACGCTGCTTTTCTTCGTCTATAATATCTGAACTCGCACCATCCCCCGTGGCTTCTTCTCTAACATATGCTTGATCTTCAAAATCGGTATCTTCGTCACTAAATTCTTTCCCGTTTTGTTTTCTATTGTTCCTTCCTGTTTTTCCTTGTGGTGTGCGCATGGCTATTGCGAGTATTCCAGAAAAAGCCATCGAACCATCCATAGTGACTGCGCAGTGCATAATGGACGCACACGCTTTCGAACACAATACACCGATAGTATCCGATGCTGAAGACGAGACTAATTGTTGGTTACTCCTTCGTTTTTTGTTCTCTGTTCTTCTTCGTCTATGCAACCTCACTCGTTTTTCTTCTTTTTCAGCGCAGGTGGCGACGACTAAAAGGGCCTCGAGTAAAATTTCTCTCGTATCTCGAGTCTGGCAAACAGCAATGCACTTTGTGAGCGCTTCTACGAGCCTCGCGGCGTTGTCAATGATTGTTGATGACAACAACGAAGACGGTTTCTGATCTACTTCGATGCTATTGTTGTTGCTGCTTTGCTGCTGCAAAGTTTGAAAACACAATCGCACAACGTCGAGATTACTAGTATGCTCATCACTGGGATCGAAATAGTGTAAAACATTCAGCGTGGCTTCAACTGCGAAATCTTCGCGACCAATGTTCTCGTAAAATTCTACGGAAATCGACTTTGCGCACTTCAAAGCGTTCAAGCGCACTTCGTACGAACCAGAGTACGCACTCAAATCTACAATCGCATCGATAGTTTGTGGTGTGATCATCGCGCTCGCAATTTGCGGTGAAACCTTGAATGTGTAAGAAACGACTTGCAAAGCTGCGTTGACAAAAAGATGCGTCGCAGAGACACCTTTCGAGAGGTCTAAAGATATGCACGCTGAACGTTTCAAAGCAGAGAGAAACTCTTCCTCGCGCAGCGCCTCCGCACTCTTCTTCTTCTTAACTGCAACGTCATTATTTTCCTTTCCTTCGGAATCATTATCCATAATCTTCATCTCAAAGTGTTCCACGATAGCCGCAAAAGACGAAGCGACGTACTCCGCCACATTTGTATTAGTGTTGTTATTATAATACGAAGAACTCGCCGCCGCCGTCAATTTTTCTTGCTGTAACATTAACCCTTCCCACGCATCTTCTACTGCCCTCGACGCACCTAAACACAAGGCAATCCACCCCTCCCTATCATCGACCGCGATGAACTGCATCAATTTGGACGCCAACTCCAAAGCAACCCTTCTCGTATCCAAAGAAGACGACACCGCGCACGTCCAAGGAAACACGCGTAAAAACACCGTCACCGCCGCCGCCGACGAAAACCTTTCTTCGCGTTTGAACAAGTTTGGTCGTTTTTGCATCGCATCTCGCAACACTCGAAGCACTTCTAGCGTCAAAGACTCGTCGTCGATGCGAGAGGATGATGTCGTCATCGCCAACGCGGACGTTTCGCCTGAAGAAGAAGAAGAAGAAGAACAAGAGAGAGAGAGAGAGAGAGAGAAGATTTTTCAACGCGTGAGTATTTTTGAAAAAAACGAGAGTTTGTTGTTGTTTGTTGTCTCGCGAGCGTGCCCGAAGAAGAAGAAAAAGCAAAGAAGAAAAAAACGTACCAACATAAACGCCTCGGCGAAAGTGCTTCTCCACGAGCTCTTCGAGCATCTTCTTCGCTCTCGCATCGTCGCCATCGTCCGTTCCTTTGTCTCCTTTTCCTCCCGGAACGTGCTCTCGTTCTCGCTGCATCGCCAACTCGCTTTTAATGTCTCGAACGAGATTTCGCACCGCCCCTCTCGCATCTTCTTCTCCTCCTCCTCGTTCGCGACGCGCGCCGCTGCCGCCCAAAAGACGCGGCGGTGCCATCACTCTTCTCTCTCTGTGTGTATAAATATCAGCGCGCGCGCTTTTTCGTGTGTGTGCGTATGTGCGTGTGCCGCCGAACGAGAGAAGGAATGAGAGAGAGAGACAAAAAGCAAGGAGAGCTCTCTCTGGTTTTGAAAATTCCCTCTTCTTGTTGTTGTGAGGTGTCCGTCTCGCAATGTCGCGATGTCGCGGTTTTTTCGTCGCGAGAATTCAGAATTGAAAAAAAGTGAGCACTTCTCTTCTTCAAGCGTTTTGTTCGTGCTGCAAAAATGTCGCTTTCAAACTGTGGATTTGCATAACATTTTTTTGCTGTCGTGGCCCCTCTCTCCACTTCACATACTTCAAAATATAATATAATAAACTTAGAGGAATGCCATCTTCCCAGTACCTGCGGGACCTGGTGACGTCTTCGACGACGACGGCGCGCGGGTCGTCGTTCGCGTCGACGTCGTACGACGCGAGAGAGCGCGGGTGTGGTGGTGGTAGTGGTAGCAGGAGAACCACGACCACCGCGACCACCACCACCCCGGGGGAGTTTTTTCATCATCTTCATCACCATCACCCGGCTTCGTTGTTTATCCCGTCGGCGAAAGAAAATAGCGCCACCACCGCTTCTGCCGCTGCGGCGACCACCACCGCCGCCGCCACCGCCGCGGCTGGGAAAGCCGGCGTCAGTCCGGCGATAAAAGCCATCTCTGGCTCGTTCGGGGGCATCATCGAGGTGCGTTAAAATCGTATTATTTTTGCGCGCGTTTTGTTGTTTTCGTTTTTTAAAAAGAGAGGCGGCGACGACGAGCGACGACGACGAGTAAGAAAACGCGCGCTCTCTCTCCCCCCCCCGGTGTTTCTCTGTCTTCTCTCTCGCCAAACGTTCGGCGGCGCCGGTTCGGTTCGCCCTGCGTCTCTCTTCTTCTTTCTCTCGCTCACTCTTTTCTTTAAAACAATAATAAAACAGGCGTGCTGTCTCCAACCCGTGGACGTGGTGAAAACGCGTTTACAACTCGATAAGACTGGACAATACAAAGGCATCGCGGACTGTTTCAAGCAAATACAAGCGAATGAAGGCACGAAGGCGCTTTGGAAAGGATTAACCCCATTTGCGACGCACTTATGCTTTAAATATATGTTGCGCATGGGCACGAACGCGACGTTTCAAGCCGGTTTGAGAGACGAAAATGGGCACCTGAGCACGCAACGCCGGATGTTGGCTGGTTTCGGCGCCGGCGTGTGCGAAGCGGTGATGATCGTGACTCCGTTTGAAGTGGTTAAAATTCGGTTGCAACAACAAAAAGGTGTAGATCCGTCAAAATTAAAGTATAAAGGGACGTTTCATTGCGCGAGAACGATTATAGCGGAGGAAGGCGTGAGAGGTTTGTGGTCCGGCGTAGGTCCGACCATCGCGAGAAACGGGACCAATCAGATGTGTTTGTTCACGGCGAAAGCGCAGGTGGATAAAACTTTGTGGGGGAAACACGATGGTGACGGGATGGTATTACATCCCGCGCAATCCTTAATTAGTGGTGGATTAGCCGCAACGTTCGGCCCCATAGCCACTGGGCCCTTTGATGTCATGAAGACGCGTTTGATGGCGCAAGCGAAAGCGCCTCCCGGCACCGAGGCCAAGTACAAAGGGTTCTTACACGCCGGCGTGGTCATTTTCAGAGAAGAAGGTATCTTTGCCATGTGGAAGGGTTTACTGCCGCGATTAATGCGCATCCCACCCGGCCAGGCGATCACGTGGATGGTCGCCGACCAAGTCGTCGGCTTTGTCGAGAGCAGACAAACGGAATAATAATAAAAATAATGATAGTAACAACGCGACGACGCGTAAAAACGAAAGACCGGGCGCGACAGAAAACGACACCAACGAAAATAATACGAGAACTAAGAAAGCATTCCCCCACCCGAGCGCGCGAGCGGCATCTTGTTGTCGCGCGCGCGGCGGGCGCGCTGGATTTTGAATTAATTTAAAGTACTAGTAGAGACGAACGGAAAGAACGAACGAGTCGCGTGTATAATATCCACATCTGACATCCTCTTTATATTGAAGATCTTTTGCCCTTTTTTTTCTGCCGTTTGCTTCTTCACAACAACAACTCGCAAAAGAGAGAGAGAGAGAGATAAAAAAACGTATCTAACATCGATGCTGAAAAGCGCATCAGGGGTGTCCATCGGCGTCGGCGTCGTCGCGCATCTCAGCACCACCAGTACTGAAAAGAAGAGGAGGAAGAATAAGAGCGCGATGTTGTCGCGCGGAGGAAGAAGAAGCGTTCGTTTAGCGAGCGCGCTCGGGAGACGTTGTAGCGGAGGAGTTGGAATTGGAGGAGGGGATAGTTCCCAAGCTGCTCTTGCCTCCTCGTCCTCTTCTTCTTCTTCTTCTTCTTCTTTTTTGGGAAGGGAAGGGCGGGGCGCGAGATCGACGTTGAGAGCGGTAAATGCGACGACGCGGTGTTTTGGGTGTTCTTTTGGCGCTGCGCGCGAGTCGTCGGTGGAACTTCATCGGAATTCCTTCTCGAAAGTTCCCACTGAGGGAAGAGGAAGGAAGACAATGTTCGCGACGCGCTTGGCGGCGTTGAGCACTTCCGCACCTCCTTCTAGCACCCCAGTCTCCGAAGAACAGTCGTCGAAGTCATCATCATCATCATCCGCTGCAACTGCCGCTGCTACGAAAACTAAACTGTATTCGATCGAGGGTATGCGGTGCGGCGGATGTTCAGCGAACGTGGCGAAGACGTTGAACGCGCAAGATTTTATCAAGAGCTGCGCGGTGAATTTAGTCACGAATACAGCCGCGATTACGTATACGGACGATGTCACGGAAGAAGAAGAAAAAGTAGCCGCTGAGAGAGAAAAGTTGGCTATTGATTTGATTGCAAAAAAGGGGTTTACTATGCGCGTTCGCGAGAAAGGTAAGGCTGGAGTGCAGATGGCGCTGGAGAGTCAACAAAAGCGACTCGAGGAAAAGGAACGGACAACGAAAGATTTATATTTGGCGTGGGGGTTGACGATCGCGTGTTTGGGAACGCACGTTTCGCATCATCTCCACCAGTTGGGATTGCACGAATACGCGCACGGGGAGGCGGTGACTAGTTTGGCAAACCCGTGGATTGGAGCGACGATTGCGAGCGCTGCTCTGCTCGGTCCCGGGAGGCAGATATTATCGGACGGGTTCGTGGCTTTTAGGAACGGAAGTCCGACGATGAATTCATTAGTTGGTGTGGGCGCTTTAGCCGCGTTCACGTTGAGCGGAGCAAACGCGTTGCATCCGGTATTGAACGAGTACGGCATGCGAACGAATGATTTTTTTGAAGAGCCGGTTTTGTTGTTGGCGTTTATTTTATTAGGCAGAGCGCTCGAATCGAGCGCGAGAGCGAGAGCGGGAAGCGACTTGGCGAGCTTGTCGAGCTTGCTCCCGGCCGAAGCGAGAATGGAAATCACTCAAAACGATTCGAAAAAGTTGGATTTAAACGCATTATTGAACGACGAAAAAGACGACGGCGAAGTGAGCGATGTTGAAGCCGATGATGTTATGTATGCTTTCGTCGATCGAGAATCAATCGCACCAGGCGATGTCGTCCGAGTATTTCCGGGCGAGACTATTCCGTGCGACGGCGTGGTCGTTTCCGGTGCCGCGTCGGTCGACGAAGCTTCTCTGACGGGAGAACCAATTTTCGTCCCAAAATTTAGGAAGTCAAAAGTGAGCGCGGGATGCGTCGTTCACGAAGGCCCGCTTTCCATCATGTCCTTGAAAAACGGCGATGAATCTATCGTCGCTGGAATTCAAAAGACGGTCGAAGATGCGCAAAGCAGACCTGCGCCGACTCAACGCATCGCAGATGCAATCGCCGGACCGTTCGTATATTCCGTCATGGGTATTTCTTTGGCAACTTTTGTCTTTTGGGCTGGATTTGGCGAGACGTTTTTTCCTGGAGCGTTGATGGAGGCGGTCGGGTCGAACGCCGCGGGTATTCCCTGGTGGCTCGCGCCTACGAAATTGGCGACAAACGTGTTAGTCGTCGCGTGCCCGTGCGCTTTAGGTTTAGCAACACCGACGGCGGTTTTGGTGGCGACAAGTTTAGCGGCCAGGAGGGGTATTTTATTGCGAGGGGGCGACGTCCTGGAGCAAATGGCAAAAGTGGATTGTGTCGTGTTTGATAAGACCGGGACACTGACCGTTGGGAAACCCAAAGTAACTGAAATGAAGGTATTTAATAATTCAGAGGATGGAAGTAACGAAGAAGAAAGAAGATTTAGCGCTTTGCGCGTCGCCATGGCGGTCGAATCCGAAAGTTCTCATCCGCTCGCAAAGGCCATCGTGGCTTTTTGTGGCGATGAAATCAGCAAACTCGACGCATCTTCCTCTCCTTCTTTTAAGAAACGTTCGGAGGAAAAAACATCCCCTGGTTTCGGCGTCTCCGCTCTGCTTGACGGCGAAAGGTGTTTTGTAGGCACGCCGAGCTGGGTTCGATCCGAATTAAACTTGTCAGAAGAAACAGAAGAAGAAACGGAAAGTAGAAGCGGCGCTTCGTTTGCAGCCGTAGGTACTGAATCAAAAGGTGTACTCGCACTCTTCCAACTGAAAGACGAAATGCGACCGGACGCCATCGAAACGATCCAGCGATTTAAAAATGAGTTGAACTGCGAAGTGCACGTTTTGTCCGGCGATCGCCAGTCCGCCGTCGACGCGGCGGTTCGAGAACTGAGCGCGA
>Ga0255782_10003600_pt1 | contig 11681 bp, 9 predicted proteins | sample 101ome_26_FD_179980 | JGI IMG/M metagenome (GOLD analysis project Ga0255782, IMG submission 179980) | Coastal salt marsh microbial communities from the Groves Creek Marsh, Skidaway Island, Georgia - 101408AT metaG (version 2) | ecosystem: Environmental > Aquatic > Marine > Intertidal zone > Salt...
GAACGTCACCCGAGGAGGTTCCGAACGTCGACACGCGCGTCCACGCGCGTCCTTCGTCTTCGGCGCCCCCACGCGCGGCCGAAGCGGATTCGTCACCGACCTCCCGAGACGACGACGACGACGACGGTTTACGGTACGACGACGACGCCATCGTCATCGTCCCCGTTCGTCGTCCACCACGAACGCCCGTTCCATTCCGTCGTCGACGCTCCGTCGCACCACTGCGGGTCCATCGGGCACCCACTTGTTGCTGACGACGAATCGTCGTCGTCATCATCGTGTTCGTCATCATTTCGTTTCGTTCCACTCGCGATTCGGTTTCCTCGCTCGCTGCAGTGCGTTTCCGATAGGAAAGTTTTTTACCTCACCTCCGCGCGCGTCGTTCTCGACGTTCGCGTGTCGCGTCGGCGTGTGTCGCGTCGGCGTCGCGTCGTCATCATCATTTCGGTCGTGTTCGTTATAAAACGACGTTTCATAGCCCCGTGGCATGTCCCGCGCGACGCTTTGATTCGTCCATAATCATCACCATGGGGGCCCATGTGGGGGGTATAAATATCTTTAAAAGGGGACCCATTTCGTATACAACGTACGATTGTTCCAAATGAATTGGTTTTTTTTTAATTTTTTTTTGTGCGCGGTGCCGTGCCGTGGGTGTCCTGTGTGTATATAGTCATATGGAGCGTGTGATACGACGTTGTGTAGCGTACTGAAGTCTCGTACAAGCGTTTGTTTGTTGTTGTTGTTGTTGTTGTTGTTTGTTGGTGGTTCTCTACTACAAAAACGGACGGACTAGTGCGATGCGGACTGCTGCGACGGTTTGGCCGGTTTCGCGCGCTCACTTCTTGCTGAACCCGAGCCCGTTGTCCACGGCGTACCTCTCCATGAACCGCATGAACCGGTTCCAATCGCCCTCCGTCTTCATCACGTACCTCGCCTCGATCCCGCTCGGTTTCCCGTTGATAAACTTGGCGTTGACGTCCACCGTGCTCATCTCGCCCTCCTCGTCGATGAGGAACATGCCGGTGATGTCGCCCTGACCTTGGGCGTCGAACACGTCCGGTTCGGCGAAAACGAAGTACGCCGTGCCGTTGGTGCCGTCCTTCGATCGCGTGAGGCGGACTTCCGGGACGGAGGATTCGTTGACGCCGCGGACGAACTGGATGGATGTCGATCCGTTCGAGACGCGAACGACGGACCTCGACGACGCCGCGCGGGTGGTCGCGGACGTCGCGCGGCGAGACGCGCGGCGGAATTGCGCGGAGGACGCGATGCGGGACGCGGTGGTGGACGGCGTGGCGGCGGTGGCGGCGTGCATGGTGGGCGCGCGCGCGTTAAAGTGTCGATGTGAGGTGCGTGACGTCACTGGTGTGTCGTTGAGGTTTTGCCAGTGGGTGAAAACTGGGTGAAATCTTTGTCTCGCGTATTGCAAACGCGGCGCGCGGCGTGAGCGCGTGTGTATCGCGCGTCGTCTCTGTCGATCGAACGAATCACTATTAGGGAGACGACATGGAGTCCTGAAGCTTGTCGAGACGCTTGGAGTAGCGATCGAAGAGACGCCGGTCCTTGGCGTCGAGCTCGGCGTTCATCTTCTTCTTTTGAGCGTCGGTGACGAAACCCGCGGGACGTCCCGGACCGGCGGAGAAGAGGTTTTGCTCGATGCTTTCGATGTTCGACTCGACAGAGTTGAACTCGGTGGCGACGAAGGATTCGAAGCGTTTGACGTCCTTTTCGACGACGCGTTCGACGGATTCGATATCCTTTTCGAGCACCCTGGCGTCGTCGGCGAGCGTATCTAAATCAGTCGGACGGGTGAGCTTGAGCTCGGGCGCGGGTTTGCACGAGTTGTCGGTGATGACAAAATCGCTCCACTTGACGCCAACCTTCTTGGACGCAGCCTCGAGGTCGGGGATCCACTCGGGCTTGAGATCGGGCGAGGTGGCGTACACCGTGGCGCCGCCGTAACCGTCCCAGGCGTCGTTCGTTCCGCGGTAGTAAATGTACACCCACTCCCCTTCCTTGAACGCAGGAATGTACCAATCATCCTGGTAGTGCAACATGACGTTGCCGTTGTTGTGCAAAATCGCCTTGCCATCCGGCTCTTGGTAAAAGCGTTGCACGTCGCTGCGCTCGTAAAACTGTCCGTTTGGCCGGTTGACGCGCCAGTTGATTTTAATGTACATCTTTCCGTCATCACCCTTGTCGAAAAAGTGCTCTTGGCAATCGAACGTGTCGAAATCCTTGTTCAACCCGGCGACGATGTACCAGCGCTTCTCTTTCACCATCGTGTCCAACGTGAAACCTTCCGCGAGCGCGTCAAACGGAGGCACCGGATACTTGCCCTCATCCTTTCTCTGCGCGACGCACGACTTCTCCGTCACCGCGCAAGTGTTAAACGTCGCCACAGCCTGCGACGCGTACAAATCCCCACACCGAATCTGACAATCACCTTCGTCCTCCTTACCAAAGCACCCTTGCAGGCAGACTAGATCCTCCAAACACTTTTCATCCGTCACGCACGCCGCGAGCTCTCTCCCGCAGTTTTGCAACAAACACGCCCCAGTCTCCTGCATCTCCGTTTTCTTCGCCGAGCTCACCGCGTACGCGAGACCTGGATCGATCGTCATCGCACCCGCGCTCGCGATCGTCGCGCTCACCGCGAGCGTCGCCATCGCTCGTTTTCCTCGCTCGATCCAGTCGCCCGCGACGTCCGAGTCGTCGGCGTCGTCAGTCTTGGCTCGCGTCGTCACCGTCCCCGACCCGCGTCGAATCGCCCGCGACGACGACGACGACCCACGACGCGCGACGACGACACCGACGACGTTCCCTTTCGTTGACGTCGCCGCGTGCGCGCAACTCATCGCGCGCGTCGTCGTCATCATCATCATTCCGATTCGAGAGCGTTTCCTATCCACAAAACTCTTCCTTCCTTCCCGTTCACCGGCACCGACGAACGCCACCGACGACGTCCCGCGGAGACGCGATCGTATATCGAACGCGCGAGCGACGATGCGTTCGTCCGTTCGGGGCGCGGGCGCGACTGCCGTCGCCCGTCGGTCAGGTCAGTCTTCTTCCCAGTCGATGCGCGATGCGCGATGCGATGCCTAAAGGAGCCCAAAAGCCAGTTTTGACGAGTCATGACTCAAGAAACACACAGATTAGATCTCGAGACACGAGCAAATCTTGATAAACGGATCGTTCTGACGAGTCATGACTCACGATTATGTACAGAGGGTCGTGGTCGACGCGCGCGCGGGCGTCAGTGCGACGACGCGGGCGTCAGTGCGCGACCGACGGACGGACGGACGGACGGACGGACGGAGGACCGAACGGGCGAGCGCGGTGACGATGGTGTCTCTGACGACGACGACGTCTCTGACGCGCGCGGCGCCGGTGGGTGCCGTCGTCGGCGCCCGAGCGCAACGACGATACGGAACTCGAACTCGAAGGGCTGAGCGGACGAGTGCCGATGTGTCCAAGACGACGCGACGCGCGCGACGCGTCGTCGTCGTCGCGAACGCGGACGCGGGTGAGAGCGGTGAGACGGCGGCGGTGACGACGAAGAAGAATCTGCCCAAGGTGCTCGTCGCTGGTGGTGGAATCGCTGGGTTGATCGCCGCGGCGGCGTGTAAACGCAAGGGAATGGACGTGACGGTGTTTGAGAAGGTTAAAAAGTACGAACCGTTCGGGGGACCGATTCAGCTCCAGTGTAACGCGCAGGGTGCGTTGGATTCAATCTGTCCGGACATGGCTGAAAAGGTGATGGAGAAGGGGACGATCACGGGTGACCGGGTGAACGGGTTGTTGGACGGGGTGAGCGGCGAGTGGTTTTATCGGTTCGATACGCGCAAGCCGTGCCACGATAACGGTCTCCCGTTGACGCTCGTGCTGTCGAGATTCGAGTTATTGGATATTTTGTCCGAGGGCGTGGGCACCGAGAACATCGAGATGGGCACCGTGGTGACGTCTTACGAGAACAAGGGAGATAAGGTTGTGGCTACGTTGGCGGACGGGCGAGAATTTGAGGGCGACGTGTTGATCGGGGCGGACGGTATCCGATCCAAACTTCGGGCGCAGATGCGCGGGGAGGATCCTGAGAAGCCACCGTTGGCGTACGCCGGATATGCGGTGTACACGGCGGTGTGCAAGTACTCGCAGCCGCACAGAGAGCCTCAACACACCGACCCAAACAAGGTTGGTTACCAAGTCTTCCTGGGCCCGAAGCAATACTTTGTCTCCTCTGACGTGGGTAACGGGGAGCAACAATATTACGCCTTTCTCGAAGTCCCGGCTGGTGGTGACGACGAGTTTGCCAAGTGCGAAAACTGGGAAAACTACCGCGAGATGCTCATGGATCGCTTCAAGGACTGGTGCCCTGCGGTGATGGAGCGCCTCGAGTGCACGCGACCAGAGGATGTCGAACGCCGGGACGTGAACGACCTTCTCCCGGATCCGCGCTGGATCGACGGTCGCATGGCGCTCTTGGGCGACTCTGCGCACGCCGTGCAGCCAAACCTCGGCCAAGGCGGTGGTCAAGCTATCGAGAGCTCCTACGTGCTCGCCGACGAGCTTTCCAAGTGCGAGGGCGGTAAGGGTGTCCAAACGGCGCTCATGAAGTACGCTGCGCGAAGATTCTTGCGTACTGGCGCGATTCACGGTCTCTCGCGATTCTCGTCGCTCATGAACACCTTTTACCGCCGCCACCTCGGCGACGAACCGTACGACTGGTACCCCGAGTCGGTGCGAAACATGTGGCTCGAAGTCTCCAAGGCTAAGATTCCGCATCCGGGCTCCGTCATGGGTCAAATCATCCTCATGGGTAGCATGCCGATCATCCTCGAGTACGTCGGCGCTGGATACGGCATCCCGGGTGTCCTCGGCGGCGCGTCCACAGGTAACGGCAAAGATCGCGTGCCGCGCTCGCAAATCCCGGGCATTTCGGCACCGCTTCGCGACCTCACCGCCGAAGACTTTAAGATGCGCGGCATCCCTGGCCTCGCCAAGTAAACGGCTACACATGCGTTTACAAAGACCGTTGAAACCATCACTCATCACCACCACCACCACCGACTCGCAGAGCGGACGGACGTTTCAGTCGATTTACCTGATTTGTCAAGTCGTTTAACTCGCTCTCCGCGCGGTACACCATTTGTACACCATTTGATACGCTCAAAATACACACAAAAACCGCCGCTCTTACCTCCCATCGCACACGATGGGTTTTGTTAATCGAAATACTCGTTACGTTAAAAAGTGTCTCCGAAGTCTCCAACTGTCACCAACTCGCGAGTACCCCTCCTCACACGTGCGCGCGACCTCGACACCCACCCGCGATTGCGCGAACCCGCGAGGCGCCGATGCGAAGAAGACGCGCATTTCTATCGTTCTTCGCCGTCATCGCCGCGTTCACGCCGGCGTGCGTCGGGCAGCACGCGTTCGATTTCCCAGCTGCGGATGCCACCCCGCGGTCTTATTACGGCAGTGTGAGCGAATGCGTCGACGCCTCACGCATCTCGCGTCGACTCTGCGGTGCCTCCGCCGCGGTCGCGCACGTAAAAGACGGACGCTTATTTCTATACGTCATCGCCACGCGATCGAACGGCGTCGCTATGGTCGATGCGTACCGGCCAGAGTCTCTCCAGGTCGTGGGGAGCGCGTCGAGCTTTGAGTCGTTGAGGAAACCGTTGGATTTACACTTGCACACGTCGAAGACGTACGTCGCCGTGCTCGCGGCTGGAGATTCGGACACGAAAGAGTCTGGGATTGTGATTGTCGATGTGCGGAACGACGCGCCGACGGTGTTGAGATCGCTGACGAATTGTACGAAATTGGACGTAAAGCGAGAGGATCGAGAGACGGGCGAGTTGGAAGAGACGGGAAAGGTGTTGTATAAAGGAGACATGTGTGGGGCGACGGCTTTCGCGTTGGATGTGAACCGGGCGTTCGTGGTGGTGGCGGATATGAATAAACTAGTGGAGGTGCGATTACCGCCGGGGGCGGCCACGGCGACGACGGCGACGTTTGAGGTGGTGGCTTCTATTCAACACGACGATTTGACGAATGGGTACGCAATCATGGTGGCGAATGGAAAGGCGTACGTGCGGTCGGATGGGGTGTGCGCGACGTGCGTCGCGGTGGTGGATATATCGACGGAAGGGAGCCCGGTAATCTCGGCACCCGTGGATGTGTCGACGATTACCGGTGATGTCGAGCTGTGGAAGTGGTCGTCGGGGTATCTCGCTCGAGGAGAACACAGAGACGACGCAAATTACTTGTACGATTGGGTCGTCAATCCTGTGCAGTCGTCGGTGACGAGCGTGTCGAGAGAGTGTATAAACATCGCGTTGAGCACGGGTGCGGCTCCAGAATCGTGCGCGGGAAGGATGGAGTTTGCGTACAGCGCACAAGCTGAAGCGATGGCGTACGATTTTACGTTGAGCGTGACGTGAAAATAGTCATATATAGTAGCGAATAGTTGTTGTTAGCGATGGTACACGCGATGGTGCACGTCGTCGGTGTTTTACACTATCTACATGGGACTCGCATCGAGCGATGTCTGCGCTAAATCTGGCTGGCTAAACGCCCTCGGGCGCCGCGTTGCGAATGAGCGTCGGATTGGGCACAAAGAGCAATCGCATCCCACCAACTTCAATGAGCGTGTGCGGCGCGAGCACGCACCTCTGCCCAGTCGTGATCGGAGCGTTATTACACCAAATCGGCCGACGCCCGACGTTACGCAGCGCAAACTCCCCGTTCCACCGAAGTTTAAGAAACGCCTGCTGACGCGAAATTTTTGTCGCATTTCCCTCCAGAGACAGGTCGACATCCACCTTTAAATCCTCAGTCGATCGTCCGATGACCACCTCATTCTTATCTATCGCGAACGTCGTGTGCGTCCCGACCAATTCCGCGAGCGCACCCTTCGCCGTCGCGAGTCTCGCCGAAGCCGCCTGCGCGCTTCGCTCCAACGCCTCAATCTTCCTCAGCTCCCCGCTGTCGCTCCCGCGCAGCGCCTTCTCACGACCCTCACCGCCTTTTCCGTTCGCCACCGCCGACACTAAATCACTCCTCAGTATCGCTTGCTCAACCTCGGCGAATCTCGGCGTTTTCATCCCGTCTTTCTCATCCTCGTCTTCGTCATCCGTCGCGCAACCGAGTCGCGCCGACGCCGCTTCAAAACCCGCGCTCTTTAGAATTTCGCTCAACGGTGCCCCACCCGCATCGCACCGCGCCTCGATCGCCTCCTCGACGACGCGTCGATCCAACGCATCGCATCGTGCGACGCACGCTCGCGAGAACGCGTCGTCGTAGAGCATGGCGCGCCAGCGCGCGGAGACTTGCGCGAGGCTCCACTTTTTTGAGAATTCTACACACGCGTGTTCACCCGCTAACGCCTCGAGCGCGACGCCAGACTCGACGGCGAGCTTGAGAAGGGCGTCGTCGATCGCTGGCCACGCGTCGAGTGGCGGCGGCGGTGGTGATGGATTGGGTGTCATCGCGATGCGACGCGACGGGGAATGTAGACTTTGGCTCTGTCTGAGTGAGTCAAAAGGTTCGCTCGAACGGCAGACTGAACGTTTGAATGTGACGGTTAGAGACGCTATTTCTCGGCTAGAGTGGCTAGAATGTCGATTACACGAATAAGAACATAGGGCGTTCGGAATTGGCTGTCATCTTGGCGCATCGAGCGGTACCGACGATGCGTTCGAGCTTGAGGGCGTCGAGCTTTGAGAACATGGCGACCACTCCGGCGACATGGCCGACGGTTGGCGTGGATGCTTGTTGCGTCGCCGCGGAGCCGGCGAGGTAGGATACCAACTCTGGGTAGTAGTGCGCGTGTTCTGGAAGTGAGTAGAAGCAGATTTCTCTCGCACCCTTGATGCGGCGTCTAAAGTAGAAGTGCGCCCGCTCGCTGAGGAGTAAGACACGCTTTCTCCCGTCGGCGAAGAGCGTGCGCGCGCGCGCCGCCTCACGCGGCTCGGTGTATTCGCTGTTCACGGCGAAAGAGACGTCCTCCTTCGTGAGCAAGTTGCGCACGCGGACGAAATCAAAGTATGAGCTGACAAAGATGACGACGCCGGGCTCTGGGTTCTCTCTGATGCGCGGAAGCACGTGCTTGACAAAGTACTTGAATCGAATGTCATCAGAGTTGACGACGTCCGCAGCCTTCATATTGATTCTCTCAAATTGTTGGCGAGTTTTGATGGACAGCTGCCCCAAGACGCCCTTGAATGAGCTGCGTAATCGGACTTTGCCTTCGAGATTAACGCATCGACGGTTGAAGAGGGCGTTCTGCTCTGGCGTCTGGAACGCCGAGAGTAGGATCGTCTGACGCAAGTGTCGCGCGTGACCGTTCAAGTGTGATTCGTGAACCCGCTGAATGTCGCAATCGCGCATCTCTTTTGGCAAGCCGTTCATCGCATCCAAAATGGTGATGACGTGCGCCCAATTTTGCATCTGAATAATGTGAGCGTGATCGATGACGCAAATCTCAATCGCGCTCAAAAAGTCCGACGCAGACTGCTCATCCTGAAGCGCCGTGATTAAACCGAGAGGCGAAGCGAATATGATGTCTGCGCCGAAAAAGTCGACGTAGAGACGCACGCTCGCCTTTGTCAATTTGAGACCCAGACGGAAATGGTCATCCGTGTTTCCCTTAAAGATCGCCTTGTGATCCTCCGGAACGAATGGTTTAAACTTGCGCTTTTTACCAGCTTCCTCTTCAACGTCCTCATCGCTATCGCTGTCCTCGTACGCGAGGAAGTCTTCTTCGATGCGCTCGAGTTTGTTGACGGAGTCTCCTCTGCCGTGCGCCGCCGGACACAAATCCAAAAGCCTCATAATGGCTCTCCCCGCCATGTTTCGCATCGGTGTCAGAAAGAGCACCGTCGGCCGAACGAAACCTTGGTCGCGTGGCAAATCGTCTTCGAGAACCTTGGTCCCCGCTTTTGCTTTCTTTGCCAACGATTCGTTATTCTTCATGATTCGGTTCCGAGTGCGCGTCACGTGATCGATGACGTGCAAGCACACGGCGTCGAGCGTCTCGTCGTTGAGTTGTTGCCCCGCCGGCCCTTGATCCGACACGAGCTTTCTATCACCGTGCTGCACGTCGAGATACGAGGAGAGCATGGTGTAAAAGTCCGCCTGGCTCTCGCTCGCAAAACCCGCCGAGCCCGTCACCGTCTTCCACCGCTCCTCGAGTTTCGCCTGACACAACCTCGGCGCGTCCAACCGCGTCGGCAGCGCCAATCCATTCGCACCCTCCCACACACTGGACTGTTTTCCGGTATCGCTGGAGTCGGATTTCGGAAAACTCACCTTTTCCGTCTTGAGCGCCTCGGCTTGGGCGTCGCTCAGCGTCTCCCCCCGTCGTATGTGTCGATTCAACGCAGAGTCACCCGCGTCTCGCCCAAAATCTTCCCCATTCGCATCATCATTCCCTGTCGTGTCTTTGTCCTCTTCTTCATCCTCCTCTTCGTCCTCTTCGTCGTCTTCATCTTCCTCTTCCTCTTCGACGGCTTCGGCGTCCGACGGCTCGCCTTCCTCTTCTTCCTCTTCCTCTTCGCTCGCGTCCTCTTCCTCCGAGCTCGCTTCCTCCTCCTCCTCAGAAGTCTCCTCCTCCTCCTCGTCTTCGCTCTCCTCGTTTCTCGACGCGCCGAGCGACGCCAACAGCGCCCCGTACGCGTCACCCCCGGCGTTCGCCACGACTCTCCCGACGTTCAGCGCCTCTTCCTCCTCATCGACATCGTCGCCCTCTTCCTCCCTCTGCTTCGCGCGCCCCGTCGGATCGCGACCGCCACCGCGTTTCGCGGAAAACGATCGCGCGCGTCGTCTCGCGTCGCTCGCCGGCATCGCTCGCCCGCTCGTTCGAGCGCGTCGTCCGTCGTCCGTCGGTCTCTGACGCCGTGAAAAAGTGCACTTTGGCGCCACTGCGAGTCGCGCGATCGATCCTATTCCTCACCGTCTCGAACGGGCAGGGAAGAAGAAGAGGAAGACCGACGCCACCGCCGCCCGTCGTCATGTCTCTCGCGCGCTCGTCGTCGTCGCTCTCGACCGCGTCGGTGTTCGCGCGACGCGCGACGACGCGTCAACGAAATCGACACCATCGAAACGCACCGAAACGCGTCGCGCGCGTCGTCCACGCGAGCGTCGATCAAACGCTCAACCCGCGCGTGGCTGCGCTGAAACCTTCGAAAACGGTCGCGTTGACGGACCTCGCGCGGTCGATGCGCGAAGCCGGGGAAGACGTCATCGGACTCGCGGCTGGGGAACCAGACTTTAGGACTCCGGATAGGGTGAGCCAAGCCGGGAAGCGCGCCATCGACGAGGGCGCGACCAAGTACTCACCGAACGATGGCACGGCGAAATTGCGCCAAGGGATCGCGAAAAAGCTAAAGGAGGAAAATGGGCTCGAGTACGACGCGTCGGAGATCGTGTTGTCGAACGGGGCAAAGCAGAGCGTGGCGCAGTGCGTGCTGGCGACGTGCGGACCGGGGGACGAGGTCATCGTGCCGGCGCCGTATTGGGTGAGTTATCCGGAAATGGTGCGGTTGAGTGGGGCGGATTCGGTGTTTGTGAACACGACAGCGGACGAGGGGTTTTTGGTGACGCCGGAAAAGTTGAGGGCAGCCATCACGGAGCGGTCGAGGTTGTTGATTTTGTGTTCGCCGAGTAATCCGAGCGGGGCGGTGTATCCAAAGGAGACACTCGAAGAGTTGGCGAAGATTATCGTCGAGCATCCGAGGTTGATGGTGCTAAGCGACGAGATTTATGAGCACATTGTGTACGCACCGGCGGAGCATCACTCGATCGCGGCGATGGAGGGGATGTGGGAGAGAACGATGGTGGTGAATGGGTTTTCTAAATCCTTCGCCATGACGGGATGGCGTCTCGGATACGTCGCCGCACCCAAGCACTTTGCGCGAGCGATGAGCATGATTCAATCACAAATCACGAGCGGTCCAAACTCCATTTCGCAAGAGGCGGCGATGGCGGCGTTGGATATGGGATACAAGGGTGGCGAGGACGTCGCGGCGATGGTTCGAGCGTTCGAGCAACGCCGAGATTTCGTCTCGTCTCGTCTCAACGCCATCGAAGGCATCAAACTTCCCAAAGTAGACGGCGCATTTTACGTCTTTCCCGACGTCAGCGCTTTTTTCGGCGGTAACGCCTCGGCAAAAGACTTTGGTCCCGTCGCGGACGTCGACGAGCTCTGCCGCTACATTTTAGAGAAAGGTCGCGTCGCCCTCGTCCCGGGTTCCGCGTTCGGCGTCCCGGACTGTCTCCGCATCTCTTACGCCGCGAGCAACGAGACCCTCGACCAAGCTCTCGGGCGCATCGAAGCATGTCTCGATCCAGCCGTGTTCACGCGAAACACGCGGTGATGATTTGACATTTTTTAACAACTCGACCAGTCTGTACGCCAAACCTCACTTTCTCACGCACGCACTCAACCATGACTGAGCCGCGCTCGACGCTCACGCCGGACCTCCGCGACCGCGCCTTTCGCGTTTTCAAATGCCCCGCGCGTCTCGGCACGTCCTCGGAACTCATCAAGTCGAACGGCGGCGGCGGCGGCGGCGGCGGCGGGGACAAGCGCGCGCTCGTCGAGCTCGCAGAGTTTCTCGAGGACACCGTCGTTCGCGCGCTCCCCGTCGACGCCCGCGGGGTCTTGCGCGCGGCTC
>Ga0255782_10003606_pt1 | contig 11668 bp, 15 predicted proteins | sample 101ome_26_FD_179980 | JGI IMG/M metagenome (GOLD analysis project Ga0255782, IMG submission 179980) | Coastal salt marsh microbial communities from the Groves Creek Marsh, Skidaway Island, Georgia - 101408AT metaG (version 2) | ecosystem: Environmental > Aquatic > Marine > Intertidal zone >...
TCAGCGGATTAAGGCCAGAGCTACTCACGGAACTAAGGCGGGTCAGTGGTCAGCTAGAAAGGCGCAGCTATTGGCTAAAGAATACAAAGCTAAAGGTGGAGGATACCGATAATGGCTGAGAAAAAAACACTTAAGATGTACACGACAAAAGCGGGTGCAAAGCAATATGGCTCTGAGGAGGACGCAAAGAAACATGCTAAAAAAGCATTTCGGGCGTTTCTAAAAAATCCAACTCAAAAAAATTTAAGACTTGTAGAGCAGTTTGATGCTGCAAAATATGCCGCTATTGCCAAGGAGACTCGTGAAGAATTTGGCAAAGATTCAGGGCATATTTATGATGCGATAGAAAAATCTAGCCTAACAGCTGCTCAACAGACAAAAGCTCGCAGTCTACTTAAGTTAAAATGAGCTACGAAGATCGCGGCACATTGAACGCCATACTAAAGAAGCAGAGGGAAGCAGATGAAAGCTCCGCAAAAGTCTCTACTTAACTGGGGCAAACAAAAGTGGCGCACCAAGAGTGGCAAGAAATCTAGCGAAACTGGTGAGCGTTACCTTCCTTCTAAGGCTATCTCTGCTCTTAGTGATGCTGAATATGCAGCTACAACCCGAGCTAAACGAGCGGGTAAGGCAAAGGGTAAGCAGTTTGTGGCTCAACCGAAGAAGATTGCTGAAAAAGTGAAGAGGTACAGAACGTAATGGCTTGGTATGTAAAAAGTACGAATGAATTGTGGACTGGCAAAACCCATGAGTTTCAAGGTTGGACATGGAGCGGCGCAACAAAAACCGCTGATTCTATGAAACTTGTTGAAGGGCCAGAGCCTAAAGTAGAAAAACCTAAGAAAAAACCTGCGGCTAAGAAAAAATGAGCTTTGTAAATACACTAAAACAAGAAGACCTAAATGCGCTGCGGGAAGCCGTTAAGCGCATTCACTTTAAGTATTTTGATAAAAAACATGGCGCTTCCTTTGTTACGAATGCAATGGTTGACCAAATCATTGATTGGTATGGGCCTGAAGTTGTAGAAAAATCTATGAAAGTATTGGTAGATAAAGGACTGCGATAGTGGTTGATTTCAAGTACAAACCTGATGGTGAAGTGCTAAAGTCCTTTATGAAGGACAATACATTCTTTCGTGGTATTCGTGGGCCAGTAGGGAGTGGTAAAAGTGTTGGATGTTGTGTTGAAGTTTTTCGCAGAGCGCTGGAGCAAAAGAAAGGCCCAGACGGAATCCGAAAGTCTCGATGGGCTATTATACGGAACACAAACCCACAGTTACGAACTACAACTATTAAAACATGGCTTGACTGGTTCCCAGAAGAAGACTGGGGAAAGTTTACATGGTCAGTCCCTTACACACACCGAGTAAAAAAGGGTGATATTGACCTCGAAGTTATCTTCCTAGCTCTTGATCGCCCAGAAGATGTCAAAAAACTCCTCTCTCTCGAACTGACTGGCATCTGGATCAATGAGGCTAGGGAGATACCCAAGTCTATCATCGATGCGTGTACTATGCGTGTTGGTCGTTTCCCTAGCATGAAGGACGGTGGGCCTAGCTGGACTGGCGTTATTGCGGATACAAACGCACCCGAAGAAGATCACTGGTGGCCTATTATGTCTGGTGAGGTTCCAATTCCTGATCACATTCCTCGTGAGCAAGCCAAAATGCTGGTAAAGCCTGACAATTGGGAGTTCTTTACGCAACCTGCGGGAATGGTTGAGATTAAAAACCAAGATGGTGAGCTTGAGGATTACCAGCCGAACGATAAAGCAGAAAATCGCCAACACATGATGAAGTCGTATTACCCGAATCTTATTCGCGGTAAAACAAAAAGCTGGATTGATGTCTATGTTATGAATAGGTTGGGATCAATCCAAGACGGAAAACCTATATATCCCATGTTTGCGCCCGAAGCCCATGTCTCTAACGAAGAAATTGCCATTGCGGCAAACCTCCCAGTCTACGTTGGCTTGGACTTTGGACTGACCCCTGCCGCCACTATCGGGCAGAAAGTGCGCGGCAGGTGGTTAATTCAACAGGAGATTGTCGCTATTGATATGGGGATTGTGAGATTTGCTGAAGTTTTACGGCAAGAGCTTGCAACACGATTTAGCGCTGCCTCTGAAGTTATTATTTATGGTGATCCCGCTGGTGACTTTAGAGCGCAGACTGATGAATCCACTCCCTTTCACATTCTGCGCGGGGCTGGCTTGAGGGCTTTCCCTGCGCCCTCCAACTCTGTTGACCTACGTCTTGAAGCAGTTTCCTCACAACTGACCAAGATGGTTGAGGGTAAGCCAGCCTTTTTAATTGATCGACGCTGCCAACAGCTTATCAAAGGATTTGAAGGTGGGTATCAATATCGTCGCATGGAAGTAAGTGGTGAAAGATACAGCGATAAGCCTGATAAGAATATGTTTTCGCACATTCACGATGCGCTTCAATACATGATGCTAGGTGCTGGTGAAGGACGAGCGTTGATGAATACGCAAAAACCTGCTAAGGCAGTAGTAGCTAACCGCTCTTTTGATGTCTTTAGACGAGGGCCGAAAGCTAAACGTAGTAGTAATGTTTGGTCAAGGATGTAGCAAATGTGTTTTGGTGGTGGAGGCGGTGGGCCTTCTGAAAGTGAAAATAAAGCGGCAGCAGAACAGCGAATAGCGGCTGACGCAGAGCGAGAACGAGCGGCAACAGAAAAAGCAAAAGCAAAACGCGAAGATGTTTCTGATGCTATTAAACGCAAATCCGAATCTAGATATGGTCGTCGCGGTAGAGGTCGTCGCTCTCTTATGCAGACATCATCTGGTGGTGGTTTCTTAGGACGTTTTGAGTAATGCATGAACTAGCCAAAGCAAAACTGCAACGCTACAAAAAGGCAAAAGCATACCGTGAAAACTGGGTGCCTCTTTTTGAAGAGTGTTATGAATACACGCTGCCAATGCGTGAATCTTTTTATTACGAAGAAGCGGGACAGCGCCGTGATGAAAAGATATTTGACGCAACAGCCGTTTCAGGCATTCAAGAATTTGCCTCTCGCTTGCAGTCTGCTATGGTTCCTAACTTTACGCGCTGGGCTGACTTCATTGCTGGCAGTGAGGTACCCCCAGCAGAGCGTGATGCAATAAACAATCAGTTAGATGAAGTAACAGACTATGTGTTTGAGGTACTTCAAAACTCTAACTTTGCTCAAGAAGTACATGAGTCCTTTATGGACTTAGCTGTTGGGACTGGTGTCTTGTGTGTTGAGGAGGGGGATTCAGTCAACCCAGTCATTTTTACCTCGGTTCCTTTGCCTCGAGTTATCTTAGACGCTGGCCCCAACAACAACATCGATCATGTTTTCCGCGAGAGAAAAAAGATTCGCTTTGATGATCTGAGTATTCTTTACCCTGATTCTACGTTTGACCCTAAAGTTATGGATCAAATGGGTAAAGATCGTGAGACAACAGTTCTCGAGATTGTTTGTCGTGATTATTCTAAGCGCAATGAAGAAGCGTTTTATCATTATGCAGTCTGCATGACCACCGAAACATTGCTTTATGAAAAGCAGCTTAAAGGTTTGGGTTCTAATCCGTTTATTTGTTTCCGTTGGTCTCCAGCGCCAAGCGAAGTTTATGGTCGTGGCCCAATTGTTACTGCGCTTTCTGCAATTAAGACTACCAATCTTACAACTGAATTAATTTTAGAGAATGCTCAAATGGCTATCTCTGGCATTTATCAGGCTGAAGATGATGGTGTTATGAACCTAGACACAATTAATCTTGTGCCAGGGACTGTTATTCCAAAGGCTATGGGCAGCGCAGGTCTTCAACCCATTCAGTCTGCGGGTCGTTTTGACGTAGGCCAACTACAGCTAAATGAAATGCGCATGGAAATACGCAAGCATCTATACATGGATATGTTAGGTGATCCCGATAAAACTCCTGCATCAGCGACAGAAATTGCGGAAAGAATGGCTGACTTAAATCGGCGCATGTCTGCGACTTTCGGACGGTTGCAAACAGAATTGGTTCAGCCAGTTCTACAGCGAGTCATTTATATTCTTAAAAAGCAAGGCCGCATTGAAATCCCTACAGTTAATGGTCGTGAGATCAAAATTCGTTCGGTTTCACCGCTAGCGCAAGGCCAAGCAAACGAGGATATTGCGCGTATTGCACGGTTCTTAGAATTGGTTGGTGGGACATTTGGCCCACAAATGTTGCCCATTCTAATTAACCCAGAACAGACTTCTGTAGAACTGGCTAAAAAGTTTGGTGTACCAGATAGCTTGATTCGTGATGAAGAAGAGCGTAAACAAATAACTGCAATGATGCAGCAAATGGCGCAACAGCAGGGAGCAGACGTTGGTAGCCAAGGTTAATATTGGTATTGATGGGATTAAAAGGTCTTCAGCAGAAGACGTTAAGATCAGTAAGAATGTAGCTCAAATCTTTGAAACACCTACTGGTAAAGAGGTTTTGCGTTACCTTAGGTCAATTACCATTGAAACAGCTCACGGCCCGAATGTTCAGGCAAATGAGCTTTTTCATGCCGCTGGTCAATCTTATATTGTCGCCATACTCGAGCAGCGCATTGCACACGCACATAGGAGTAAAGATAAATGAGTGAAGAAGCAGCAGTAGAAGTAGCAGCCGCTGATGGTCGTGACTTTGTAACTCAGGAAGATGTTGAATCAACACAACCACAGGAACGCCCTGAATGGTTGCCTGAAAAGTTTAAAACGCCAGAAGATTTAGCAAAGTCTTACAGTGAACTTTCTCAAAAACTAGGATCAAAAGACGAAGACATTCGTAATGCCATTCTTGAAGAGATTCAAAATGAAGCGTTTGCGGATCGCCCTGAATCTGCCAATGACTACACATTGCCAGAATCTATTGACCCAGAGCAATCAGTAGACAATGATTTGTTGAAATGGTGGTCTGAACACTCTTTTGAAAATGGCTTTAGCCAAGAAGAGTTCGAGCAGGGCATTGAAATGTACGCTCAAGCAATTGCTGGAACAGAGCCTGATTTAGAGTATGAAGCAAGCCAACTAGGCGACAATGCAAATACACGCATTGAAGCGGCTTCAGCTTTTGCTAATAAGTTCTTCCCTGATGAAGCACTACCAGCAATCGAGCGTATGTGTGAATCCCATGAGGGGATTATTGCCTTAGAAGTTATCATGGAAAAAATGAAAGATGGTAACTTTGGTGGTGCAGGTGAAACCACAGCAGGTAAAACCCTTCCAGAGTTACAGCAAATGATGCTTGACCCGCGATATAGCGGGTACACGAAAGACCCAAGTTTTGTAAAACAGGTGGAAGATGGATTTAAACAACTCTACCGAGACTAAGATTTTAAAAAGAGGGGCGTTCTACATGACGCCCCTTTCGCCATTTCACCTTGATGAAATTGCAGAAAACATGTCTCAAGAAAATAAACGTGAAATAAAACTTCTTGGGTATACAGATATTCGTGTCGCGGTTAGTGAAATGTACGAAACGTCTGAGGCTTACATTGTTCGTAAAGAAGGTGGCCCAATATTGTTTGTTGGTGGTTTGTGGTATGCTGAGGATCAGGATTATCCACAGATGTTTGCTTTGTTTATGAATGAGGCAATGAATAACCACATGGTCTTAGCGCGTGGCTCTAAGATGCTAGTTAATTACTTATCGGCAACAAATGACCATATGACTATGACAATACTTGCTGATTATGAGGGTATGTTGAACTGGGCTTTATGGCTTGGATTCGAGCCAATAGGCACAATTACAAGCGGTTATAACAAGTATGTTGAATTTATTCGTTGCAATTTGGATGCAAATTGTGTTTACGATAAGTCACCACGGCCCGTAATGCACTGATTGGCCCGAAAGGATACCCAAGTTGAAGTGGTCAAGCGGACACCCGTAGAAACCCGAAACTTCAATTTAGGACTGAAAAATGGCTAATACAATCGATCAAGCCTTTATCAAACAGTTTGAATCAGAAGTTCACATGGCGTATCAACGTATGGGTTCCAAGCTACGGAACACATGCCGCACAACCAATGTGACTGGTTCAACAGCTCGATTCCAAGTAATCGGCAAAGGCGTAGCTAACACTAAATCACGCAACGGCAATGTAACAGCAATGGAGCTGGCGCATACCAATGTAGAAGTCACAATGGCTGACTACTATGCACCAGAGTACATCGACAAGCTAGACGAGTTGAAAGTCAATATCAACGAGCGTCAAGCTGTCGCACAATCTGCTGCTGCTGCTCTAGGCCGTAAGACTGACGAGATCATCACAACAGCTATGGACGCTGGCGCAAACTCAACTGCAATTGCAGATGCAACTGGCGCATTAGTCAAAGCTGACCTGCTAACTTTGTTTGAAACATTCGGCACAGCTGACATTCCAGAAGATGGCCAACGCTATCTTGCAATGTCACCTGCTGGTTTTGCTGACTTGTTTGCAATCAACGAGTTTGCATCATCAGACTATGTTGGGCCACAAAACCTACCGTTTGCTGGCGGCATGACAATGAAAGAGTTCTTGGGCTTCAAGATTTTCTCAACGTCTGCTGTAGCTGGTGGTAAGAACTTTGCGTACCACACATCTGCTGTTGGTCTAGGTATCAACTCTGACGTACAGACTGAAGTCAACTACGTTCCAGAAAAGGTATCACACCTAACCACATCAATGATGTCAATGGGCGCTGTAGTCATCGACGATGATGGTGTCTACGAAGTTCTAGACAACAACTAAGGGGATTAGATTATGGCTTATAATCCAGCAAATCTAACTCGTCTATCTGGCGGTTCTGGCGTTTCATTGTGGCATTACACTACAACTGACGCTGCAACTGTTGTTGACGCGGCAGGTTACTTCAATGATTCAGCGGGTATGTTTAATACAAACGACATTATCCTTGCTGTTACTGCTTCAGGCGGTACGCCTGTAATTAAGATTCTGTACGCAAATAGCGTTACGGCATCTGCGGTAGACGTTGTTGATGGTACAACTGTCACAGCGACAGACACACGTTAATAGGGATGGGGGCTACGGCCCCCAACTTTACTTATGCCTGATGTAGCAAACACACCTATCAAAGTATGCTCTCGCGCTTCTGTCTTGATTGGCGGCGACGAGATTCAGTCTTTTACAGACGGTACTTTAGAGTCTTCTGTAGCCGACTCTGTATACGAAGACATTGTTCGTGCAGCTTTAACAAATACACGCTGGCGATTTGCTACTAATCAACAACAGCTAAACAGATTGGAGGCAGCGCCAACTGGTCGTTGGGAAGCTGCATATCAACTTCCTTCTGAAACACTTTTAGTTCACGCGCTTACAGTAAACGATGTTCCCATTAAATATGACATTTATGGCGACAAGGCTTACACCAATTCATCTTCTACAGATGTTGTTATTGCTGACTTTACTTACCGCGCTGATGAACAGAACTGGCCTTCTTTCTTTACTTTGGCTGTTCAACATATGCTTGCAGGTACTTTTGCAATATCTATTGCTAGAGATTCAACACTATCACAGTTAATGGATCAAAAAGCGCAGCTCTTTATGGCGCAAGCTCGTCGTGCTGATTCTCAACAGCAAACAACGCGCAAGCTAAACACCTCGAGGTTTATTACACAAAGGCGTAGCTAATGCAGAAAGTTAAAGTACCAGTTAATAGCTTTCAGTATGGCGAAGTTAGTGACTCTCTGTTGATGAGAACAGATACGTCCATCTATGCGCAATCTGCACAGCGTTTAGAAAACATGGTTGTTATGGCTGAAGGTGCGGTTAAAAAGCGCTTTGGTCTGAAGCATATCCATGACTACAGCATAGCTTACAATTCTACATACCCAGCTCAGTCGCATCTTTTTAAGTTTATCTTTGATGATAATGAGCAGTATGTAATTTCTGTTGAGCATCAAAAAGTACGTTGTTTTCAAATAGAGCCAGATGGTGATGTTACTTTAGTTTCTACAATTACTCAGGACGTTGATGGTAACTCCCTTCCGTTCGATCAGAGCTATTTGCAAGAATATACATACGCTCAGTATGGCGATGTTATGTTCATTTGCCACCCTTTGTTTGCGCCTAGAACTTTAATTAGAACTAGCCTTACTACATTTGAAATGGATGTTTATACATTCGATCAACGCGCCGATAATATTGTTACCTACCAACCCTACACACGGTTTCATGGTCAAAATGTAACGCTTGATCCTTCAGCAACAAGTGGCAATGGCATTACTTTAACAGTTAGCGAAGACTACTGGGATATAACTGGTACGCAGTCTGGCGGTAATTATCCTGATTCTAAACACGTTGGCGTTGTAGTTCGCTATGGCAAAAGTGAAATAGAAATTACTAGCGTTCAATCTGCTACACAGGCAACTGGCAATGTAGTTGATGAACTGCGTATCCGTTTAACAGTTCTTAATCCACTAAGAACCATTGATGGAAGCTCTACCGTTGAAGTTACTATGATTAATCATGGCTTTGCTGGTGGAGAAAGCATCACAATTGAAGAAGCCTCTGCAACTGGTGGCATTAACAGTGGGAACTTAAACGGAACTCGCACGGTTGGTGACATTATTGATGAAAACACCTTTAACTTTACTGCTGGCGGTAGCGCTTCTAGTTCTGAAGATGGTGGTGGTTACGTTAAGATTGTTACCCATGCGCCTACATCTGATTGGAGTGAGCAGTCTTGGTCTGCGGCTCGAGGTTATCCCGCAGCCGTTACATTTCATGAAAATAGATTGTGTTTTGGCGGCACAATAGCAGAACCAGATACAATTTGGATGTCGCAAGTTGGCTCGTTTTTTAACTTTGACGTTGGTGAAGCTGAAGATACTGAAGCAATTATTTTAATTGCTGCAACTGGTGATATTAACTCTATTCGGTACTTGGTTTCTAACAGAGACTTGCAAGTCTTTACTGCAAATGGCGAGTTGTATGTCCCAACATACCTAAACCAAGCAATTACACCTACAAATGCTCAGATTCGCAAGCAAACCCCATATGGTTGTGAGTTTGTTCAGCCTGTTTCTATTGATGGCGCTACAATCTTTGCTCAACATGACGGTAAGATTATTAGAGAATATATCTATACTGATGCTGAAGATGCTTACACGGCTGCATCTGTATCAACACTTGCTTCTCACTTAATCAATGAGCCAAAATGTTTAACTGTTTCACATAGCGGCTTTGATCTGCCAGATTCTTATGCGGCACTGACCACGGGTAACGGAGAGCTTGCCTTGTTTAGCTCAAACAGGTCTGAAAAGCGAGCTTCTTGGTCGCGCTTTACGACTGATGGTAGTTTTTGCTCTGTTGTAGCTGTGCATGACAAGTTGTTTGCTAATGTTTGGTATGACAATCAACTACATCTTTGTCAGTTTGATACAAACATTGGTCTTGATAAGTGGGTCTTGGGTACAATTGCTGCAAACAAACTAGATGTAAGCGCTGCATTTTCTAATGGCGATGTCGTTGATGCAGTACACAGTGATGGATCGTATCTTGGGTCGTATACTGTAGATTCATCTAATGAGATTGATCTGACAGGTTATACTGGTGATGTTTATGCTGGATTAAAGTTTACTTCTAAGATTGTTACTAATCCTATTGATGCGAGCATTGGTTACGGCCCTGCTACTGGTGATATTCGTGGTCTGGCTAATGTGATAGTTGACGTAAAGGAAACTTCGTCAATGAAGGTAAATACGCACACTGCGCTATTTGAACAATTTACTGGTAAAAAAGAAGTTCGAGTGCGTGGTTATAATAGAAATCCCCAAGTAACTATTGAACAGGATGATCCCCTGCCAATGCAAGTTAATGGTGTTGTTATGGAGTTAATTGTTTAATGGGACCATCCACAATATTTACGATTGCTTCAACAATTTTTAAAGTTGGGGCTGGTATTCAAGAGGGAATTATTAAAGAGAGAGAGGCTCAACTTGAAGCCTTTAATATTGGCACTGAGCGCACTTTAGCTAAGGCATCTGCTAATATAGATGCAATTCGTCGCCGTGAAGAATTAAAAGACGTAATGGAAGCTGCAGAAAGTTTCTTCTTAAGAACTAGGGAGGAAACTATGGACATTGAGGCATATTACGAAAGAGAGCAAGATATTGCTGGCGGTGATATAGATGACATTGCAGCAATGAGTTATCTAAACGATCTTAAGTACAAGCAAGAAATTTACGGAACTAGACGTAGAGGTGTAGAAGAACGACAGGCATCTGTTGTTCGAGCTGTTGGTGATGTTTTGCAAGCTGGTGTAGACTATTACTCAACAAGGCAAGATCGCCCAAGCCTTGTTCAACAACGTAAAGCAAGTCCTAGACCACGCTTAAGACCAACTAGGAAGCGGTAAATCAAATGGCATTAGTAAAACAGCAACGTAGATTTAAAGTAGGCCCAATTGGGGTTGCCCGAGTATCAAGAGCAAGTACGACTGTTGCTGGTGCTGTAAGGGAATTGGCTGATGGCATTAACCGCGAAGCGGTAAAAGTTGCTGCATCCGAGGCGCAAGAGAGTGGCAAGAAGTTAGCCGCTGAAGCTAATTTGGATTCTATTACGAGCTTAGACTCAAACACTCTTGTTCCTCAGGCTATGCAACTAGCCTCGAACATGGGGTCTATTCAAAAAGAAGCGTTTGAAAACGCAATCCTTCTACGCTTTGAAAGCGCTATACAAGATGACATTCGTGCTAAAAAAGCCGAGCTTATGCAGCGCGTGTCCGAGCAACGCAATGCTCCAAAGCTGTTTGAAAATCTATTTAGCGAATATCTCAAAGGTATCTCGGAAAACTCTAGCGGTTACTACAAACAAATCATTGTAGACTCAGGAGCCTCTAACTTAGAAGATGGGCGCTCGCGCTTAAAGGTAGCGCAGATAGCACGAATCCAAGCAGAAGCTAAAGCGGCTAAACAAAAGGAAGACGATCTATTTGTTAAAAACGCTTATGAGCAGGGCTTAACAGGGCAAGCGTTTCAGTTCCAAGGAACAGCAAACGAGATAGCTGCCAAAGGCGCTACCTATAAAGGCGTTGGTGTTACAGACGATAATCAAGAATCTGCACTAATGAAACGTGCGCGTTTAGCGTATGTTGAAGGTCAGATGAGTCGTATTCTTAACGACAAAGCTGTTGCCCCATATGCAGCTCAGATTGAGGCTTATCTACAAAGCGGTGGTAAGTTTCACCTTATGAAAGGCTTGCCACCTGCGGTGCGTTCTGCACTGCGTGAGATTCGCAATATTACTGGCGCTGATGATGCTTTGTCTTACCAAGAAATTGCTGCACAAAACTCAAATGCTTTTAGTACAGCAAAGACAACTGGCGCTTTTGTAATAGAAGACCTAAAGCAACAGAAGCTAAAAACAGAAGCTGAACAGAAAGCATTCGTAGATCAGTCTAATGAAACAACTTATAACTTTTTACTTGGCGTTGAGCAGTCTGTAGCTGATGGCGACTATTCGTCATATGCTCGAGTTGGCAGCATACAGCAAATCCAAACGCTTATTAAAGATTTAGACCAAACTTCTTCTCAGCTAGATCGTTTGCCTATTGGTTTTGAAAACAGAAAAAAAGTTATTGTCGCTGTAGAAAAAGCCAAAGATCAACTTGCTGTTGGCTTAGTTCAAAGAACATTAGAGTTAAAGCCAGAGTTAGCAGAA
>Ga0255782_10003610_pt1 | contig 11663 bp, 12 predicted proteins | sample 101ome_26_FD_179980 | JGI IMG/M metagenome (GOLD analysis project Ga0255782, IMG submission 179980) | Coastal salt marsh microbial communities from the Groves Creek Marsh, Skidaway Island, Georgia - 101408AT metaG (version 2) | ecosystem: Environmental > Aquatic > Marine > Intertidal zone >...
GTCGCCGGTGATCAGCGCTCGGCTTCCATTTGAGGAGATCGCTACTGAGACGTGACCAGGTGAATGACCTGGAGTAGCAACGAGCGAGACACTGTCAGTTATCTGATGATTGGAGTCAACCGCACGCAGGCATCCCGCTGCGACCAATGGATCGACAGATACGCCCGCTATTCCAGAATGGTCGTGGTCAGCAAAGTTCTCGAGTTCGTCTCTACTCACGAGATATGTCGCATTTGGAAACGTGGGAACCAGGTCACCTGTCGACGCATCCCGAATGGTGTTCCAACCAACATGATCAAAATGCAGATGGGTGCACACCACCACATTGACAGCATCAAGACCACCGTCGATTGCATCCCTAAGTTGCTCTAGGTGGTGGGGGTCCTGAGGCAGTGGGCGATCGCCATGCGCCCCCACACATGTATCGACAACCATCGTCGTTGAACCATCGTGAATGACGAACGAATGAATCGACAACAGCATTCGGCCATCGTCGGCCACGAACGGATCGACCCATGGACGATGCTCATCAACTACTTCTGGGGTGAGGCCACTGCAAAGAGATCCGTGCGGGACTGCAGTAACCCGTGCCTCAACACGGCGAATGATGACGTCGCCCACGCGCCATTCGAGGTGCTGAACTTCACCCATGAGCATCACCATACGATGATGGTGAACGGCACTACGAACCGCCGGACGGCCCGCAAACAACCCGACATTGGAACGTCAACTATTCACCGAATCATCCGTCACACCTAGACTTCCCACCAATACGCATTTGCGTTAGTGACCCGCTCAAGCACCAATGCTTGAGCCCGATGAGGACGTGCCGAAGTCATGACATCAACTCACCACAACTTCACCATCGAGGACTGCATCGACCTACTCGATGCAGCACCATCTCCTTTTCACGCTGTCGCAGAGTTCGCTCAACGGCTTCTTGCCGCTGGAGCAACTGAGTTATTTCTCGGCGATGAGTGGAATTCAGCTTCAGTAGACGGCTTCCGGTTCATCCGCCGTGACGGTGCACTCATCGCGTGGAAAACCCCAACGACATCACAGGCTGCTCCCGACATGCTGCTTGTCGGTGCCCACACCGATTCACCATGTTTCAAACTCAAACCCAATCCTGACATCTACCAATATGGATGGAACCAACTTTCAGTTGAGGTGTACGGCGGAATCCTCAACAACTCGTGGCTTGACCGCGACCTGGGGCTAGCCGGCAGGGTCGTGAGCGCATCGGGAGAAACAGCCCTTATTCAGACAGATGCCATTGCGCGAATTCCTCAACTCGCCATTCATCTCGATCGCGGTGTGAATGACGGGTTACGTCTCGATCCACAGACTCACCTCACGCCGATTTGGGGCCTGAACGATCCGTCTCGATCGGTAGTGGGGCATCTGAAAGACATCTCGGGTCTTGACTCCGTTGCGTGGTGGGATGTTTCTTTGTTTGACACGCAACCCGCTGCCCGGCTCGGAGCGAACGGTGAACTTTTGGCATCGGGGCGTCTCGACAATCTGGTCTCATGCTGGGCAGCGGTGACAGCGCTGTGCGTGACCGAACCCGGCGCACAACTTCAGGTCATTGTGCTCAACGACCATGAGGAAGTCGGATCATCGAGTGCGACCGGAGCGGGTGGCCCAACCCTTGAGCAAGTGCTCACGCGAATCGTTGCCGCACGCGGCGGAACGACTGCAGACCTCGCAAGAGCCCTCAGTCGATCAATGTGCATATCTGCTGACAATGCCCACGCCCTCCATCCGAACTACCCGGAACGACACGATCACGGCCACGCACCGGTGGTGAACAAGGGTCCAGCGATCAAGGTAAACGTCAATCAGCGATACGCAACTTCGTCAGTTGCCGCTCAGCGATACGCAGCAATCTGCGAGCAAGCCGGGCTGCAGACCCAGGTGTTCTCATCGCGGAACAACATGCCATGCGGCTCAACCATTGGCCCCATTACTGCGACACGGCTTGGCATCGACACGATTGATGTCGGAGTTCCTCAACTGTCAATGCACTCTGCCCGCGAACTGTGCGGGGTTGACGACCCCATCACACTCGCTCAGTCATTTGTCGCTTGTTGGTCCTGAGCCGCCTCCCTCTCGTACGACCAACCCACTCCAACCATCGACATGTCAAAAAGTCTTTGCAGTTCAGCGTGCAATGTTGCACTCTGCTCAGCAATTGCACTCCGGGGAATGCGCCCACCAGCATCGTCTGGAATATTTGGATAGATCGCTTCACCGATCACCACCCGAACTTTTCGCGGATAGATCCATTTTGCTGACTTCGGCATGACTCGCTCAGAGCCCCCAATTCCAACTGGGATGATCGGAACACCAGCTTTCAATGCGATGTACACCGCTCCATCAAACATCGGCTGCACCACCGGACCCGACTTGCGTTCACCTTCGGGGAACAGCACCAAGGGTTCACCCGATTCGAGCACAGTGATCGCTCGCTTCATCGCCTCACGATCGGCTGATCCTCTGGTCACTGGAATCGCTCCCAACGACGACAGCACCCAGCCAAACCATTTCGACGCCCACATCGAGTCTTTTCCTAGAAACCGAAGACGACGAGTGGTGACGCAACCCGCAATTGGGGTGTCGATATACGACCGGTGCACCGGCGCAAGCACATATGGGCCTGAGACCGGCAGGTTTTCGCGACCAACAATTGACATTCGGGTGTAGACGCGGGTGCCACCCGAGACGATGAACCGCCCAACTCGGTAAAAGACTTTTGACGGCAGGGTTTGTCCCACCACAAATGTTTGATGCCGGGTCATCCCTTTAGCCTTTCACTCTCGAAAGAACGTCTGCAACGACGTCATCAATTGACATCTCGCTCGTATCGATGACCACCGCTTCCGACGCAACACTGAGCGGCGATGCCTCACGGGTTTCGTCTCGACGATCACGCTCAGCGATTGATGCTTCAACCTCGTCGACGTCACCGCCTGACTCCGCAACACGGCGCACGGCACGAACGCGCGGAGACGCGGTCACAAAAAGTTTTAGGTCAGCGTCGGGCAGAACGACCGTCGTGATATCACGGCCTTCGACCACCCCAGCCCCCCGTGTGCGAATCCAATCACGTTGTAGTTCGACAAGAAACTTTCGGACTTCTGGTGTTGCCGCCACGGCACTCACGGCCGAGGTCACTTCAGGACCACGAATTGCTGATGTTGCGTCAATGCCATCGACCAGCACGCAATCGACCGTGATGTCAAGATCAAGTTCACGGCAGACGCGAATTACCGAATTTGCATCGGATGGATCAATCTCTCGGGCAAGCACACCGAACGTGACCGCTCTGTACATTGCGCCGGTGTCGAGGTAGTCGATTCCTAATTCTGCGGCAACACGTCGAGCAACAGTGCTTTTGCCAGCGCCTGCGGGACCATCAATTGCAATGATCACCGAACGACTCACCAACTCGTTCCGAGTGGTCGACCCTCTTCATAACCCGCGTGGCTCTGTACGCCGACAACTGCCCGCTCGTGGAACTCAGGGATAGTTCCTGCACCTGCGTAGGTGCACGAGGATCGAACACCGGCAACAATCTGATCAATGATGTCCTCGACCCCTGGACGTTGAGTATCGAGGTACATCCTCGATGTGCTGATGCCTTCCTCGAACAACTCTTTGCGGGCGCGCTCGAGGTCATCATCGTCACGACTGCGATTCTTCACCGCTCGGTTCGACGCCATTCCGAAACTTTCCTTATATAGACGGCCATCGGTATCGCGTTGAATATCCGCAGCAGATTCATAGGTTCCTGCGAACCACGAGCCAAACATCACATTTGCAGCACCGCCTGCTAGCGCAAGTGCGACATCACGTGGGAAACGAACTCCACCGTCTGCCCAGATCGTTCCACCGAGTCGTGCCGCTTCGTCAGCACATTCGACAACTGCCGAGAACTGTGGTCGACCAACACCGGTCATCATTCGTGTTGTACACATCGCTCCCGGTCCAACTCCGACCTTCACGATGTCAGCGCCTGCCTCAATAAGGTGCCTGGTGCCTTCAGCCGTGACAACGTTGCCAGCGACAATTTTGATTCCCGGGACCGCCGCCCGAACCTGCTCCACGACCTCAATCATTTTCGACTGGTGGCCGTGAGCCGTGTCAACCACGATCACGTCAACACCCATCGCCGCAAGCGCCTTTGCACGACCCGGCGGGTCTGCGTTGATACCCACAGCAACCGATATCAGCAAACGACCCTCAGCATCGACAGCCGGCTGATAAATCGTTGACCGAAGAGCGCCCTTACGCGACATCACACCTTTCAGGCGACCATCATCTCCGACAACTGGAGCTACCGAGAGGCGCTGGCCGCTCAGGAAGTCAAAGGCGGCAGGCGCATCGATCGTCTCGGGCAGCGTCACCAACTCACGCGACATCACGTGGCGCACCTGCGTAAAACGATCGAATCCTGCCGCATCTTCTTCAGTGAAGATGCCAACCGGACAGCCACTGTCATCGACTACGACAATTGCATCGTGGGCCCGCTTATGGATCAACTGCAGCGCATCACCCGTCGTGTTGCCTGGAGTGAGAGTAATTGGCGTCTCGAACAGCGGATGCCGCGCTTTCACCCACTTGACAACCTCGCTAATGACATCGGTGGGAATGTCTTGAGGCAACACCGTAAGTCCACCTCGCCGAGCGACAACTTCTGCCATTCGACGACCAGCAACGGCTGTCATATTTGAAACAACAATTGGAATGGTTGTTCCGATGCCATCTGGAGTCGTCAGATCAACGCCAAATCGGGAACCCACCTCAGAGAGGCTGGGGACCATGAAGACGTCGTTATAGGTGAGGTCGTGGGCGTTATTTGGGTGCAGCATTCGCATTCGGGGTCCTCCTCGGACGGCGCGACAATGCTAACCCTCTCCGAGATGCCGTCAACGTGACACCGTGCATTTCCTTGGAGCAAATCCGTCTAGTGTCAAGACCCATGGCTGACAGCTCCGACAACACTCCGGTCATGTGCGTCCATGGATGGGGTGGCTCATTCACGACCACATGGGAACGAAACGGGTTCACCGCCCTACTCGCTGACGCGGGGCGTCCGGTGATCGGCGTCGACCTACTCGGACACGGCAACGCGCCAAAACCGCATGAACCAGAGGCATACGCCGACCTCACCACCCGAGTTGTCGAAGCGTTACCCGAAGATGGAACACCGATTGACGCTGTCGGGTTCTCGATGGGGGCTCTCACACTGTTGCGAACCGCCACTGAGCACCCTGGGGCGTTCCGCCGACTCGTGCTCGCAGGAATCGGTAAAAACGTGTTTGAGCGAGATGACGAACGCACGGCAAAAATTGTCGCTGCCGTTGATGGCGACGGTGACCCTGAGGACAACGTCTCTCGTCTCTTTGCTCAATACGCCGGCCAATCAGGCAATGATTCAGCGGCGCTATCGGCGGTGTTGAAACAGCCTCAGCGAATTCGTTTGTCAACCGAAGTGATATCGACCGTCGCGTGCGAGACGCTTGTCATTGTTGGCGACAAGGATTTTGTGTACCCCGCAGATCAACTCGTCGAAGCTCTTCCGAATGCTGTTGGCAAAGTGCTCAAAAATGTCGACCACTTCGCCACCCCAGAGTCCTTCGATTTTGTTGACGCCGTTCTTGAGTTTCTCGACGCCATCCCAACGTGAGCGACCATTCAATTGAGGTCTCGTCTGACCCGTCTCGCGCAGTCGAGGTGCTACGCAATGGAGGCCTTGTCGCCATCCCAACTGAAACGGTCTACGGCCTTGCCGGCGATGTCGAACACCCAGAAGCAATTGAACGAATCTTCACAACAAAAAACCGTCCGTCCGGACACCCTCTCATCATCCATGTTTCAGATCTCAGCGTCGCCGAGCGATGGGCAGATCTCAGCTCACCTATCGCCCAAGAACTTGCACATGCATGCTGGCCTGGGCCACTTACGTTGCTTGCCGCTCGAAGCGCTCGCGTACCCGACATCGTCACCGGCGGCCGACCAACAGTGGGAATACGTGTTCCGGCTCACCCCCTCACCCAAGCTCTCCTCAAAGAACACGGTGGAGCGATCGCAGCCCCATCAGCAAATCGATTCGGTCGAATCAGCCCGACAACAGCACAACATGTGATTGATGACATCGCCACCTTTCTCCAACCTCGAGACGATCTCATTCTCGATGGAGGGCCCTGTGGAGTTGGCGTGGAGAGCACCATCATCGATATCACCACAACCCCGCCACAACTCCTTCGGCCAGGTGGAATACCCACCGAGGACATCAACCGTCTGATCGGCGATATCAGCGCGCCATCGGGTCCCTCTCGCGCCGCAGGAATGATGGTCTCCCATTACGCTCCTCTCACGAAAATGAGGCTGATCGAGCAGGGGGAACCATTGCCAGACGGTGATCTCAACGACATTTACCTCATCGATCGAACAGGTGACCTCGCAGATGCAGCACGGAACCTCTATTCCGATCTTCGTACTGCCGACTCTTCAGGAGCCAGACTCATCGTCGCTGTCATGCCACCCGCCATCGGCCTCGGACACGCTCTTCGCGATCGCCTCACCAAGGCCGCTGCTGATCAGCATCCAAGTTCTGCCAATCAAGACGGTTGAGCTGGTCGATCCAGAGATCTCGAATCACCTCAACATCATCTGCCGATCCGCCTTCGCGCATGATCGACACCGTCACCGTGGTTCCACCGGCATCGGGAACGAGTTCGAGTCGGCACCACCCTGTGAAGGGCACAGCAAGCCGAACCTCCAACAGATAGGGCGGATCCTCGTCGATCAACTCGCCAACCCAGGTTGAGACAATACGAAGCGCTTCGCATGCCTCAACGGGCAGAACATCAATCGTGAACGATGGATGATCTCGTTGCACCCGCTGAGAGGTCGATAACGGTTGATCTCGAGTTGATCGCAATTCAGATCGCTTCGCAATGTGCCCTAGAGCGATGTCTCCGGACCGGTTCACTTCGGCCATCGATGTTGCGCTGCCCCCCGCACGATCAGGGTGTAATTCTCGGGCGAGGCGACGACGAGCTGCAATGACATCATCTTTCGTTGCTACAGCCGACGACAGGCCGAGCACAGCAAACGCATCCTCGATGCTGCGGTCTCTTGCCATGCTTAACGAGCCATTTCGACTGCAGGACGTGTTGTGTCGAGAAGTAATTGAGTGGTCACTACGTAGAGCACTGACGCTCCGGCAACGTGCGCAAGCACCAGAAGCTCAGGAACCCCGGTGAAGTACTGCACATAACCAACCACAGCTTGAAACACGGCGACTGTGAGCCACCTCGAAAGTCCCGCTTGCACACGATGTCGGTCGTCGAGCGACCCCCGTATCACCACCACCAAACTCAGAGCGACAAGCAATGAGATCACCACGCTCGCACCGTGCACCCTTGCGATCGATGGAATATCAACGTTCAACCGAACAGCGTTCTCATCACCTGCATGAGGTCCTGCTCCGGTCACAACTGTTCCAGTGACCACCGCCACCGTGACCCCAACAGCAAGCACACGAATCAGGCGTGTGGCTCGCGTCGAGGTCGCCCGCTCACGCGGAACCCCATCGGGCTCAGCTGATCGACGCACCAGTGTGGCTCCAGCCGCAATCAGGGCCATCGACAACAGTAAATGTCCCTGCACGGCGTACGGGTGAAGGTCAACCCACACGGTAATTGCACCCAAGAATGCATTTGCAAACACCCCGACCACGAGCGACCACGACCACCAGACGAGATCACGACGTCGCGGCGCACGCAAGTAAGAACCGAGCACCGCAAGAGCAACGGCTATCACGACGATTCCGGTGAGCAGCCGATTCACTTGTTCAATGGCAGCATGAGCCGAGGAGACGTCAATAAGTTTCTCGCTATTGCAGTTCGGCCAGTCGTCGCATCCGAGACCGCTATTCGTCAGCCGCACCGCCGCTCCCGTCACAATGATGCCGATCAACGCCATCAACGCGAAATACGTCGAACGCTGATACGTAGCGGGCGTTATTTGCATCATGTTGATGTTAGGGCTGACCGTCGTTGATGTGCCAAAGAAGATCCAAGAAACACCGCGCTGAACAGATGCAGTTCACCCCTATTCCTCAGCGAGTTCGCTCATCTGCGGCAAGGTGCTCAACGTCTGACAGTTTCGTCAGACTGAATGAGTGCACATTCCCCACCTTGATCGATTCGAGCCGCGAAATTGACGTGTGCATCAGAACGAACCGATCCCATTCCCACGGAGTTGGCGAAAGTCCGAGCATGTGCCCAATTGAGACAGAGTTCGTGCCTGCGTGAGCAACAAGGAGGATCCGACTTCCTGGACGATCAACCTCCCAAGTTGGCAACTCATCCTCGGCTCGCCGGACACCCCTTTCTTGAAGAAAGAGCTCAACGCCAAGGTGAATTCGGTCAACGAACGAGCGAACTGACTCGCCCTCGTTGAGGCCGTGCCAGCGATCCTCGGGTGAACGACGCCGTAATTCGGCGTATGCCTGCTCTGCCTTCTCAACTGGAGTCCCGGCCCAACCCGGGTCACGAATTTCTTCAAGCCAAGGTGCGATTAATTCCTCACGGCCAAGCCGTGCGAGCAACGGGGCGGCTGTCTGGCGGGCTCTCACAAGTGGGGAAACCAAGATTTCATCAAACTTTTCGCCCTCAAGAGCGTCGGCAAGGCGCTCGGCTTGTCTGTGCCCAAGCGCCGTCAAGGGTGGGTCGACGACATTTAACCCACCTTTCACCCATTCGGGTTGACCATGGCGAACAAGGACAATCTCCATCTCGTTAGACGGTACCGTACAAGCGTGGAAAGCCCCCAAGGCTGGTACCCCGATCCGCTGGGGAGATACGACCTTCGATGGTTTAACGGAACATCATGGACTGCCGATGTGTCAACGAATGGCACGCGACATGTCGACCCGCAAGGTGTTGATACTCCTGCGGGGCGGAGGCGACGAAAATGGCCGTGGGCTGTCCTTGTAGTCCTTCTCGTATTGCTCGTGCCAGCAATCACACTGGGCCGGGCCGTGCAACGATTTGTTTCGCCAGGCGCATACGAAGTGTCAATCGATCGCTGTACCGCAACCGGATCGACTATCGACCTAGTAATCGACATCACAAATCTCGAACGCAACATAGAAAGTTTCTCGATCTTCGTCGAGATCTTGGGTGAGCCATTTCAGCAAGTCGTAAGAAGTATCACGCTGACAGCCGTTGATGTGCGGCCAGGCCGAACCTTTCAAGTAACGGGGCAAGTTCCGTCGAACCAGCAGCAGGTCGAATGTGTCATCGTTGCCGTGGGCGGTGAACTGCCATTTGGTATTGACTTGGGGCCAATCGAGCCAGTCCGATTGAAAGCCCCGTAACGTAGGAACTGTGGAGACTCCCCCTAACTCCGGACCCCTCGAGCTCGAAAAGCGCTCGATCATCCCCCGGCTACTTGCCCTTGTTGGGTTCTCGGCGTTTGCCGCCTTCTGGATCTGGGCACTCTTTTTTGCATCAAAAGAGGGCGTGAACCGTATTGAAGACCAGGCGTGGCTTGAGAGAGCACAATCGATCTGCGAGCAAGCCGCCGACGAAAGAACCGCTCTCGCTAACTACACACGACTTGACGAGGGCGGTCCCGAGCTCATTTTGCAGCGGGCTGACATTGTCGATGAAGCAACGGATTCTCTTGAGCGAATGGTGAACTCCCTCGAAGCCTTGCCGCTTGCAGGAGAAAAAGGCAGAGCAATCGTGCCTATGTGGATTGACGAGTACCGCACCTACCTCGGTGACCGTCGCAACTACACCACACAGTTGCGTGCCTCCGGCGAGAACCTTCCGTTCTACGAAACAGCAAACAAGATTCCGATCTCGGAGCGACTTGCGACATTCGCCGCCGACAACGAGATGCCGGCTTGCAAACCACCCCTCGACCTCGACATCTAGCGACTAGCCCTGACAAACATCTGCCTGAGGTGCATCAGGTGGGTTCGTCACCGACTTGCGGAATCGATTTCACAACACGGGCCGGTGCTCCAACGGCAACACTAAATGGTGGGATCACTCCTGTCACCACGCTGTTTGCCCCAATGACGACATGCTCACCAATGTCCGCACCGGGTAACACGACCGTGCCGTGGCCCAGCCAAGATCCAGAACCGATTCGAACTGGCTTCTCGGGCATCGATTGTTGCGAAATAGGAATATCGACATTCTCGTAGCCGTGATTTTGATCGGTGATGTAGACGTGATGCCCGGTCCACACGTCATCCCCAATATCAATTGAGAAATGCCCAACGATCCCTGACCCGCGCCCGATCAGGCAACGATCACCGATTCGAACGACCGGCTTCGACACGCATTCCTGACCAGGGACCATGCCAGCTGAGAGCGCAACATGCGGCCCGATCATTGTTCCGGAGCCGATCTCGATGTACTGCTCATTCATCAATGAGGTTGGAGGAAAACAGATGATGCTTCCTTCACCAAAAGCACCGAACTTCTTTCCTCGACGGCTTGCTGGACCAACAGCTGCAATCACCGATAGACGTTCCCAAAGTGCCGCAAAGGCATCGCCGGCGCGATTCATCAACCGGCCTCGCAACGAGCGAGAAACTGCGCCGACCTGACCTTTGACCACCTCCGCACGCTACCTTCGACTCGATGACGCAAGCTCACGCTTCTACCCCGCTCGGCGATTACGCAGGACTCAACCGAGATGGAGTCGCCGTATTCAAAGGTATTCAGTACGCCGTTGCCGATCGCTTCAGGCCATCAGAGCTCGATTCTTCTACGTGGAGCGGTCTCAGAGATGCGACGGTCTACGGGCCACAATGCCTTCAGGTGCCCGGCACGATGGAGCTTCTCCTCGGCGAAAGCACCCAACCGATGGACGAGGACTGCCTCACGCTCAATGTGTTTTCCTCCGATGTGAATGCTCGTAACCCCGTGCTCGTGTGGATTCACGGCGGAGCATTCACAAATGGAGCCGGCTCTATTCCTTGGTACGACGGCTGCAACCTTGTTCGTTCTGGGAACCTGGTCGTTGTCACCATCAATTACCGGCTTGGAGCATTCGGATACCGGGGCAGCGATAACGCTGGCATGAGCGATCAAGTCAACGCATTGCGTTGGGTGCAGAACAACATCGAATCCTTTGGAGGTGATCCGACACAGGTCACCATCATGGGAGAATCAGCAGGCGGGGCAAGTGTCATTTCAATGATGGCCTGTCCACAGGCCGACGGCCTGTACTCGGGCGCAATCGCAATGAGCCCATCAATTCCACAGATGCGCTCACGCGAACGCGGAGACGAAACACTTTCAGAACTACTTGCCGCGGCCGGCGTAACCCATCCTGATGACCTCATCTCGATGCCCGCTGCAGATCTGCTCAATGCGCAGGCATCGGTCTTGACAACGACGTCGGATTCGCTTAGTGCGTTTGCACCAACGACCGACGACAACTGGCTACCCGGTGATCCGTCAGAACTTGCCGCAGCCAATCCAGTTCCGCTCATGATCGGAACTACACGAGACGAGATGCATCTCTTCACCGCATTTGACCCTGCGGTCAACCAACTCGATGAATCTCAAGCACGACATGCATTCTCGCGACATTTCGGCAATGACCATGGATATGACGTG
>Ga0255782_10003616_pt1 | contig 11652 bp, 8 predicted proteins | sample 101ome_26_FD_179980 | JGI IMG/M metagenome (GOLD analysis project Ga0255782, IMG submission 179980) | Coastal salt marsh microbial communities from the Groves Creek Marsh, Skidaway Island, Georgia - 101408AT metaG (version 2) | ecosystem: Environmental > Aquatic > Marine > Intertidal zone > Salt...
AGGTTTATATGGAACTCCTGTTTGGTCACCTAGAGGTGATTTAATTGCTTTCACTAAAATTCATAAAGGAAAATTTTATATTGGTGTAATGAGAACCGATGGTACGGGCGAAAGATTGTTAACTCAGAATTTTTACCAAGAAGCACCGTCATGGTCACCAAACGGAAGAGTTTTAATTTTTTATAGAGAAACTGCTGGCGGCAAAAAAGGAAAAGGAGCTAGCGCCAATTTATGGGCAATTGATATCACTGGATATAATGAGGTAAAAATCAAAACCCCAACTGACGCTTCCGACCCATCTTGGTCTGGATTATTGTCAAAATAGGCTTAATTGTTATTAATTATTTTGATTTTAGCTTGAAACCTAAGGTCAATTATGTAGATATTACTTTAATAAAATTTAAATTTTAAGAGGATATATGTCACTAACTAATATTAGAAATTTCGCTCTTGTAGCAGTTTTAGGTTTTTTATTATCTGCCTGTGCAACTGGCGGAAGGAAATCTGGAAACGATTGGTACACTGGAACAGATACAGTTAAATTTTTAGCTGCTGGTGTTCCTGATAGAGTTTTCTTTGCAACAAACAGATCATCATTACACACTGCATCAAAACAAACTTTAAATAAGCAAGCTGCTTATATTAAGTCTTCTGGTATTAGTGTAGTTGTTGAAGGTCATGCCGATGAAAGAGGTACTAGAGAGTACAACTTAGCATTAGGTGAAAGACGTGCGAACTCTGTAAGAGACTTTTTAATGTCTCAAGGTGTTAGCGGTAGCAAGATTACAGTAATCAGTTATGGTAAAGAAAGACCTGTAAATCCAGAGTCTTCAAGATTAGCTTGGTCTCAAAATAGACGAGCAGTAACTGTAAAAGCAAAGTAATCAGTTAAAAACAAATTATTAAAGACCCTGGGTAATACCAGGGTCTTTTTTTTGCCAATTTTTTGAGTATTAATTAATATATGCGATTTGTAATTATTATAATTTCATTTGTTCTTATGTTTTCACCTGCGCAAGCAAATGAAAAGTTAAATCAAGTTTTAGATGAACTTAAACAAATTAAAAAAGATTTAAAAACTTTAGAAAAAGCAGTTTATTCTCAAAGCTTCAAAGGTTCAGGCGGAAAGCAAGTTTCAGGATCATTAGAGGGAGCTTTAACACGACAACTAGTAAAAATTACTGAGCTCGAAGAGCAAATTCAAAAATTAACTGCTAGTCATGAAGAAGTCATGTTTTCATTTGAACAGTTAAATGAAAGAATTAATAAGACACAAAGAGATAATGAATTAAGAATTTCAGATTTGGAAACGGGTGATGTCAAAAAAGTTTCAAAAAAACAGCCAAAAAAATTTCCTGGTACAGATAAACCCAAAGACCTTGGAAAAATGGTTGTACAAAAAGAACCACAACAAAAAACTAATTCTGTAAATCCAGCTGGAGTTGTTAAAATTGAAGATGCAGAAGTAAAAGAAATTCTTCCAAACAAATCTCCAGAAGAGCAATACAAATTTGCAACTGGTTTGATAAAAGTTGGAGATTATGATCAAGCCGAATTAGCTTTAAGAGAGTTTGTTAAAAAAAATCCAAATCACAAGCTCGCAGGCAATGCGCAATATTGGTATGCAGAAACTTTTTATATTAGACAGCTTTATCATGATGCTGCCGCTGCATATTTAGATGGTTACCAAAAATATCCTCAAAGCTCTAAAGGTCCACAAAACTTATTGAAGCTTGGAGTTACACTTTCAGAACTTGGAGAAAAAGATCAGGGCTGTCAAATGTTAGACGGAATAAAGAAACAGTATCCAAAGGCTAAGCAGTCTGTTATCCAAAAGGCAAAGTATGAAAAGAAAAAATACAAGTGCCCAACTGTTGGATAATCAATTAACAAATATTTATCCGAATTATAAAAAATTTTTAGACAAACATTTAAAAGCAAAAAAGTTTGTTATTGGTGTCTCAGGTGGTTCTGATAGTTTAGCCCTAGTTTATTTGTCAAAACTATACTCCCAAGAAAGAAAAGTGAAATTTGAAGGTATTATCGTTGATCACGGGGTTAGAAAAGGAAGTGATAAAGAGGCAAAAAAAGTAAAACAAATTCTTTTAAAAAATAAAGTCAAATCACATATTTTTAAAATTAAATTTAATAATATTAAAAATTTTCATTCAGAAGCTAGAAAAAAAAGATATGAAAAAATTATTAGTTTTTGTAAAAAAAATAGAGTTAAAAACATCCTCCTTGGACATCATTTAGATGATCAAATTGAAAACTTTTATATCAGATTAAGTAGAGGGAGTGGTTTAACCGGCTTATCTCCAATAAAGAAATTTTCAAATTTTAAAAGTTTATATTTTTTACGACCTTTATTAAATATTAAAAAGCAAGATTTAATCAAAATCTCTAAAAAATATTTCAATTTTTATGTAAAAGATCCAAGTAATTTTGATGATAAATATTTAAGATCGAGAGTTAGGAAATTAAGATCTTTTATGGAAAGAGAAGGTTTTGGAGATCAGAGACTGCTTTCAACTTTAAATAATTTAAATAAAGCAAGTGAAGCACTAGAATTTTATTCCAATTCAGCTAAAAAAAAATTCATTAAAAAAAAAAGCAATTCCATTTTAATTTCAAAAAAATTATTTAAAGAACCCTATGAAGTAATCTTTAGATCCATCTCAAGCTTTTTTACAAATAATAAAGATTATCCACCGAGAGCAAAGGGAATTGACCGTCTAATTACGGATTTATCAAATAAAAATAGCAAAAATGTAACTCTTGGAGGATATATTTTTGAAAATGGCCTTAATTCAGTCAAAGTAAAAAAGGAAAATAGAAAACGTTGATAAATGAGACCTTTTTGATCTTGTTTAAAACAAATTAATAATTATTTTAAAATATATGAATATTAAAAATCTAATGATGTGGGGAATAATAGCCCTTTTAGTTTTAGGATTATTTAATTTATTTCAAAATCCTAAAAATGCATCATCTAAAGATTTGCCATTTTCAACTTTTATAACAGAAGTTGATAAAGGAAATGTGACATCAGTGGATATTCGAGGAAATGATGTTTCAGGAACTTTTTCAAATGGTACAAGATTTAAAACATACGCTCCTAGTTACCCTGATCTAGTTGACAAGTTAACTAACAAAGGCGTTGCGATTACTGCTGGACCATCTGAAGATAGTATGCCTTCATTCTTTGGTGTTCTTTTATCTTGGTTCCCAATGTTACTCTTAATTGGTGTTTGGATATTCTTCATGCGACAGATGCAAGGAGGAAAAGGCGGAGCAATGGGTTTTGGAAAGTCTAAAGCTAAACTCATGAATGAAATTAAAGGAAGAGTAACTTTTAAAGATGTTGCAGGTGTTGAAGAAGCAAAAGAAGAATTAGAGGAAGTTGTAGAATTTTTAAAAGACCCTAGGAAGTACCAAAGGCTTGGTGGAAAGATTCCAAAAGGTGCATTATTAGTCGGACCTCCAGGTACAGGTAAAACATTAATTGCTAGAGCTGTAGCTGGTGAAGCGAACGTTCCTTTCTTTACAATTTCAGGATCAGACTTCGTTGAAATGTTTGTAGGAGTTGGGGCATCAAGAGTAAGAGATATGTTTGAACAAGGTAAAAAGAATGCACCTTGTATCATCTTTATCGATGAGATTGACGCAGTCGGAAGAAGCCGAGGAGCTGGACTTGGTGGAGGAAATGATGAACGAGAACAAACTTTAAATCAATTACTTGTTGAGATGGATGGTTTTGAAACGAATGATGGGGTGATTTTAATCGCTGCAACCAACCGTCCTGATGTTTTGGATCCAGCATTATTACGCCCAGGTCGATTTGATAGACAAGTAGTTGTTCCGCGACCAGATATTATTGGAAGAGAAGCGATTTTAAAAGTACACGCCAAAAAAATTCAAACAGGTCCTGATGTTGATTTAAAAACTATTGCAAGAGGAACTCCTGGATTTTCAGGTGCTGATTTAGCAAATATTGTGAATGAAGCCGCATTACTTGCAGCAAGAAAAAATAAGAGAATTGTGACGATGATTGATGTTGAGGAAGCAAAAGATAAAATCATGATGGGAGCAGAAAGAAGATCAAAAGTTATTACAGAAGATGATAAACGATTAACCGCTTATCACGAAGCAGGTCATGCCATTGTTGGATTAAATGTAAAAATAAAAAATATCAAAATGCATAAAGCAACAATTATACCAAGAGGAATGGCAGGTGGTATGGTCATGTGGTTACCAGAAAAAGATGAAGATTATCAATCCAAAGATCAATTTGAAGGAATGATTGCTATGGCAATGGGAGGTCGAGTTGCAGAAGAAAAAATATTTGGCAAAGATAAGGTGACTACTGGTGCTGGTGGAGGCGGTAGTTCAGATATTGGAAAAGTTACTCAAATTGCAAAAGATATGGTAACAAAATATGGAATGTCAGAAGAATTAGGTCCGATTGCATATGGTGATAATGAAGAAGAGGTTTTTTTAGGAAGATCAATTACTAAAAACCAAAGTATGTCAGAAGAAACAGTGCAAAAGATTGATAAAGAAGTGAAAAGAATTGTATTTGAAGGTTATAAAAAAGCACAAAAGATCATGGAAGATAAAATGGATGATCTTCATAAATTAGCAAAAGCTTTAATGGATTATGAAACATTAACTTTTGATGAAATTTCAAATATTTTATATAAAGATATTTATCCATCAAGACATTCTGATAAACCTGATCAGACCCAAGGAAGTGGAAAAAAAGAATCTGCATTAGGTTCAATTGGTTTAAAACCAAAATTGACATAATCAAGTTATTTAATGCAAAAAATTTATGTAAGACCCATAAGTTTATCTTATGGCTCAAATGCACGTAATTTAATAAAATTAAAACAAGCATTACCAATATGTGGTATTCAAAATATAGCTTTTAGCAAAGTTGAAATCATCACAAGAGGCAAAAGTAATAAGTCAAAAAATATCAACGTTAGTCAGATTAAAACCTTAACCAAACAAGTTAAATTAGACGTTTTAAAAAAAATAAAAAATATTACCCAAAAGAGAAAAAAATTATCAGGTCTTGATCTTAGTAAATTTAATATTTTTGGAGTTTTAAATGTTACCCCAGATAGTTTTTCTGATGGAGGTAAATTTAATAAACTAAAACAAGCATTAAAGCATTCGCACCAAATGATTAATGATGGTGCAAATGTAATTGATGTCGGGGGAGAGTCCACAAGACCTGGAGCCAAGCTAATATCTATTGAACAAGAAAAAAAAAGGGTATTACAAATTATTTCTAAGATTAAAAAATATAAAGTTTCTATAGATACAAGAAAATCAGAGGTCATGATTGCTGCTGTGAAGAAGGGAGCAAAAATTATAAATGATGTATCTGCCCTTGATTTTGACCTGAGTTCACTAGAGGTTGTGTCTAAGTTAAAAAAGCCAGTTATTTTAAATCATTCTCAAGGAACGCCTGACATAATGCAAAATAATCCAAAATACCAAAATGTATTACTTGATATTTACGATTATTTTGAAAATAAAGTTAATCAACTAACAAAAAGAAAATTCTTAAAACAAAATATTATCCTTGATCCAGGTATCGGTTTTGGAAAAAACTTAGATCATAATTTAAATTTAATATCTAATATTGGGCTATTTCATAGTTTAGGGTGTCCCATTATGCTAGGACCATCGAGAAAAAGTTTTATTGGAAGAGTGATGAAGAAAAAAGATTCGAAACAGAGATTAGGTGGAACCTTATCAGCCGTCATTACAGGGTATAACCAAGGTGTGCAGTGTTTTAGAGTTCATGATATAAAAGAAACCTTTGAAGCACTTAAAATTCAGGAGGCGTTAAACTCAATCTAATGAAAAAGTATTTCGGCACAGATGGAATTCGAGGAAAAGTAAATCAAGGTCTAATTAATGGTGAAAAGTTTTTTAAATTTGGATTAGCTGCTGGAACCTATTTTACTAATCCAAAAAAAACAAAGCCTATTGCTGTTATTGCAAAAGATACAAGATTATCTGGTTATACTTTAGAACCAGCATTAGTTTCAGGTCTTACTTCTGCAGGGATGCATGTGTTTACATTTGGCCCATTGCCAACCAACGGATTAGCTATGATTACCAAACTGATGAAGGCGAATATGGGAATTATGATTACAGCATCACATAACCCTTATGATGACAATGGAATGAAATTATTTGGACCAGATGGGATGAAATTATCTGATCAAATTGAAAAGAAAATTGAAAAAATTATTGATACCAAGACAGAAAAGCACCTTATCCATCCTGAAAAATTAGGACGTGTTAAAAGATTGGAGACGGGAACAGATCTATATACTGATATTCTAAAAAAAAATTTTCCAAAAAATTTTAATCTTAAAAATATTAAAATTGTTCTAGATTGTGCGAATGGCGCTGGATATAAAGCGGGACCAAAATTATTTAGATCACTAGGCGCGAAAGTTATAAGTATTGGAACCGATCCTAATGGATTAAATATTAACAAAAATTGCGGATCAACCTTTCCAAAAAAAATTCAATTAGCAGTAAAAAAATATAAAGCCCATATCGGTATTGCATTAGATGGCGATGCAGATCGAATTATTATTTGTGATGAAAAAGGAAGAATTATTGATGGAGATCAAATTATTGCAATGTTGGGCACAAGATGGAAAAGAAAAAAATTACTCAAAGGTGGTGTTGTTGGAACCTTAATGTCAAATTATGGATTAGAAAAATATTTTACACAAAAAAAAATAAAATTTAAAAGAGCAGATGTTGGGGATCGTTATGTAAAAGAAGTGATGAAAAAAAATAATTTTAATTTAGGAGGCGAACAGTCAGGTCACATTATTCTAGGAAAATTTGCAACCACTGGTGATGGATTATTAGTTTCATTAGAAATTTTATTTAATTTAAGAAAAAAGAAAAAAACAAGTAGCTTATTTAATTTGTTTAAACTAACTCCTCAGATTTTAGAAAATGTAACTGTTAAAGATAAAAATATTATTAATTCTTCAAAATGTAAAAAAGCTATCAGACAAGCTAATCAATTAATCAAAGGTCAAGGCAGAATGCTGGTAAGAAAATCTGGAACTGAACCTAAAATTAGAATTATGGGTGAGTCTGATAATAAAAAATTATTGCAAAAGTGTATTTCAATTATTAAAAAAACTGTCCGTTAATGAAGCCTAGAGTAAAGATTTTAATTATTGCTGGATCAGACTCCTCAGGGGGAGCTGGCATTCAAGCTGATATTAAAACTGTATCAGCGCTTGGCGGCTATGCCATGACAGCGGTAACTGCTATTACTGCTCAAAACACAACTGGAGTAAAATCTATTGTTGCAATTCCACCAAAGGAAATTGTTAACCAAATCATGTTTACGGTTAATGACATCAAGCCAGATGCAGTAAAAATTGGGATGTTACATTCTGCAGATGTCATCAAAAATGTGATGAATTGTCTAAAAAAAATTAAGACAAATAAAATTATTTTAGATCCAGTCATGGTTGCAAAAGGCGGGGCAAAATTAATCAATAATAAAGCGATAGAAGTTTTGGAAAGACAACTAATAAAACACTCATTTTTAATTACCCCTAACATTCCAGAGGCCGAAGTATTGTCTAAGATGAAAATTAATACTCCGGAGGATATGATTTATGCAGGTTCAATTTTAATTAATAAAGGGGCAACTAATGTTCTCATAAAAGGCGGCCATTTAAAAAGTCATTTTGTCAGAGATGTTCTTATCAATAAAAAAGAAATTAAAATTTTTAAAAATAGAAGAATACAATCTAAAAACACTCACGGCACGGGATGTACATTATCAAGCGCAATTACAACCTATTTGGCATGTGGAAAAACAATAAACAAAGCGTGCGAATTAGGGATTAAATATGTTAATCAAGCAATCGGATCAAAGATTAATTATGGAAAAGGTCATGGTCCAATTAACCATCTAACGTCTGTTAGTTTAAATAAAGAGTTTATATAAAAATGAAAAATGTTGCTGTTGTAGGTTCGCAGTGGGGTGATGAAGGCAAAGGAAAGATTGTTGATTGGTTATCCGATCAAGCAGATGTTGTTGTACGTTTTCAGGGTGGTCATAATGCAGGCCACACATTAGTCATTGATGGAGTAACCTTTAAATTAAAACTTTTACCGTCTGGAATTGTTAGACCAGGAAAAATATCAGTCATAGGTAATGGAGTAGTTGTTGATCCTTGGGCTCTTCTCGATGAAATAAAATCAATTCAAAAGCAAGGTGTAAAAGTTTCAGAAGAAAATTTAATCATTGCAGAAACTGCAAATTTAATTTTACCTTATCATAAGGAGATGGATGAAATTAGAGAAGATGCAGCCGGTAAAGGAAAAATAGGAACAACTAGAAGAGGAATTGGACCAGCTTATGAAGATAAAGTTGGAAGACGAGCTATTCGTGTTATGGATTTAAGATCAGAAAGCAATTTAGATCAAAGATTAGATGTTGTACTTCAACATCATAACGCTATCAGAAAAGGTTTAAAGAAAAAAGTTTATCAAAAAGAAGAGCTTAAAAAAGAGCTAATGAAAATTGCTCCAGAAATTTTAAAATATTCCCAACCTGTTTGGAAAAAAATTGACGAATTTAAAGAACAAAATAAAAAAATATTATTTGAAGGAGCTCAAGGCATTTTACTTGACGTCGATCATGGTACTTACCCTTTTGTAACTTCGTCCAATACTGTCGCTGCAAATGCCGCAACAGGCTCTGGTTGCGGTCCTGACTCAATTAATAATGTTTTAGGAATTACAAAAGCATATACGACAAGAGTTGGAGAAGGTCCTTTTCCAACCGAACTTAATGATGCCGATGGAGAAAAATTAGGTAAGCGCGGTCATGAATTTGGTACAGTGACTAATAGAAAAAGAAGATGCGGATGGTTTGACGCCGTTCTTGTTAAACAAACTATAAAAGTTGCAGGTATTAAAGGAATTGTTTTAACCAAGTTAGATGTTCTTGATGATTTTGATGAAATTAAAGTATGCGTGAAATATGAGCTCGATGGAAAGGAAATTGATTACCTTCCAGCAGCTGTCGAAGATCAAAAAAAAGTAAAGCCAATTTACAAAAATTTCCCAGGTTGGAAAACGGAAACTAGAGGAGCAAGGAGTATTGAAGATTTACCAGGTAAGGCGAGAGAGTATATTCATGGAATTGAGGACTTGGTCGGAGCAAAACTTTCTTGTATATCTACAAGTCCTGAAAGAGAAGATACGATTCTTCTTGAAGATCCTTTTAATAGCTAGACAACACAACCTCAGGTACTTATTATTTTTTTGTATTGAAATAACGCCTATTAAATAACAGTAATAATTTCATTTATTTAGTATATTTAGGTTACCAACACCCTCATCATGGGGTACATTACTATTGTGGTTGCAATATAATTTTTGATGAAAATACAGTTACTTTATTAATTTTATAATATTTTAATCATTTTTGTTGCGACCTGAAAGGGAGCAATGAAAAAAATAATCCATTGGTTAAGTATATTTCTTGTATACTTTTTTAGTGCTCCAATTCATGTTTACGCTGAGCTTGACCGTCTAGCTTTACCCCAGGGCGGAAGTGTCGTTTCAGGTCAAGTTGATATTAATTATGCTGCATTAGACAGATTAAATGTAAATCAATCAACAAACCAAGCTATTGTTGATTGGCAAAGTTTTAATGTTGGACGAGATGCGTCCGTTCATTTTAATCAACCAACATCAAAAGCAAGTATTTTAAATAATGTTTTAAGCGGCCAATCAATTATTAATGGAAGAATTTATTCAAACGGAAGATTATTCTTAGTCAACCCAACAGGTATTTTAACAGGACCGCACTCAGCAATTAAAGCTGAAGGAGCTGTATTATCGACATTGAATTTATCTAAACAAAATTATTTAAATAATAATTTACAATTTAATACGAATGCTAACTCATCGTTAGTGAATCAAGGTTTGATCGAGGGACAATACGTTGCGTTAATTGCACCTCAAGTCAATAATAAAGGTACGATCATTACCAGCGTTGCAACCACAATTGCTGCTGGTGATGAAGTACTTTTAGGAATTAGTGATAGTAACAATTTAACAGTCAAAGTTAGCCCATCTAAACTTCAAGCAATGGCAAAAAATGAAGGGACTATTAAAACACAAAATGGAATTGTCACCATCAAAACAGATGCTGCTCAAAGTTTAGTCGATGAAGTAGTTAAACTTCCAAATGCAAGAGCAGATGGTTTAGTTTCAGAAAATGGAGTAATTAAATTAGTTTCAAATTCTGGATCAATTCAAGCAAATAAAATTAAAATCGATGCAGGATCTAAAGGAGCAACAGAAATTTCTGGAGTATTAAATTCTAACAACGAAAACGGAAAAGGTGGTACGATTGAAATCACCGGAAAAGATATTGATGTAAACTCTGCTACAATTACTGCTAATGGACAAACAGGTGGAGGAAATATTTTAATTGGAGGAGATTGGCAAGGGTCAGGAGATTTACTTCAAGCAACGTATTTAGATATCGATTCAAATTCAAAAATTACAGCTAATGCATTAACGAGTGGATCAGGAGGAAATATTGTTGCTTGGTCAGATATTAAAAATTCAAACTCACTTACAAAAGTAAGTGGAACGTTAGAGGCTAAAGGTATTGATGGTAATGGTGGTCAAATTGAAACTTCAGGCGCTGTACTTGATATTAATGGAATAAAAGTAAGTACAAGTTCTGTAACTGGAAGTTATGGAAACTGGTTAGTTGACCCTACAAATTTAACAATTGATGCATCTGCAGCATCTACCTATGTGACTAATTTAGCAAGTTCTGATGTAACCTTGACTGCAGATAATACCATCACACTTAGCAGTAATTTAGCCTATACAGGAGCAAGAAATTCTACACTTACATTTAACGCAACCACTACAGTTCTTAACGCAAATATCACATCTTCAAATGGAACATTATCTTTAGATTTTAATTCAGTTGTTGAAATTGGAGGTGCCAATACTGCGATTACTACAAATGGTGGTGACGTTGATATTAGTGGTCAAATCAAAGCAACAGCAGCTTCAAAAAACCTAACCATTAATGCTGGATCTGGAAATGTAACTTTTTCTTCAGCAGTTACAGGAACATCCACCACAACAACATCAGCCGGAGATTCAGGTTGGTATAGGTATCAAATTAATAGATATTTTGATGATTATTTAGATCGTTTTAATGGGTGTAAGACTGAGACTTGTGGATCAGTTGATTATACAATTAACGATGGAAATAGAGGTGATAATTATAGTTGGAGATTTTCTGGATATGTTCAATCTCAAGGAACAACATCATATGATTTTTGGACAAATAGTGATGATGCATCTTATGTCTTCATAGGAAATTCAGGTCAGAGTTTAGCTGATTTTATAACTATTATTCAAGGATCTAATCGATACGGTAATAGTGTATCAAGTTACCGAGTAGTCGATAATAGAGGGGCGCATGGTATGCGCGCTAGACAAGGATCCAAGACATTAACCCAAGGTGAGTTATACCCTATCTTAGTTTATTTTGGTGAAGCGTGGGGAGGAGACTGGATTGATTTTAGATTTAAAAAT
>Ga0255782_10003629_pt1 | contig 11623 bp, 9 predicted proteins | sample 101ome_26_FD_179980 | JGI IMG/M metagenome (GOLD analysis project Ga0255782, IMG submission 179980) | Coastal salt marsh microbial communities from the Groves Creek Marsh, Skidaway Island, Georgia - 101408AT metaG (version 2) | ecosystem: Environmental > Aquatic > Marine > Intertidal zone > Salt...
GTATCATAGACACCACGACACTCGTGTAATCAATATGCAGTCACAACTACAGTAGTCTCGGTCTCTCCCTATCTGCCGGCGCTCCCTCCGTCCGTCCCTCCGACCGACCGACCGACCGACCGCCGACCGCCGCGTCGACTTGTAACTCCCGGGTTTCTTACCCGGGTTTCTTATCGCCGATTCGTAGTCGCCACACCGCGCCGAAATGTGGAGAATTCCTCCCGTACCTCATTTTTCACGTATATTACCATGTTAAAGAGTATGAAGCAAATCCATATCCATCGGAGAGACCGAGGCACACGAATCGACGGCGGACGAGCGTTTTCTGACGTTTTTCGGAGGCGCGCGCGCGAAAAAGTGCGGTCGGTCGCCCCGCTTTCCCCGCGCGTTCGGATAAGCGTTACGAGTCAGGAACGGCTGGCGGAACTAACACCCGCGATCTCTTTTCGTCGGACGTCGCGTCGGCTCGGGGTGGCTGCGAAGAGGTGAGACGATTGATTTCAAAGGACGCCATCGTCGACCGCGCGGACGATCGACGCGGGGACGCGCGCGAGAGCGCAGTCGGCGAACGCGCCCGTACTATTATTTTCAGTGGCAACGCGCGTCGTCGGTGTCGTCGGCGTTCGGCGGTGTGCGAGACGCGCGCGGAGCGATCGATCGTTCGGTCGGCTGTCGCGTCGCGTCGCGTCCGGTCGGTACCTCACATCGCGCGCCGACGGGCCTCGCGCGCGGCGTTCGAGCGTCGTCGCGCGCGGAGACGCGCGACAAAGAAATCACTCTCTCGCGACGCCGCCGCCGACGCGCGCGACTCGCGACGACGGCACCGAGACGCGCGCGTCATCGTCCAAGTCGGTCGACTCGACCCCGCGCGCGCGGGCGGTCGCATTCACGCGACGCGCGACGACGACGCGACGCGCGATCGTGCCCGCGCGCGAGCATGTCGCTCGAGGATGATTTCGAGCTCCACCTCGAGGCGTTCATGGACGAGGAGCACGCGTTCGACGGATGGTGCGTCCGCGCGCGCGCGCGCGGAGACCTCGGAGGTCTCGGACGCCTCGGAGGGCGGGACCGATGGGACATGAGGGACTGCTCGAAAAGCGAAAAGAGAGCGAGAGAGACGGATGGATGACTGACTGACTGACGACGACGCTCGAACGTAGGTGTGGAGAGACGCTCGATTTCGACGCGCTCGTGCAAGCGGGCGAGATCGGGATCGAGCACGAGACGGCGCCGCGAGCGAGGGGCGGTGAGCGCGCGGCGGGACGCGCGGGGGGCGCGTCGGCGGCGATTCTGAGCGAGCCGTGTCAAGGGCACACGATATGTTCGAACGCGAACGCGCTGAAGATACACGGTGGTGTGAAGCTCAAAGGACAGTGGACGGCGGATGAGGATGGGTTGTTGACGGAACTGGTGGAAAAGTACGGGACGTCGAGGTGGTCGTACATCGCGCGCGCGCTGTACGGTCGCGTCGGGAAGCAGTGTCGGGAACGGTGGAATAATCATCTCGCTCCGGACATCAAACGCGGTGCGTGGAGCGTCGAAGAAGAAGAGACGTTCATTCAATCGCACATTGAGCTCGGGAATAAGTGGTCTGATATAGCCAAGCGTTTAGAGGGGCGCACCGAAAACAGCGTAAAAAATCACTGGAACGCGACGAGGCGAAGAAAAGATTGCGCAAAGAGTCGATTCCGGACTTACGTGCTAGACGTACACAATCGAGACGGTTCTTTGAAATCGCCGCCGATGAAGAGCTGTTCGGGTACGCCGAGCAATTCCATCGGGAGTTCGGCGCGAAAGCGCGCGCGCGCCTCGAGTCCGAGCAATTCCACCATCAACGAAGAGGTTGCGAAACGTGGCAAATTGGATGCGTTGGACTCGAACACGTCCACTCAAGACGCCATGGCGGCGAATACTGTGAGTACGTTAAACATGAAGACTTCGTCAGAGGATGATAAATGCGTCTACGTCGACAAAAAACCCGTCCCGGTGTTGCACGAGCCGATGTTATTCAAAGTTCCAGGGAACGCTCACGATTTCTTTGAGGTGGTCAACTGTCGAGAACAGATGACGTTCGATCAAACCGACGATCCGGGCATTGAGGTGGCGTCGTACGCGTCGACAAGTCCTCTCCCGGCGCACCTCTTCAACGACTGCGTTGGCAACCTGAACGGTCTCATAGACGCCGTCAGAAATCACTGTTCAGTGGTCAATCTCGGTCTCTCCGCCAAGAGCGGCGACGCAGAGACCCTGAAGAAGGTTGGTGGCAACTGTTACGTCATTTCTGTATCATCTCGGAAATGGGAAGAAGCGATGCGCGGTGTGAAGCTTGCCGTGCAGTTCATCAAAGAGTCGGATGAAGTGACGACGCCCAAGGTGTAAAAAATCTATCACGCAAACGGAAAATATTTCAACGTCATCGTGTTCCAATGTATTGCGGCTGTAGAATTCCGCCGGTATAGCACAACACGCACAGCACGCATAGCACGCATAGCACGCACAGCACGCACAGCACAATACACAATCCAAAAACAAGTAAACTTACTGTGAAATAATTTATGGTCTATGGCCTTGACCATGGCCCCAAGTTGGACGAGTTGGACGAATCTGTCTGAGACTTACGCGTTGTTTTTAATTAAGTTTCATCCTGCAAGCTAAGCTATTGGTTCAGAGGAGGGTGCACCACGACGTATTCCTCGGCGTACGCCCCCGTTCGCCTATTTAGCTCGTCGCACGGCACCGGAGCACACGATCTCGTGCACGTGTACACGGCGATGGAGCCAAAGTCGAGCGCGTAATCACTCTCGGCGTCGACTCCGAGTTGGCTGATGATGGTGGGTAAAATCTGAAACTCAAATTTTCTCGGCGCACCGCATCGCTCGCAACACGGTATGACATCTGTATTCGGCGCGTGCGTCACCGAAGGCCACACCGGTTGCGCCCCGGGCTCGGGACAATACCTCAACACTTGATCCGGATCGTTTTTTAACATGACGTGAAACGTCGCGAGCTGTTCCATGTCTTTATTCACCACCTCAGCCTCAATCTCCTCGACGTCATCCGCCGTCATGTCCTCCCCGCCCATTCCATTCACGTATTTCATCGCCTCGGACTCGTCCATCTCGTCTCGTTCCTCCGTCTCGACCACCAACTCGTACTCTGGATACGTCGTCGGCGGCGCTCGCAGCTCCGCCTCGCACTCGCTCGCCGACACGTCCCACCGATCACACCTCGCCCTCCTCGCGTCCATCTCCTCCCGCGACAACTCTCGCCCCAGCATCCCCTCCGGCAGAGGATCCCACGCGTAATACGCGTTCTCTCGCGGCAATTGTCCTCGAAACGCGCGACACCCTCTCGGCCCGTGCGTCTCCCCGCCGCTCGAGCTCGCGAACACGTACACCGTCCTGTGAAACGCCGTCGGCTCCTCGTCCACCGGCGCGTACACTTGCAATAAAAAGTCCAACGCCTCACCCCCATCCGCGCGCAATTCCTCGTCGTACGGCACTCGCACCGGATCGAGCCACGCCGGCGCGCCGCCCGCTTTACTCGGAAATCGCTCCCGCCTCGTCGTCGTCTCGTCTCGCGGGCGCTCGAGAAACCCCAACGACCACTCGCGATCGTCGCTCAGCGCGTCGAACGCGCTCGCATCCCCCTCAAAGTCCGCGTCTCCGTCGCGTCCATCGCCGTCGTCCGCCTCCATCGCATCCATCGTCGTCGTCTCGTCGCGCGCCGCCACCGAGTCGCGATCGATTCGTTCGGTCGGTCGGTCGATCGTTCGATCGATCGATCGATCGGTCGGTCGGTCACTCGATCGATCGATCGATCGATCCATCGACGTCTCGACGTCGACTTCATGCGCACTCGCGCGAGCGGTCGAACGCGCGATCGAACGCTCGACCGACGGACTCGCCGTCGGGTCGCGACCGGTCGTCGTCGTCACACCGCGCGGTGCGGCGGATGCGCGCGGTGGTGGCGTCGCCGACGGCGCGCGAGGACGCGCGCGCGATGGCGTCGATGGGTGTGTTCGACGACGCGGCGAGTGGAGGTACGCGCGAGCGAAAGCGCGGGAGGAGGACGAGGCGAGGAGGACGAGGACGACGCGTGGGGGAGGAATCCGACGGCGACCCTTCCGGGGTTGGAACGATTGTCGATCTCGTGTGTGAGACGCGTCGAGGTGTGAGACGCTGGAGGGGACGGAGAGGAGAGGGATGTGGAGAGAGACTGACGATGGGTGATGATGCGCGCGCGCAGACGCGAGAGAGGCGCTGGAGGTGGCGGCGAAGACGGTGAGTAAACTCGCGTCGGACGCCGAGCAGGCGGATTTGGTGGAGTTGTTGAGAGAGGCGCCGAGGGAGGCGTATTCGTTTCAGAACGCGGGTTGGCCGAGCGATGTTGTGGGTTTGAAGACGGAGGAACTTCCCGCTGTGGTTTTGGAGCGGTATAACACGCGGCAGTCGGTGTGCTTTTGCGGCGTGTTGCCGGAAATCTCTCGCGCGTGGGCGAGCGTGGACAACTCTTTGTTTCTTTGGCGTTTAGACGTCGCGGACGACGTTCCGGTGGAGTATAGCGGGGAAGAACAAGCGATCGTGGCGGTTGGGTTGGTGAAGCCGAAGAGTGGGGTGTTTCTGGAGGCGATTTCGTACGTGCTAGTCGTGGCGACGACGGTGGAACTCGTCATGGTCGGCGTGTGTTTGGAAGACGGCGGGCGTGAGTTGACGCTTCATCCGTTGCAGTACTCGTGCCCTACGGATGCGACGATCATGAATGACATCAGTTCCACTCCTGACGGGCGAATTTTCTTAGCGGGCGCGGATGAGGCTCTGTACGAGTTGGTGTACGCGCAGAGCGATACGTGGCACAGCAAGCGATGCAAAAAGGTTCGACACAGCCAAAACTTGTCGTCCCTTTTGCCATCGGTGTTGCGATTGAAAGGTTCGGACGCGTTGAAGCAAGTCGTGGTCGATTCCAAGCGTGGGATTCTCTACACGCGCAGCGAGCAGGGCGTCGTCGTCGTGTACGACGTCGGACCGGGAGCCAAGGACGCGCCGAAAAAGGTGGCAGAGGTTAAGAATGTCGCGCAGCTCGCGGCCCAGGCTCGTCGCCAGGGATCCTTGTTCGCATCGGCGACGCCGTCCGTGAAGAAGGGTGCGAAGTTGGTGCACATAGCCGTGGTTCAAGCCGAGGAATCATCAGTGGTGACTCTGGTCGCGATTTGCGCCGATGGACGTCGAATTTACCTCACCGCGCTTCCACCGTCTCGCGGGTACTCATACGGTGTCGCTTCGGGAACGGGAAGTTCGCGACAGGGTCCATCGCGGTTGTCTGTGGTCGAGCAACGCGATCCTCCTCCGCAAGGTGGTAATCAACGAGGCATGACGACGGCGCAAGCGCTCTTGAACACGACGTCCAGAGCCTTGGAGATTGAGGCTGGATTTTATAGCAGTGGCGTCTTGTTACTTTCTGACGCGACGCCGAATGATTCAGATGCACGGTTAATTTTATCGAACCGTGATTTGGCTCTACCACCGCACCTTCAGCTTCCGCCACCAACTCCTCCGGTGAGTTCCGGCAGCGGCACGCGAGGTTTGCGAGAAGTCGTGACGATTCAGCAACTCGATGGACGATGTGCGTCAAGTCTCGGGTCGCTCGGTGAAATCCCGATGCCTAGAAGCGTTCAAGACGTGCTTGATCCGCCGTATCCGCGTGGAACGTTGCCAGAAGCTCGCATCAACTCGACTGGATTACTCTCCGAGCTCGTCACTCAGTACATCTGCCCGCGACGGAGGTTCGTGTTGATGACGAACGCTGGTTTGGTGCGATTTGAAAAGGCTCGTCCGATCGATACGTTACAGAGTGTGCTCGAAAAGAACATCCCAGAGCAGATCGAGGAGTTCTTCAAGGGCTACGGTCCGATCGAAGCTGCCGCGATGTGCGTGGCTCTCGCCGTCTCTGGCTCGGAATCTAACGCCGTGACGCTCGCTGCCAAGCGTGCTTTCGACGATCCAAGGCTCACTGGTGAACCAACTATCGTCGAAGACAATTATCCGCAAAACCAAGAGAATAACAGCGGCTCTTTCAACATGGGTCGAGCGATCGTTCAACCGGTTTTGACGTATTCATCGGCCCAGCGTGGCTTGTACCTGTTCACGGCGCGCATCATGTCAAGCACGTGGGAGCGTGCCATACTCGTGCCCGTTCGCGCCCCCATTCAAACCAACTTGAATGGATCTTCTAGACCGCAGTCACCGGCGATGAAGATTGCGAACAAGGCGTTGAATGCGGTCCAAGCCGCGGCTCGGTACATGAGTGAAGAGCCCGCTCTTCGATGCTCCATGGATACGGCGCTCCTCAAGTCTCTGCACGAACGGTTGATCCCGCTCGTCGTTTTCTTGAGACAACGACGTCCGCGGATTAGCAGTGGTGCCACGATGTCGCAGAGCAAGCGCAGACGAATCAGATCGAGCGGTAGCGAGCTCACTGCGCTCCAAGAGGAGGAACGTAGCTTGGCGGCGCTCACTTCCTTGGTTAACAGAACTGCTCAAGCCTTATCTCTCATCACCATCATCATCGCTGATGAACGATTCTCAAGAGTCGCTGATATGCTTCCGTCCTCCGTTCGCAAAGAACTCTCACAGGTGCGTATTGATTCTGTTCTTTCAAATGCTTGTTTTTCGTATACGTGGCGCGATGATGACTTCCCATATATCAATCTGTCAATCCCCTGATTTTCAGTGATGACAACTTATATGGTGCCCTTCCACTGAGCGTCCGTTTATTTATTTTTCATTTTTCGAAACACTCGATGACGCGTGCTTTGACGCATGACTGACCTTTTGATGTACGTTTACACCGCAGCTCACGCTAAAGAAGTTGGTGTCGACCACCGAGGGCGCTCGACTTGCGGGCGCGCTCATCGAAGCTATGATGTCTCACCTCATGGCGCACGCTCGACACAGCGCCGAAGAACTCTCTACAGAACTCCAGAAGGGTTGCCCAGACTTTTTCGGCGCAGATTCTCGTACCTTTTATCACGCGAGAGACTTGTTGCAACTCGCTCGAGACGCTCGCGCGCGCAAGGAAAACATTGTGAGAGACAAGCACGTGAATGACGCCATCGCGTTGTTCATGAAGGTTCCCACCTCTGGAGACCTCTCCAGCGTGTGTGCCGAGCTCGTTGATTTGCGTGCCTTCCATGGTGTAACCGCGGTGCCTTTGGCCGCTGCGGCAGCCCTCGAAGCGCGATCGGAGGAAGCGCGATTCTCGCCTCACGCACAGCCCAACGTGGACATGGTGGTACGTTTGAATCGTTCGCGATCTCGCGTTGATGCGTGTTTATTACTTCACGTTGCGATGAAGACGAATCATTTACGTGAACGTTCGGCTTACCGCCGAGCGTCCTGTGATGATTTAAAATTACAGAACATCTAAGCCTGAGCGACGGCGATTCGTGTTTTCTCATTTTACGCGCACCTTTCCCAATGCGCGTACTGACCACAACCATCATTTTTCTCATCTCGCAGGATCTCCGCTCGTGTTTTGAGGTCACGTGCACGACCATTCGAGGACTTGCGACCGGACGCGCCGATGCGGACGCCGAAGCGGGGTCCCTGAGTCGAGTCGCCGCCGAGCTTCCAGAGGACATTCGCGAACGAGGACTGGTGAAGATCCTCGAACAACTTCAGCGAGTGTCCATCGGTGACTCGCAAGATTTTATGCACCGCGTCTTCGCGGAGCTCATCTACGTGAAGCGCGACGAGATGCTCTTGTCTTTACCGGCCGGTATGCTAGAGCCGTACCTCGTGAGCAAGAGCGCGCTAGAATCGGCGCAACAAGGCGGTGTGCTGACGCCAGACGAGGCCAGACACCTCGACTTGTTGGCGCAATTGTACGCCGCCCGAAGCTTGTATGGATTAGCCGCACAAGTTGACTGCTCCTTAGCCGAGCGTCGGTGCGCGAACGACGAAACCTTCACCTTGGATCAACGTATGGCGTTATTCGAGCGCGCCCTGTTGCACGCGAGAAAGTCGGTGGACGGCGGCATGACGGATGGTTTGGACACGTCATTCTGTGAAAACGTCGATAGCAAAATCAAACTTCTCGACATGCAGCGCCGAATCTTGGGCGTATGTGTCGAACGATCGCGCCAAGCGCGCGCTTCGGGAACGTCGAACGCGCCGGAGGAGTCGTTCGTCTACGAGTTGGAGCGCGAGTTGAAACCGCTGAGCGACTTGTACAATGACTTTGCCAAGCCGTGCGAATTGTGGGACATCTGCCTCGAGATGGTGCACTTTTCTCAGTATCACGATCCAGATGGCGAAATCGTGTGCGATCTTTGGGATAAAGTTCTGTTGCAAGCCGCCGCGCGCGCGCCGAGCGCGAGTATGTGTCTGCGAGAGACGTGCTTGGTGGTTCGCGCGTTGGGCGTCAAGTTGTTCCCGTCCGACGTCTCTTTCCCCGTGGTCCACGTCGCTTTGCGCCTCGAGCTCATGGCGGCCGGTCTGTGGGGCGCACCCGACGTCGCCGTCGAGGCTAGAGTGGACGATCACGTCGATACGAACGAAGTCGCCGACGCCCTTGTCGTCGCGTGCAAAGGCTTGGCGGAGCCCGTGCAACGCGCGTACGATCGTCTGCTCGCGACGCCAGCGCAGCGCATGCACGACAAGAGATTATCGAGCGTCGACGCTCTCCAAACTCCGCGCCTGCGACTTCGATTGCTTCGATCGGTGTACTTTGTCCTGCAGCTCTGGGACCAATCGCTCGTGCCAAAGTCCACTGCGTACGGCGCTTACGCCACGGGTGGACACGTGCGCGCCGCCATCGGCGACTTGTGCGTGAGCTACGCCTCGGAGAGTCGTCGCATGCAATGCCCGAACGAAGAGGTTCGCGCGAGCGCGGAAGATCTCGCCGCCGCGTTCGACACGTTCGGACGTCGTCTACTGTCTTAGTTAGCTTTTAATGGAGTCTTAATGTGTCATATTTCAAAGTTTCGCGAGATTTCGACCATAGACTTGACGATGCTTTATTCATCCTTCTTCTCTTCGTCCTCAACCTTGGCGCCCGAGAGCGCGTCCGCCAGAGCGTCAGCTTCCTTAGCGACGGCTTCCTTCTCCTCGGCCGCCTCAGCCTCGCCTTCTTCCGCCGGTAAAGCCGCCATCTTCTTTTGCGCGTCTTCGAAAGCCGCGGTGAACGTCTCTCGCTTCTCCGCGCTTCCAAACTTGATGCACATGTTGTAAAGTTCCGGTCTCTCGTCCCCATCGGAGCAATCGACCGTCGTAAACACGCACGCCTTTTCACTCGCCGCGTGTTCGCTCACCTTGGACTCCTGTTGCACGTAAAAGTTGGCGCAAATCTTCAACGTCTTGTCGCGTCTCATCAACACGCGAATCTTCTTTGAATCTTTATGTTCCAAGAGTTTGATCGGTCCGAGTCCTCGCTCGCGCCACTCGCCATCCGTGAATCTGTACGCCTTCACTTTCGCTTCAAAGAGCACGTTCTCGTCCTCCTCACCAGTCTTTCGCTCGGAATCATCCTCCACGATCTCGAGCTTCACCACGGGTTTAAACTCCTTGGTGCACTCCGCCTCGACATCCTCCTCCTCATCGCGCTCGCCCTCCTTCTCTTCATCACCCTCCGCCTTGGCGCTCGCGGTCGCGCTCGACGCAAACTTGGACGGATCAAATCCACCGCTCGCCGCCGCACCGAATCCACCGCTCGCGAACGCCGCACCGAAGATCGGCGCCGCCGGCGTCTGACCCTCCTGCGCGCCACCGCGCACGATTTCGCGCGCCGCCGTCGTCAGTCTCTCGCGTCGCGTCGCGTCGCGTCCGATCGCGTCGTCATGCGTCTTCTCGCCCTCCTCCTCGTCGCACCTTGGTCTCCTCACTCATCGCGTTCGTCGACGTCGCGCGCGTCGAAGTCGCGGGCGGTCGAGCGCGGCCCGTCCCACTAAGTATGGGCGCTACATGGGGATGCCGCGCTCGCCGTCACGTCACGCGGCGCGGCGCGGGGACGCGTGATCGGTCGATGGATGGACGTGCGTGTCGTTCATATTAAACTCATTATAATAGTCGTGCGTGTTGAGTCGTCGTTGACGAACGCAGAGGCGTCGCGCGGCCGATGGCGTCGGCCTGGGCGCGAGTGGATGATGATTGGAATCATCGCGCGGCGGTTTGCGCCTTCGGAGCGGCGGTGGGCGCGCCGCCGGTCTTGCCGCCCATTTGCTTTCTCTCGTTGATCTCGCGGCTGACTTGGCACGCCACGAAACCCGGCATGGAGATGGATTCCACGTATCCGACCGGTTTGACGCCGACGGATTCGAGAGCCTTGCTCGCGACGCTCTTCAAGTAGCAGGACTGGAATGGGCCGAGGCACATCGCGACAACGGCCGTCATGCAGCAGCTGCCCGTGTTCGTTCTGTCCGCGATCGAACCGATGTGGCAAGCCGGGCACATGCACGCGTACATACAATCGCCGGTGTCCTCCATGCAGCCACCGGGGACGTGCATCATGTAAGCCAAACCAGGGTTACGTTCCGGCATGGTGTTTAAAAGTTAATTGAGTGATCCGATTGAGGATTGAACAGGTGTCGCGCGCGTTAAAAACGTGCGTCGAGATGCGTCAAAATCGAGCGTGTGCGCTCGGTGACGATACGTGGAGAGTTTTGGCGCGCGGTGCGTCGATGTATGCCGCGTCCCGCGTGCGCGCGCGCGCGTCGATCGTTTACCCTCGTTGGCGTATCTCCGAGCTATCATCTCCGCAAGGGGGATAAGGTATAGCGACGAGTCACACACCACCAAGAGTCCCTCCTGACGCGGGCGACCACGCCGGAATTTTTCTGTATGGGCAAACATAGAGCCACGGAGGAACGTTGATTTTCCCGCCTTCGCGACGATCGCGCGATTTCGAGGAATGTAAATAGATGGGTGAAGAACGCACACGATACGTTATCGTGACCACTACTATGAGTGCGTACACATAGCCAGCGCCTCGATCGGATTCCCACAATCGGACGCAAGGAGGGAGGTGTTGGGCGGCCTAGAGTCAATACAAGTACACCGTCAATCGCCTTCGTTTCGACGAAAGATTCTCTAGTCGCGTCAAAACAGTCCCCAAAATGTCAGGCATAGCACGTGCTCATCCGGGCAAACCGTCAGGGTCGACAAAAAGAACCAAGGGTCTTGGGCGATGGCCGTGAAGTGGCCAAATTAAAGTTCATCACGGGGACGCGTGATCGGTCGATGGATGGACGTGCGTGTCGTTCATATTAAACTCATTATAATAGTCGTGCGTGTCGTGTCGTCGTTGACGAACGCAGAGGCGTCGCGCGGCCGATGGCGTCGGCCTGGGCGCGAGTGGATGATGATTGGAATCATCGCGCGGCGGTTTGCGCCGTCGGAGCGGTGGTGGGCGCGCCGCCGGTCTTGCCGCCCATTTGCTTTCTCTCGTTGATCTCGCGGCTGACTTGGCACGCCACGAAACCCGGCATGTAGATGGATTCCGCGTATCCGACCGGTTTGACGCCGACGGATTCGAGAGCCTTGCTCGCGACGCTCTTCAAGTAGCAGGACTGGAATGGGCCGAGGCACATCGCGACAACGGCCGTCATGCAGCAGCTGCCCGTGTTCGT
>Ga0255782_10003635_pt1 | contig 11609 bp, 20 predicted proteins | sample 101ome_26_FD_179980 | JGI IMG/M metagenome (GOLD analysis project Ga0255782, IMG submission 179980) | Coastal salt marsh microbial communities from the Groves Creek Marsh, Skidaway Island, Georgia - 101408AT metaG (version 2) | ecosystem: Environmental > Aquatic > Marine > Intertidal zone >...
GTTTATTGGACATAATTCAGAGAGAAAATGAATCCGGTACTGAATTTATTAATTTTAAAGGACCTAATAGTATTTATGAATCTATAGAAATTGGAGCTCAAATTATTCATATAAGGTATGTTGGCGATATTGAAAAACCAGAATCCATAGATATACTTGAATCAAAATTAACAAAAATTAATCAATAATATTACAATAATATTTGGGTTTTAATGCAGTTATTAATTCTTCTTCAGAATAATCATCCAGATTTTTACATTCTTCACAAATTTCACATTCTTTTTGAATAGGACATTCTTCTACTATCGGACAATCAGTTTTTTCAACCGAATTAAATCCCATATCATAACCAATTAATCCTCCGCAAACTGCACCCAATAATAACATTAGAGTAAGACCTCTTCCCGGAACAAGCTCAATAAGCAATTCTATAAAATCAACAATATCTGAAATTTTTACTTTGTTTTTTTTCTGTTTTTTTTGTCTTACCATATATATTATATATACTATCATATATAAATTATAATGGAAGATATTCAGTTATTTAATAAACAAACAATGAGCTTACCTGGATTAAAGTTAGTTTCTATTGATGATTATAAAGATATTATACATAATCATCCTGATGAGAATATAGGAATTTTGTTTCAACCAAAAACTACCGACTTCGGCATATTAAAAAAATTTGATTGTATAATTATTGGAACATCCCGGGATGAAAAAATAATAAGAAAATTAGTTGAACATAAAAAAATTTATGGTATTGTTGATATAGAATCAGATAAAGGTCCAGATCATACCCATTATAGAAGAAGCAATATGAATCAAGTAATTGCAAAAATAATTAAAGAAAATAATAAGACTTATTTCATAAATTTCTCTTCAATTTTACATGCTAAAAATAAAGCAAAATTATTGGGTAGAATTCAACAAAACGTAAATTTATGTAGCAAATATAAATGTAAAATAAAAGTTCATAATTTTTCAAAAAATAAAACTGATTATCGAGAAAATTTAAATCCGGTTTATAAGATATTAAAAATTAAAAATCAATAATTTCACCTTGCTTAGGTGCAATTGCATCAATACCGAAACTTGACCTTATTTCTGTAGCAAATCTTACAGTATTTGTTCCATGTATGCACATTATTTTTTTAGGTCTTATTTTTTTTACCATATCCATTAATTCAGATCTAGTTGCATGCGCAGTAAAACTATATTTGTAAACTGGCAAAGTTAATTTTAAATTAATTTCATCAGTTACATATCTACCGGTATCTTGTAGATATGCTCCGGCAGTACCAGGTATTTGATAACCCGTTAAAATTAAACTTGATTTTTCATCTCTAAAAATATGCTTTATATATTCTGCGACTGGACCTCCATCCATACAGCCACCGGTTGTAATTATAACACACGGTGATTTAATTATTTTTTTTCTTTGAGCATGATTAGTAACAAATGAAGCTCTATTTAGAGCCTTCTTAAACATTTTTCCATCTTTAATATATTCTAAATTTTTTCCAGATATCTCAGTTGCTGCTTTACCCATTCCATCTACAAAGATATTATGTTTAACATTATATTTTTCCAATACCATTAATAATTCCGGTGCACGAATAGCAAAAGAAGGTACTAATGCAATTCCACCTTGTTCTACAGTCCGATTTATTGTATCAATGAACTCTTTTTCTATTTTTTCTCTTTTATCTAAATCTCTGTCGGAATAAGTTGTTTCCATAATCATCATATCAATATTTTTTAATTTACTTATATCTGCACCTTTCAATAATGCAGTTTCATTTAACTTAAAATCTGATGTGTATAGTATTTTTTTATTATCCATTTCTAATAATGCCATTGAACTTCCCGGTATATGTCCCGCATTATAAAAAGTAACTTTTGAAGATCCTAATTTAAATGATTCATTGTATTTTTTTAATGTCCAATTATTAAGTACATTTTTTACATCGTCTCTTGTAAAATTTCTTGGTTTTTCTTTTATTTTACCAACTTTAATACTATCAAATAAAACTAATTCAGCAAGATCTTTTGTAGGTTTAGTTCCATAAATTTTTGGTTTATATTTACTATATAATTCTGGAATACTTCCAACATGATCTAAATGCCCGTGACAAGCCAATAAATAATCTACTTTTTTATCTGGAATTAAAGGACTTAGACTATCGGATACATTAAATCCAAATTCAAAACAAACTCTTTCTTTACCGTTATCAAAAATAACTGCATTGTTTCCTACTTCTCTAAATCCGCCGTTACACTCTATTTTTATACTCAAATTTTTCACCTATTTTTATTTTATTTTTTTTAATAAAACCTTCATAAGATTCTACTATATATTTTGCTGGTTTTTTTGGTTTAACATTTAATTTAAATGGTTTAACCGTTTTATAATCAACAATTGTATATTGATTGTCCAGCCATATTACATCTATTGGTTTGAATACAAAAAAAGTATGTATTGAAGAAAAAAAAATTGATTCCTTTAATGAAGTCATCATAATAGTTTTTGGTTTTTTAAACATTAAACCAAAAATACTATTTTTATACATTATTGAAATGACTCCAAAGGTATTTCTTTTTTAATTCCTTTACTTTTTAAGTAGCCATTGGTTAATAACCAATAGACTAATGATAATGATTTTGAACCTTTATTATTACAAATAATTGACATGTCAATATTTTGAAATGTATTATTTGAATCGCATAATGCAAGAACTGGTAAGTTCATTAAATATGCGTCTTTTACTGCATTTTTATCCATTCTAGGGTCTGCAACAAATATTAACTTTGGTTCAATGAAAGTTTTTAATTGAGGATTTGTAATTACTCCTGCAGGATATCGACCCACATAGTATTTAGCGCCAATACTTTCTGCAAATTTTTTAGCTGCTTTCCAACCATTTTCTCTTCTACAAACAACTAAAATATCTTCTGCATTGTATTGCGTCAAAAATTTAATTCCATCTTTTAACTTATCATCAATTTTTTGAATATCTAAAATAGCAACTCCGTTTTGAGGGTTTACTTTATGAATGTATTCACTCATATCTTTTGTTTTATATTTAGTTCCAATTTGTATACCTGATTCTAAATATTGTTCTACTGCAACTAAATTACTATTCGTCATATCTTCTTTCCCTCTTCTTTGGTTTTGGTCTATTAACTGTAATTGGAAGAACTCCGGATTTTAATTCTTCTTTTGCAAGTTGAATTACGTTATAAACATTATCCGGTCTTTTAATTAGTAATGGAGCACCCATTGAGATTTGTAATGCTCTGGCACCAATAATTCTTGCTCTTTCAAATTTTGTTAATTCCATTATTTGATTGATTTAATAAGCTTTCTAAGCTCATTTCCCTTACTACCAGATAACTCTATAGCATTTTTAAGTTCTTCGATTTTCATAGATTTGCTTCCGCCTTTTTGCATAGCACAAATGTTACCATTATCGATTGTAGCTATATGTATTCTTGCATCCATAATTTTCTCTTCATCGTAGCTAGGATCAACAATTAAATTGTCCCCTATTTTTGCAATTGTTACCATTGCAGGTATATTTTGAAGAGTTAAACCTTTATCCGTTCTTGTATCGTGTAAAACCTTGTCAGTTTCAGCCTCAATTTCAGGAAATTTAGCATTTTTAATTGCTAAAAGCGCAGCTATTACTCCTGCGTCAAATAAGTTTCCATCAGCATTTATCGGGTAAATATCAACGGAAAGACTCCAAGCGAGTTCTCCTTCCCTGATACATAAATCTTCAAAGTTTACCGTTTTAGATTCTCTAATTGCTCTATCAATAACTCTCGATATTTCTATTGCTTCAGGACTTGGAGGTCCATGACTGTAGTCTGGATTTGCCATAGGGTGTAATTCCATATTAACCATAAACATACCTTCATTGGGTGTGTCGGGATAAGGAGTACCTGTACCAAATTTTACTCCGGCAATAACTTCCGTTTTACCAATTTTTACTCTTGCAGAACCATTTGCTTGTCCTACAATATTAGTTTCTATTTCTATTTCTCTATATTCATCTAATTTTCTACCATCATCTCGGTAGTTATTTTTCATTAATTCGTTTAAATAATTATTTTCACTCATTTTTGTTTCTCCATTAATGCATTTTTTTGAATTTCATAAATTTCTTTTGCAGATTCTAAAATCATATCAAATCCTTCATTAAATTCTTTTATGCTTAAATCTCCATCCATTTGGACTAAAGATATCTCACCCAAGTTAGGTAATACTGCCATAGGCAAATCTGCCTGACCGTAATTGTCCTCAGGTTGGAATAAATCCAGTAAAACAGTGTCTTCAGCTTTACCTGCCGCCACTGAACAAACTAGATCTCTCATTTCAATTCCTGCATCTGCACATGCTAATGATGCCGCATTAATTGCAGCAGTTCTTGTACCAGCATTAGCATTTAATATTACTACGTCAATTTCAAACATTCTTGCAGGATATTTTTCTAATAATATACTTGCTTCAAGTGCTTCAGATATAACTTTACTTATTTCTTTGCTTCTTCTACTTGGTCCAGGTCTACACCGGTCACTTGTAGAAAAAGGTAACATTGCATAATTAACTTTCAATATTGCTCTATCAGATTTTTCTTTATGTCTTGGATGAACTTCCATCGGTCCGTAAACTGATGCAACTGCAACAGTTTCACCCATAGTGAATCTTGCAGATCCAACCGCTTTTTCAATTACTCCAACTTCTGCAGTAATTTTTCTTAATTCAGATGGTTTTCTACCATCCAGTCTTTTTCCTTTAACTATTAAAGGTTCACTTGATTTTCCTGCCATTTTATTTTGTTAACATCTCCTTAATTTTTTCAGTTAATCCGGAAGAATTAGCTTCCGATTCTATTAATTTAATTGCATTTTGTACTTTGAAAATATTTTCAATATTATCATTTTGTACATAAACCATATTATTTTGCCCAACTATAACATTACAGTTTGAAGCTTCTTTAATCATATTTATCATACTTCCACTCTTTCCGATTATTCTAGGAATTGATGAGTTTTTAACATTTATCAATTTACCCGGAATTAATTTTCTAAATGGTTTATTTTTTGTTGATATTTTGAAATTTTCTCTATGTTTTCTTGTTATTTCTGCGTAAATAGTATCTCCTACTGACATAAATTTATCCATTTTACCAGATTCAATGAATGAAGTTGATGCATCTCTTAGATCCAGTTCAACAACCATGTTAGATCCAATATCTGCTCTCCAGCCATAATTATTCATACTTATTATTTTTCCTATAATTTTGTCTCCAATTTCAGGACTATAATTATTGGAATTTGAATTTACTTTAATAACTTCATCTTTTATAGTTACTGCACCAACTACTGTTGATACTATATTTTCATCTATTCTTATACACTTGCCAGAAGGTATAAATTTTTTACCAGTTGCTAAAATTTGCCCCGGCACTACTATTTCATTTTCTTTTATATTCATTTTTTCTTTCATTCTTCTATTGCTGCTTCTCCATTTGTTAATTTATTTATTAAATTATAAAGGTCTGTTTTTTGACCACCAGTTACTTCAAGTTCAATCTTCAAGTCGCCATTATTTAACCATTCTTCTGAACTTAATTTATTGAATCTATTTCTTATTGCTGAATAAGTTGATCCAGTATATTTTGAAGGAATTGTTATTTTTAGTCTAACTTTTTCAAAAGAAATTGGAATAATTTTTCTTATTTCTAATATTACTTGTTCCATTTTTTTGTCAATATTATCGGAATAATCAATTTTTATTTTTGCTTGTTCCATTGCCAATTCTATTCTTTGTCGAGGATGAGGATTTCCGGTTTTTGGATCCACGGAATCCCTTTGTATTTTTTCAATAATTTTATTTCGTTTATCTTCGGACATTTTTTGTCTTTGTTCTGAAGTTAAATGAAGTTCTCCTTGCTTTAGTATCATTTCAATCGGATTATCTTTAAGAATTGAATTAATTTTTTCTTCTGATGCTTTTATACCTTTACTTGCATTTTCAAAAATAGTTTGACTTTGTAAAAAATCATTCAAAGATATTTCTTTTCCTTCTCTATATTTTATAGCATTATCTACGTCTGAAATAACTATTTCAAAATTTTCTCCAGATTTTTTTAATCTTGCGAGAGTAAATGATATTTTTTCTTTGTCGTAAGTTCTATTTTGCATTTATTTTTTTAATACCGCTTTTTCCTGATGCAACAATTTGCAATCTTGAATCTTTGTAATCTTTAGATAAAACTTTTTTATAAATTTCTTTTATCAAATCAATTCCTTGATCCAAAGTCAAATCTTTTTTCCAAGATTTCTCCAAAATTTTATTTGCTTCAACGGAATTAGCACCAATCGCTTTAGCATTATATTTAAAATATATTCCTGCAGGCTCTGTTGAAAATAGTTCTGGTCCGTTTTCAGTATTTCCTGCAATTAGCATACTAACGCCGAAAGGTCTTATTCCTCCATATTGAGTAAAACTTTGACATAAGTCAGATATGTATTTAACTAATTCTTCCGGAGATATATCTTCACCGTAAGAAATTTTGTATTCTTGAGCCTTTAATCTTGCTTTTCTTAGTAATACTCTTGAATCTCCTATGTATCCTGCTGATGTCATAATTAAATTATCAGTTATTTCTTCTATTTTAGAAATTGAATCTTTTGCAAGTAACGGGTCTGTTCTATATGTGTCTGCAGCTAATACTACTCCGTCTTTAGTTGTTATACCTACAATTAGAGAACCCGCATCTATAGCTTTTTTTGCGTATTCTACTTGAAGTATTCTCCCATCCGGACTAAAAACAGTAATTGCCCGGTCATAACCCATTGTTTGATTTGGTACAAATTGCATTTTATTTCTCTCTATTCATATGTTATATTATGTGTTTTTAAATGTTTCATTAATCCAATTTTTTAATTATTCCACTTACTTTCTGTATAATTATTTTTGATTTTTGTTTATTTAGTTTTTGAATTAATAATAATGCCATTTTAGTTTCTTCCAACATTTTTGAATTAGTTTTAATTATACCAATTGAATTTTTAATATCATATTTAATAAATTTTAAATTGGATTTATTTAACCCTAATTCTCCGAGATATTTTTTACATTCAAAGATAATGGATCTATTCATTTCATCTTTTGTAAAATTATTTTTTGATTCCACTTTGAATTGAATGTATCTTGGGTTTTCTTTCAAAGTAGGTAATAATGCTTTCATAATAAGTTAAATTTTGTAATTAATTAAAGGTTTTTATTATAAGGATTTTTATACAATATAAAATATTTTTCATGTGCCAGTTGATATAATATAGAATCATTTGTTAATCGTTTTGATTTTAATATCAACTTATTTTTATTTAGTATAGATTCAAGGTTTTCCAAATTATCCTTCATTACTTTTTATTTGATAATCTAATTTCTTTACTTTTTTTATAATCTGCAGTCCATCTGGTTTTAAGACTTTTTCTTCCTAATTTGAGAAAGTTTTTCATTGCTTTACTATTTACAAAATATAGAATTCTTCCATTATTTCTTATAAGCATTCTACCTTTTCCTTTTGGTAGTTCTTTTCCTGAAAATGAACAATTAACCATTATCTTCTTCCTCCTTTGTTAGAGGATGCTTCAATTTCAGTTTGAGTAAGCATGATTACGTCTCCAATACGAGTTGGACCATATACATTTCTTCTTAAAATTTTTCCAGAATCTTTTCCTTCAAGTACTTTACATCTAACTAAAGTAACTACTTGTTTACTTCCTTCTCTTGCAATTAATTCAGTTATTTCTGCAGCAACTGCTCTAGGTAATTTACCACTTTCGTCGAAGTTAGATTCATTTGTTGCCATTATTCAGTTTTTTCTTCTGCCGGAGCTTCTTCAGTTTTTTCTTCTGCCGGAGCTTCTTCAGTTTTTTCTTCTGCCGGAGCTTCTTCAGTTTTTTCTTCTGATTTAGGTTTTGCTTTACCTTCAGTTATAATTTTAATATCTTTTAGTAATGCATCAATTAATTTTGAATCACCGCTTACTACTGCAACTGATGCTGTTGCCACAGGTAAACCTGCTGCTGCACCAAGTTCTGTTTTTGAAGGAACAGTAACATGAACAATTCCTTTTTCTTTTGCAAGTGTTGGTAAGTGTGCTGTTATTTCTGCGGGACTGATGTCTTCAGCAGAAACTGATAACTTTGCTTCGCCTCTTTCTAGGCTTTTAGTAACTTCATTTACTCCTTTTCTTATCTTTCCGTCAGTTTTAGACTTCTCTATAAGTGAATAAATTCTTTCAATAATTTCTTTTGTTAATTCCATTATTTAACCTCGTTAACCTCATCGGTTATATCTGGTTATCTCAATCCATTTAAAAACTTTATTATTTATCCAATACTTATTGTAAAAATGGAAAATATGATTGATTCTTTAGTTGATAGAATGAAAAAATATGATCAAACTATTTCTAGTCTAACTGAATCTCAAAATAATGAACTTGATAAAATTTTGGAAAAATTACAAGATAATTTACCAGTATATCCTTCAAAAACAGGCGTTATTAATAACTTAGTCAATGATCATTTGGATTTAGAAGCTCAAATGAACGTATATAAAATATTAGAAGTTATGAGTGATGAAGATGAAATTTCACAAAATTTTCTTATACCCAAATATATTCTTAGAAATATCGGACTAAAAAAACAAAAAGAATTGTATAATTCTTCTAATTAATTATTTTTCTATTGAAAGAATCTAGTGTTTTGTAAACTTCTTGTTTTTTGAAGGTTTTGTCTCGCTTTGTTGGACCAATTTCATAAAAGAATTTAATAATCGCTTCAGGTTTATATTTTCGCTTTCTTAATGAAGCCAAAGTTTCAACAGATTTGTCGTCGTATCCAGAAAACTTTCCAGATTCAACACCTTTTCTTATTTCAGAAGCCGAAATATTCATACCTTCGTAGTTTATTCTACCCAGATGTATATATTCGGGCGTTTTCCAACCCATAAATTCAAATATGTTTGCCTGTCTTCTTGTTTGGTCTTCATGATCTTTACCTCTTATTACATGAGTAATTTTTAATTCATGATCGTCAACGGCAACAGAAAAATTCATCATTGGCCATACATAATATTTTTTACCTACTCTCGGATGCTTGGATTTATTAATTCTAAATGCAATCCAATCCCTTAAAGCAGGATTCTTAAGATTTTCTGGAGTGTTTACTCGGATCACTCCTTCTCCAGTTTCATAATCGCCATTTAGCATTTTTTTCCAATTTTCTAAATTTTCTTTAACTGATCTAGATGCACCTATTGGCTTAATTCCTTTTCTAATTTTGTTTCTTACTTCTTCTGTATCTTCATTACAGAAATATAATTTACCTTTCTTAATTAATTTTTCAGCAAACTTATAATAAATTTCAATTCTATCAGATTGAATATATAACTCGTCAGGTTTACCAACAAGCCATGTAAAATCTTTTTCAATCATTTTATAGAATTCCCTGAAGTTTCCTTCAGGATTCGTATCTTCTATTCTGAGAACATGTTTACCTCCATACAAGTCCCTATAGATTTTGTTTATTGATAGAACTAATGCGTGACCAATATGTAATGGACCGGAAGCAGAAGGTGCAGACCTAACTTTAAAATTTTTAACTAAATGGGGTAAGTCTATGATTGTTTTCTTAATTTTTTCCTTTTTTTCAAAAAAAGAAGGATTTATTTTAGTTAATTTTTTAATTTGATTTTCAATGGATAGTTTATTAATTTCGTCTATAATTTTATCTACTTCTTTACTTATATCGCCCAATTTAGATTTATCTTTAATTGAAGGAATAATTTTGTTAATTACAGCTTTTTTGTTCGCCTTTCCACCAAATTCAACAGCATTTTCTAAAGTCAATTGAATTATTTTATTTTTCATAGTATTATTAAAAATTTAAATTTAAAAAAGTAGGGGATATAGATCCCCGGTAAAATTAATTTTTCCAGTAATAAATTTATTTACCGGAAACCATATTGTATCCAACATACAATCCGGATAGTCCTACTAAGTAGTAAACTAATGATGCTAACATTGGAATTGAACCTAATAACATATCTACTAAGTCATAACCCATTGGAGCTAATCCCCAATTGATAGCACCAATAACAACTAACCACATTGTTATTGTATTTAAATCTGCTTTCATGTTCATAAAATGAGCTGTTACTATATAAGCATTATCCCTTTTTAGAAAATTCTTTTAAAAAGATATTGTTACTATTTGTATGAATAAAATAGATTTAATCAAGCGTAATTCAGTTGAAATTACTACTGAAGAAGAACTGAATAATCTTGTAAAATCTAAGAAAAATCCAACAGCCTACCTTGGAGCAGCTCCTACTGGTAAAGTTCATATTGGTTATTTTTTACAAGCTGCAAAAATTAAAGATTTAGTTGAATCGGGTATGAATTTTAAATATTTATTGGCAGATATTCATGCTTATTTAGATGATAGAAAATCACCAATGGAATTAACTAAAGCAAGATCAAGATATTATAAAGAAGCTATGACTGCAATACTAAAATCATTAAATGTAGACACAAAAAAAATAAAATTTGTTTTAGGTTCATCTTTCCAAAAAAAACCAGACTATATTTTTGACTTATATAGTTTAATGGGTAAAGTCAAAGTTAAGCGAGCTTTAAGAGCAAGTTCAGAAGTTGTTAGACAAGTTGAAAACCCCGATCTAGGTTCATTAAATTACGCTTTAATGCAAGCAATCGATGTTCATCATATTGGTGCAGATATTGCCCTTTCCGGAATTGATCAAAGAAAAATCTACATGTTAGCAAGAGAAGAAGTAAAATCTCTTGGTCATAATAAACCAATTTGTATATTTTTACCATTAATTGGATTAAACCAAGACGGTTCTAAAATGTCAGCATCAGATAAAAATAAAGTGATAACCATACATGATTCAATTAAATCTATGAGAAAAAAAATCAATTCATCATATTGTCCAGAAAAAAATATAGAATCAAATGGTTTACTTGATATTGTTAAATTCATTATTTTACCGGTTGAAAATGAATTTATCATTTCTCGAAATCCGAAATTTGGAAGTAATTCAAAATATAATAATATTGATGACATATACAAAGATTATAAGTCCGGAAGTATACACCCGGCCGACTTAAAAAATTCAGTTTCTAATTATTTTGAAAAATATTTTACAACGATTCAAAAACATTTCAAAAATAAACAAAAAATAATTGAAGAAGCGTACCCTTAATTATTCATATCTAAGTGCATCAACCGGATTAAGTTTTGATGCATTTCTTGCAGGTAATATTCCAGATACTATTCCTGAAATTGCAGAAAATAATAACGCTCCAAGTATAACTTTTGGATCTATTAATATTAAAAATGGAATTCCCGGAGCAAAAATTTCTATTGCGACTTTTGCTACGATTGCCATAAGGACTCCTATTATACAGCCTATAATTCCGCCTACTATTCCAAAAAATGCAGATTCAATTAAAAACATAGTTAAGATTGCATTATTTGTTGCACCAATTGATTTCATTATTCCT
>Ga0255782_10003651_pt1 | contig 11560 bp, 5 predicted proteins | sample 101ome_26_FD_179980 | JGI IMG/M metagenome (GOLD analysis project Ga0255782, IMG submission 179980) | Coastal salt marsh microbial communities from the Groves Creek Marsh, Skidaway Island, Georgia - 101408AT metaG (version 2) | ecosystem: Environmental > Aquatic > Marine > Intertidal zone > Salt...
TTCTATCAAATCGCCGCCATTACCATATAGGGCGATAGCACTTAAGGCTACAAGAATCCATGGCCAAGGACGAACGGCATAGTGGCCGATTTGAAATAAGGCGCTAGCAAGAAATGAGTCGCGCTCGCTGCGTGTGGCGAGCATCCGTTGAGCGCTGTATCCACCACCGCCGGGCTCTGCGCCCGGATACCACGAAGTCCACCAAACCATGCCAAAAAAGGCTAAGAAGGAGGCTAAACCTATTTGATATGATTGACCTCCAGATGCACCTTCAGAAGAAATGCTGGGTATAAAATTGAATGTTTCTTTTGGCAGAGCGGCTTTTAATCCATCAAGCCCTCCAATTTCCGGTGCTTTGAGCACATAAACTGCAAGCGTAATGGAACCAATCATGGCCAAAACGAATTGGAATACATCCGTATATACCACTCCCTTTAATCCACTAAAACTTACATAGGCGACCACTCCAAGTAAAGCCGCCCCGGTCCATAGAAAAGCCTCTTGCTCGGTAATTCCGAAGAAGCCCTGCAAAAGGGTAATCATAGCTACGTTTACCCAGCCCATGATAAGGACGTTCATGAAGGCACCGAGATAGATCGATTTGAACCCACGTAAGAGGGCTGCAGGTCGACCAGAATAACGGAATTCTATGAATTCAACCTCGGTTGTTACGCCACTTCTTCTCCAAAGGCGGGCAAAGAACACTGTGGTGAGCATACCTCCTGCAAGCAAATTCCACCACAACCAGTTCCCCGAAATTCCGTATTGACCTACTAGTTCGGTAACCGCTAAAGGAGTGTCGGCAGCGAAGGTGGTAGCTATCATAGAAATGCCAGCTACGTACCAAGGCAAATTTCTACCGCCTAGAAAGTATTCGCTTAAACTCTTTTTTTTACTTCTACCGTAGAATAAACCAATGATAATAGTAAGGGATAAAAGGGATACGAGAACTACAATATCCAGTGTGCTTAATGTCATGTTTATTTGCGTTTAGCGGCGAAAAAATCGCTCATGATTTGACCACATTCCTCCTCAAGGACCCCCGATATGATCTTTGTTTTTGGATGGAGTTTACCTCCGTGCAATGCAAAGCCCCGCTTGGCATCTGATGCTCCGTAAACTACCGTGCCTATTTGAGACCAAAAGAGTGCACCAGCACACATTGGGCAGGGCTCAAGTGTGACGTAAAGGGTGCATTTGTTCAAGTATTTGGAAGCGAGGTAGGTGCTTGCTGCTGTAATGGCTTGCATCTCGGCATGTGCGGTCACATCAACGAGACGTTCCGTCAGGTTGTGAGTTCGAGCAATGATACGTCCTCCTGCTACCAAAACGGCTCCAACAGGGACCTCGCCAACCGCTGCCGCGAGATGTGCTTCGGCAAGGGCAGCGCGCATAAACCTTTGGTGATCTTCTTTTGATTGCATCTTCCATGCAAAATAGTCAATTGGCGCCACAACTTTGGCTATTTTTGCGCCACAAAGTCTACGAAAATGTACAGATCACATACTTGCGGCGAATTGCGCGCATCACACATTGGACAAACGGTTACACTCGCTGGTTGGGTACAGCGTTCACGCGAATTGGGAGGGATGACCTTCTTGGATATTCGCGATCGCTATGGCATTACTCAGGTAGCATTTAACGAAGAGTGGGATGCGGAGCTGCTGAAAGAAGCACGTAAACTAGGTCGTGAGTGGGTCGTGCAGATCGTAGGCGAGGTCATTGAACGTCATAGCAAGAACGCAAATATGGCTACTGGCGATGTGGAGATCAAAAGTGCAACGTTAAAAGTGTTGAACGCTGCGAAAACGCCTCCCTTCACTATTGAAGAAGAAAGCGATGGCGGTGAAGAGCTTCGTATGAAGTACCGCTATTTGGACTTGCGTCGTGGACCGTTACAGCGCAATCTAGCGCTGAGAAATCGTGTTAACATCGAGGTACGCAAGTATTTAGACGAGCAAGGTTTCATGGACATTGAAACACCATTTTTGATCAAGTCTACCCCGGAGGGGGCACGCGATTTTGTCGTGCCGTCGCGTATGCAAGAAGGGAAATTCTATGCGTTGCCACAGAGCCCACAGACCTTTAAGCAACTCTTGATGGTTAGTGGTTACGATAAATATTACCAGATCACCCGTTGTTTCCGTGATGAAGATTTGCGTGCAGATCGTCAGCCGGAGTTTACGCAGATTGACTGTGAGATGGCCTTCGTTGAGCAAGAAGATATCTTGAATACGTTTGAAGGGTTGTTGCTTCACCTGCTTAAAGAGGTAAAAGGGGTCGCCATTGATAGCGTACCTCGAATGACCTACGCAGAGGCGATGGAGCGCTATGGAAATGATAAGCCGGACATTCGTTTCGGAATGGAATTGGCCAATCTGAACGCGCTAACGCAGAACCTTGGATTCATGGTCTTCGATCAAGCTGAAACGGTTCTTGGAATTGCTGTTCCCGGTGCTTCAGAGTGGACGCGTAAGCAGATTGATGCCTTGACGGACTGGGTAAAGCGCCCAGATATCGGCATGAAGGGCATGGTTTATTGTAAAGTCAATGCTGACGGTACATACAAGAGCTCAGTTGATAAATTCTATACCCAAGAACAGCAGGCAGAATGGGCGAAAGCGACTGATGCAAAGCCTGGAGATCTGATTCTAATTTTAGCGGGCGAAGAACGTTTGACACGCAAGGCTACATCGGAGTTGCGTTTGCACATTGCAGAGGAAATGGGCTTGAGAAATCCTGAAGAGTTTGCTCCTTTATGGGTAATGGATTTCCCGTTGTTAGAATGGGACGATGAAACAGCGCGTTACCATGCGATGCACCACCCGTTTACTTCGCCTAAGCCAGAAGATATTGCATTGATTGATACCGATCCCGGAAATGTTCGTGCCAATGCCTACGACCTTGTGTTGAACGGTAATGAGATCGGCGGGGGTTCAATTCGTATCCACGACAGAGCACTTCAGAGTCGCATGTTCGACTTGCTCGGATTCAGTAAAGAGGAGGCAGAAAAGCAGTTTGGGTTCTTGATGAGCGCGTTCGAATACGGAGCTCCTCCCCACGGCGGTTTGGCCTTTGGTTTTGACCGATTAGTTGCGATCCTAGGCGGTGCTGAGGTTATTCGTGATTTCATTGCCTTCCCGAAAAACAATGCGGGACGTGATGTAATGATAGATGCTCCTGCAACCATAGACGACGCACAGCTTAATGAGCTATGCCTTGTTTCTACTGCCAACCCAGAGGAAAAGTAAGGCCCGGTTTTTGTAGCTTTAGGGCTCTTAACACATCCCTATGCTACGTAGACTTTTACTATCGTTTACCTTTTTCGCCCTTGCCTTTCCACTGTTCGCCCAAGAGCAGATTCTTAATGAACTAAGCACCAGTGAAATACAGGCGATGACCTGGGTGGAAGCCATGCAGGACTATCGCGTGAACTTCCATACGGTAGTAGAAAAGTTCGAAGCGGCTTTCGACGGTAAACCCTATGAGAAGGGACACGGTTGGAAGCAGTTCAAGCGTTGGGAATACATGATGGGCCAACGCGTTGGGGAAGATGGCGTTCGACCACATCCTGGGGTGCTTTACCAAGCTATTCAAAGTCAAAATACAACCACGGAATACGGTGATTGGACGGCAATCGGTCCCTATGATGCTCCTTCGGGAGACGGTATCGGTAGGATTAATAACGTCGCGTTCCACCCATCGCATAATGATACCATCTATGCGGGTGCTCCTGCAGGTGGTTTGTGGGTAAGCTACGATGATGGGCAAACTTGGCAAACTTTCACGGATGAGTTGACCAATATCGGGGTCAGTGACCTCGCCATTGATCCATTACATCCAGATACCATGTACTTAGCAACCGGGGATCGTGATGGTGCAGATACCTACAGTTTTGGTTTAATGAAATCGACAGACGGTGGATTGACATGGTCTGCAACAGGACTTTCGTTTAACGTCAATAACAACTACCGAATTGGACGTGTTATCGTTCATCCGGATAGTACCAATATTGTGGTCGCTGCGACCAATGGTGGGATTTACCGAAGTACCAACTACGGACAGAACTTTACCTTGGAGCAATCGGGCCTATTCTATGGCGTTCACATGGGCCATGGAGATACCCTATTTGCAACGACTTCGGGCTCAAGCCCAAAGGTGTACCGCTCGGTTGACGCGGGTGATAGTTGGACCCAGATGACGAACGGTTTGCCGACCTCGAGCGTGTACCGCTGCGAGGTGGCCGTTAGTGCTGTTCCAGGACTACTTTACGCTGTTTTTGGCGATTCGAATTACGGTTTCGGTGGATTGTATCGTTCAACGAACGGCGGCTCGAATTGGTCTTTGATGAGTTCCACCCCGAATATCATGGGATGGTCGGCTACCGGGAGTGGAACCGGGGGCCAGGCATGGTACGACCTCAGCATTGCGTGTGATCCTTTGAATGAAAACACCATCTATGTTGGTGGAGTAAACATTTGGAAATCTACGAATGGCGGGGCCAATTGGTCCATCGTAGGTCACTGGTACGGTGCGGGATCGATTCCTTTTGTTCATGCAGATCACCACCATGCTACATTTCGACCAGGAACCTCTCAACTGTATGTAGGTACGGACGGCGGTGTGTATAAGACTGCCAACGGGGGTTCATCATGGACGCATTTGAACGACGGCATGAACATCACGCAGTATTATAAAATTTCTCAAAGTACTTCTGATACAACCGTTGTACTTGCAGGTGCCCAGGACAATGGTTCACATTTGCGTACCTCATCCAACTGGAGCAGAGTTACCGGAGGAGATGGCATGGACAATGGGGTGGATGTGACGAACGATAACATCATGTATACCTCCATCTACTATGGAGACTTTTATAAGAGTACCAATGGTGGAAGTTTCTTTTCAAGCATAAATACATTGAGTCCTGCTGGATCGGGCAACTGGGTAACACCTTTCAATGTAGACCCTGTTAATGGAAATACAATCTACGCTGGATTTGATAGGATTTGGAAATCAACAAATGCGGGTGCCTTTTGGGCGGCCACCTCATCATCTGGGATAAGCGGTTCGACGAATATTGATGAGTTTGAGATTGCATCATCGAATACCAATTATATCTACGCGCTTATCAATAGTAATATTTTCAAAAGCACAAATGGCGGTAGTAGTTGGTCCAATGTTACGCCTAGTGGTAGCCTGAACCCTTCACCTCGAAACATTACGGGTGTTTCCATTGACCCTAATGATGAAGACCACATCGTTATTTCCATCAGTGGCTATACTTCCAATAAGAAAGTAATGGAATCCTTTAATGGCGGCTCTACTTGGTCTAACCTGAGTTCTGGTTTGCCGAATGTTCCAGCCAACTGCGTAACCTTTGAAAGCGCATCGAGTGATGGCATTTATGTCGGAACAGATATAGGCGTGTACTACAAGAGTGCTGTCTTTTCTTCTTGGGTGAGTTTTAACAAGAACTTGCCTAATGTCATCGTAGTAGATTTTGAAATCTATGAAGATGAGGACCTCTTGCGCATCGGAACTTACGGTAGAGGCGTATGGCAAAGTCCGCTCATGGCAGGCATTGCAGCACCTCCGGTAGCTCGATTCATGGTCGATCCAGCAACGCCTTGTAGTGCGGCAGATACGATTTCCTTGATGGATCAAAGCCAAGGCCTTGCGACTGCATGGCAGTGGCAGATTTCACCAGCAACTTTTGCCTATGTAAATGGGTCGACAGATTCATCTCAAAACCCTCAAGTCGTATTCAGTGCCACTGGCGCTTACACCGTAACGCTTACAGCATCAAATGCCTATGGGTCTGATGATACTACTATGTTCCAGATCATCAACATAGGCGGCGCGACGTTGCCGTTTGTTGAAGATTTTGAGAACGGTCTTTCCGGGTGGGAAATCGTCAATCCTGACGGGGGTATCACCTGGGCCAGTACAACAGTCAATGGAACAGCTCCGGGCTCAACGGGAATGTTTGTTAACCACTATTCCTACAGCACATCTGGTGCGCTAGATGAATTGGTGAGTCCGCCGCTCGACTTTAGCAATGATACCTTAGTCAGCATGACCTTTGAATACGCATCTTCGTACTATTCTTCGGGGTATTCCGACAGCCTTAAGGTCTATGTGAGTTCAGATTGTGGCACTACATGGAACCTTGCAGCAGCGTATGATGCAACTGACGCGTCCTTTTCTACTGCTGGTGCGTTAACCTCCGCATTTGCTCCTGCAGATAGTACGTATTGGTGTCATGGCTCAAGTACAGTGAGTTGTCCATCTATTGATCTTGACGCCTACAGCGGCATGAGCGGTATCCGAGTAAAATTTGTTGCCGTGAATGGCTATGGAAATAATACCTACCTAGACAACATCAACATTACCGGGCAGGCTCAAGTGGCTCCTGTAGCTGCCTTTGCAGGTGATACGGCAACGTGTACGGGGAATTCGGTAACGTTCTATGACTATTCAACGCCAGCACCTTCAGCGCGTTTGTGGACGTTCCAAGGTGGTACGCCTTCCACTTCTACTCAACCCAACCCAACAGTAACGTATAGCGCTGCAGGGACTTATGATGTGAAGTTGGTGGTTCAAAACGCCGCAGGTGTGGATTCAATTACCTTGAACAATTACATCACGATTACTACTTCGCCAACTGCAAGTGTGAGCATGAGTGTGAGTGGCACTACCCTTTGTAATGGCGACAGCGCCTTTGCGACTGCTACATGGACCAATGGTGGCGCCGCCCCATCCTTGAACTGGGTATTGAATGGAACTGTGGTTGCTTCTAATACAACCTCATACGCGAACACCTTCCAAAATGGTGATGTACTAACGGTTCGATTGACCAGTAGTGATGATTGTGTTGCGAATCCGATTGTAGCAGATTCTGTGACCTTCACGGTGAATTCTTTGCCTCAAGTAAGTTTGGGTTCTCAAGGTTATGTCTGTGAGCTTGATGGTCCACAGGCGCTTTCCGGTGGACAGCCAGCAGGCGGTATTTATTCTGGTGCGGGCGTGGTGAATGATTCCATTTACCCTTCGACTGCGGGCGTTGGATCACATTGGATTTACTATACCTACACCGATGCATCTACGGGCTGTTCAAATACAAAGCAACGTGCCATTTCGGTACAGCCAGCGCCATCACAGCCTACGGTGACTCAGAATCCAACATCGGGTGAGCTCGAAGCCGGAACTCCAGCCGGAACATTTACCTATCAGTGGTTGGATGCAAATATGGATCCTATCGCAGGGGCGACCAACGCGACTTATCTGCCTGCCGCCAATGGCACGTACTACGTTCGTATTTTCTCGAACATATTGTGCTCTAATGTTTCGGATGCCTACTCGGTGGTAAACATCGGATTGGATGAAGAACTGTTGAGTGCTATTCAGATTTATCCGAATCCTGCACAGACAAAGGTTCAGATTGCTTTGCAAGGTGAAGCACAGGTCCGTATTGTGGATGCAGCGGGCCGTGAAGTCTACAATAATTGGGTGGCCCAACGCACGTCGATTGATGTACAAGATTGGGCTAGAGGCGCCTACATTGTGCAGACTATCCAAGGCACAGAGAGCGTACATATTCCTTTGATTTTGCAATAATCCTTGGGAGTACAAGCATAAAAAAAACCCGGGCGCAAGCCCGGGTTTTTTAGTTTCAGTGTGTTGGAATTTTATACCAATTCCATGTGTGCGATCATGCTCTTGAAAAGGTCAAGACCGTCTTGATTTTTTAGTTCTTCGTCAGCAGCGCGTTCTGGGTGTGGCATCATACCAAAAACATTTTTGCCGGCATTACAAACACCTGCAATGTTTTCGAGTGCGCCATTCGGGTTTACCGTTGCATCAACTTCTCCTTCTTCCGTACTGTACTGGAAGAGGATTTGGTCGTTCGCCTTGAGTTCTGCTAAAGTCTCTGCTGAGCAGTAGTAGTTCCCTTCACCGTGCGCAATAGGGATTTTGTACCCTTTGCTGTGGTCTAGATCAGCAGTGATTCCTGCAGATTTAGATACGGGTTTAATGAAGACGTTTTTACAGATAAATTTATGGCTGTCGTTGTGACGTAATGCGCCTGGGAGCAATCCACTTTCGGTTAGGATTTGGAATCCGTTACAAACACCAAGTACATAGCCACCGTTGTTGGCAAATTCAATAACGCTCTGCATGATAGGGCTCATCTTCGCGATGGCGCCACTGCGTAAATAATCTCCGTATGAGAATCCTCCAGGAAGGACAACACAATCCACGCCCTGTAGGTCGGTGTCTTTGTGCCATAGGTTGATGGTTTCATAGCCCATGATATTTTCTAGAACGTAGATCATGTCTTGGTCACAGTTGGACCCTGGGAAGGTGATTACACCGAATTTCATAGCTATTGTGCGCTTAAGAATTTGTGCAAAGTTACGCCCTTTCTTTGGAAAAACGGGCCTAACCCAATCGGTTTGAAAGGGTATATAGGGCACGTGCACCCACGTTGGCATCCCATTCGTCGTCGCCTGGACTCACCTCGACCAAATCCATCCCAATGAGTGTGCGCCCAGAGGCTTTTAGAGCATCGACCAAATACACGACTTCTTCAAGCTCCATCCCCCCAGGAACGGGTGTTCCAGTGTTTGGACAAAGCGATGGGTTCAGCCCGTCTATGTCGAAACTGAGGTATACTTGATTGGGTAAGGTTTCAATGATTTCGGCAACTTGAGTAGCCCATGATTTGCCTTCGAAGCGGTCCGATTTCATTTGTTGGTCAGTGAAGGCATGAATACGGGAATCGGTCGCAATCCTATCGGCTTCTTGATGGCAGTAATCGCGTAGACCAACAATGGTCAAATTTGTTGCCAATTGCTCCTTCAATACATTGTACATGATGCTGGCATGCGAATATTCAAATCCTTCATAGGCCACACGCAAATCGGCGTGAGCATCAATTTGTAAGATTCCGAAATCGCCGAAATGCAATTTGTGTGCGCGAATGGCTCCTAAAGAAGTGCTATGGTCACCGCCCAAAAGGATGGCTTTTTTACCCTTCTCTAAAATTTTCCCGATTTTCTTTTCTACCCAAAGGTGATAGGCGGTGCACTTATCATTGATTTGGTCTAGTGTCTTTTGCTCTTCTAGGCCAACTTCGTCAATCTCAAGGGCATGTAAATACTCAAGGGCCAGTTCTCTCATCTGTTCGCCAGTCTTTCTCCAGCGTTCATCTTCTTCCAACATGAATACTCCCCGCTGCCAGCCCGTTGGGTATTTAGCATCGTACAAATCCACTTGTGCCGAAGCATTCAAAATTTCTTCTGGTCCTGCTGCAGTTCCGCTTCCATAACTGACCGTAACCTCCCAAGGGGCCGGTAATACATGGATATCACTTTGTTCTGCATCAAAAGGCAAGCCAAACAACCCGTTGTTCAGCGCCGGCTCATTGGGGTCGAAACCCGCAATCAAATCCTGCTTTTCCATGTGGGAAAATTACGGATTGAAAATGGAAATTGGGATTGATTTTTTTCGGGTACTTTTTATTCCACTGACTTTACAATGAATCCAGTATATACCGGACTTCATCCTATGCCACCCCCAATCTTCTGGCCCTAAAACAATGGCGTGAAGACCCTTTCCATCCTCACCAACTCCCACCTTGACCCCCGCCAGTAGTACCTCTACAATGCGGCCGGAACCATCCCGCACCTCCGCCCAAACGCGCTCCCCGGCCTCCGCACCTACCCATAAGACCGTCGTTGGATGGTAATTCCGTGGATCAAGGCTGATCCAATTTCGCTCTAAGTTCACTTGTGCCAACTGCGTTGGCAGTGCACCTGCAACACTGTTTCGCGCATTCGGTGAGCCTTCTGAGTCTTTACCTAAGTGAGGAATATGATGGTGCCAATTCAGGATGGATTTGCCCGTGGTGTGCATCGATACCCGCTCAAAACTGCGGTGTTCGAGGGGGCTTTTGAGTGGCCAGAATTGCATTTCGTCCAATGGATTTCCTTCGATGGTATGCATAATCAGTTGGCAAGTATCATTGGGTAGAGAAAAGGGTGCGGACAGTGCCAATATCTCTTCCGGAAGCAATGCTGGAACGAGACCTTCCCGTTTAAAATTCGGACGGCGGTTGTCCAACGGAGCTGAACGAATCAAATTCCCGTTTTGAAAGAGGGAGAGCCAAATTTTTCCGGAAGGTAATGGCTGTGCACTTGTGTTGACGATCTCGATGAATTCCTCAAGCAGATCAGCGGCGAAATGAACTTCATTGAGTAGAACCACTCCCGAATCGAGCGCGTGTAAATCCACTGTTTTAGCAATGCCAAAGGGCAGCGCACTATCCTTTGGCCAATGCGCGAGCCTACTCAACAGAGGTTGCTCTGGTTTCCAATCAGCGGGTCGGTCAGGAAAACTGTACAGCGATTCTTGCCATTCGATCCACAGGTTGTTGTCTTCATCGACAAATAGGTTTTTGGGGCGATTTGCGTTGCAAGTTGAATCCCATACAGGCACTTGGGTTTGCGCGTCACTAACTTTTTGGACAGACCACCCTTGGCGCAAATCGCAAATCGTATCTCGAAATAGGGCATGGTATCCATTGGCGTTGCTATCATCGAATAGATCATCGTAAGCGGCATGGCCGAGGACAATTCCTTCTTTTTCCACCCAGATTGCCCCAGCACGTGGAAGACCATCGAGGTTGGCTAGTACGGTAAATCCCGAATCAAGTGCACACGGATGGGACTTGGTTTTTCCCGATAGATCAACGCTGTTGAGGGTTGCGTTCAGGGCGTGCGGGGAGAAAATTCGTACGAAGTTGCTAGTAGCGTGGTCAAACGGCTGAATGGCGGTGATGGCTACGGTCTGTTCGGGTGTGTACTGGATGTCAAGAACATCCCAAATGGCCCCTGAAGGGTTGAGCGCAGAGTCGAGGGTGTTCTGAATTTCGAATGCTATGGGGCCAAGGGGTAAAGGCTTGGAGAATGTGCACAACCAAATTTTTTCAAAAAGTTGTGGATAGTGCGCGGTGTCGATGGGCTTGCCTTGTTGATAGGCAATAATGCCGTTTACTGAATTCATTGCGGGAACGCACGGTTCATTGAAGGCAAGGGCAATAGTGGTGGGCGATTTTTGATGGATCTCGAGCAATCGGGCAGGTATGGTGTCTTGATAGCTGTAGCCTGAGGCATGCAATGTTGAGAACAGAAACTTGTCCACACGGGAGCTGGTGTATTTGCAATACAAGGTCAGTCGCTGAGAGGATCGTAGTGTACTATCTGTGGTTGAGAATAGAAGGGAATCGGCATCGTACACCCAGAAGGTATGGGTAGAATCTCGCAGTATTCGAAGCGCTATTTCTGGGGCATTGTGATTGAGGTAGCCCGTTGCGGAAGCCAAGATCGAGTCGCTCATGCCCGGCCTGCGAAGAATGAGGCTGAGGTCGTCACTTGAATTGCCCGAGAGTTGGATGGCGTATTGTCCCTGAGGGGCGTTAACGAATTGGAACTCACAAAAGTTGCTCGAGGAGGGATTGAAGCCCAGGGAGATTTTAAGTTGCCAAAGGGCATTAATG
>Ga0255782_10003655_pt1 | contig 11550 bp, 9 predicted proteins | sample 101ome_26_FD_179980 | JGI IMG/M metagenome (GOLD analysis project Ga0255782, IMG submission 179980) | Coastal salt marsh microbial communities from the Groves Creek Marsh, Skidaway Island, Georgia - 101408AT metaG (version 2) | ecosystem: Environmental > Aquatic > Marine > Intertidal zone > Salt...
TGAATGAATCTGAATGGGGCATTTTTGAATGGGATGGAACAGAATGGGTTCACCATGTTGTTGATCATGTATACGACCAAGAACCACATAATGCAGACTTAAACTATAGTGGGTCTATGATAAAACCACTAGATACGGTTGGTGTCATTGGAGATGTTGCAGTGGTTGTAGGAGTAAGCACTGTTAGATATTGGAAAAAGAGAACCTGGGGCTGGGCGTTGTTAGGTAACGAACATATAGAAACAGGTACAGCAGATATTGTTAGTGGAGCAGAGTTACACCATTTGCCAGATAATATAACGCAGGCATATGATCTAGATCCTCATGGTAAGTGGTCAATAACTATAACTAGATTTAAAGGTACAGACTTAGAAACTGTCAGAGTATATGATCATCCTGATATTATTGATCCAAATGTTGATCCTAATATTGTTTTCTGGTTTTTTGATACCGGAGTATACGGATATGATGGAGAACCGTTAGTTCATGGTGATGTATATATTGATCCTGATGCAATAGATGGCGGTGAACTTATAGCTGGAAGAGATGAAATAAGTATTGTATACAGTTACAAAAAAGAGGATTTCCAATTCCACACAACTGACATTGAAACACAAGATGTCGTTGTAAATCCATTAGACAGACCTGATCGTCGTTCAAATGGAAATCCACTAGCACCCGGTGATTACTATATTGATTATAGTAGAGACTTACAGCAAGGTTTAAAATTAATTATTTCTGAATTTGATTCATTAGAACCAAGACTTGCTTCTATTCCTGAAGGTTTAAATGTAGATAGTATGACACTAGACCAAGTTAATGACTATTTTAGATATAATGATACATTTGTTCCAATATTCACAATGGAAAAAATTGCATTACAAGATATGCTCCCAGATCAATTAATTTATGGTCTACCAGATATTGATGGCGGCACAGCAACAATCACTCTTAGAGAAAGAGATGATTTTGGACATGAAAACTTTACTGATTATGAATACAATAACACACACAGGTCTTTGTATTTTACTAAAGAGCGTGTTGGTAGTGTAGAGCAAACTGATTTTGCTGATACAATTTATGTTGAACATGCAGATGTTCCAGAATTTGAGGCTCCATATTATGCTCGTTCTCGTAGAAATGTAGAAGTAATCACAGAAAACTCATATAATCAACTATTCGCAGACCAACACCTATCTGCACTATCACATCACACAGGTAGGCGTTCTAGTTTGTTTAGAAAAATATATGATATTGAAAGCGGCGTGTTTTTAAGATATCTGCATGATGTTTGCACAACATTCTTTGTTGACTATTCATTAATACAAAAGAATAGTTCAAAAACATTCTTGCGTGTTGGGCAGTTGAAAGTAATTAACGGCTATCCACATGGTATGCAATTTGCAAAACTAACAGATGACCATACAGAAATGTGGCAAGATTTTAATAATGATAATTTTGCAGAAATGTATCCAGAACAAGAATTTTCTAACATACAGTTTGATGTAAAGCGTGAAGATGTTATTCGTGTTGCAAATCAAACTGAGTTAGCAATCAATAACTGGTTTGAAACTCCAATGAATACAACTGGTATTGTGGGTAGAACAAAACAAGTCGGTGACGATGTAATTATCACAAGTCAAGATCCACTTTGGGATTATACTACTATGGTAAATGATTTAGTAAATTCATTACAATCTGCTACTGCAGAAAAAGGCGACGATTTACAAATATATTTCCAACAAGATCCAGGTTATAATGTAGAAATTAGTTACACAGTAAAAAGATGGTCAATGTAAATGAAAGATAAATCATTGTTGCTATTTGAATGGCGACAGATAAGATTAGAACTTAAAAATAATTTTACAGAAGAAAATTTACAAAATGTAATAGATTGGTGGAAACATTTGGATTATCATGCTCAAGGTTTTGATTATGATAATCCTAAAACTTGGCCAGATGTTTGGGAGTATATAAGCGAAGAGTTTTATACAAACAGCGGCAATGGGCTTGGGTGTTTCCATACAGTAAATCTTGCATTCCCAGATAAAGATCCAGAACTATTACTTGTGCATGACTTATTGCACGGTGATATATATTTGATATGTGTTGTAGATGGATGGGTTTTAAATCGTAGAAGTGGAAAATTAGAAATCTATGATCATGTGAAAGAAGATTTAGATATCATAGAAAGACATTCAAAAGAATTTATTTTAGACACTTTAAAATTTAGAGATAAGAAATAAGTCAGTATATAATAAAAAAATAAATACAGTATAAAATAGGAGTATACAATGCTTGTAGAAAAAAAATATAAAGAAGGTGATGTAGTCACATTAGTTATGCCTAGTATGCCAGAGACATTAGGGGTTTTTGTCTCAGAAGATGAAACCACAATTACACTAAATTGTCCTGCGCATATCATTCCTAATCCACCATCAGATGGTAATCCAGAAGGCGGTTATAATTTCATTCCGTTTTCAGTGACTGGGAAATCTAATAGCGACATAATTATTAATAAATCAACAATAATTTCATCTATGAAAACCTGGCAAGGACATGCTGATAATTACAAAGAAGTTATCAAGCAAGCGATAGAAGAATTTGATGAATTAGAAAAATCAGAACAGGAAGATTGATGCCAGGAGCAGCGAGAACAACAGATAGAACTACAGCACACAATCCCTGCGGACCTGGACAATGTTCTATTGGTTCTGAAAATGTGATTATTAATGGTAAGTTGGCTTTTAGAAAAGGTGACAGAGATACACCACACGGTGTGCCGCATTCTACACCAACCGGTATCATTTGTATACCACACACAACACCATTGGCAGCGGGTTCACCGAACGTGTATGTAAATGGTCGACCATTAGGAAGAATAAACGATTCATTTAGTTGCGGCATTCGTGTAGCAAGTGGATCGAGTAACGTAATAGCTAACGGATAAAAAGATGAGCGAAGCAGAGTTTGAAAGACTATACCAGGAGTTTATAAGAAAAGGAGGTGGTGCTTTAACATCAACCAACACTCCTACGTCTGACTCTGCGATACTTGAAAGTTTAGGCGAAGCAGTAAACACTCCAGTATCATATTATGATCAATCGAATAATATTGGTCTAGACCCATCTACGTTAGCTGACTTAAATGCAACTGAAGAGCAATTTAATAGACAAAAAGCTCTAGGTATAATTTCAAGTGAGATAGCATCAAATAATTTCAGTAATCCATACCTATCAGTTGCTTCTAACGGGATTGCTAACTATACAACATATTCTGCTCACCCAGGAGTGTCTGCTCTTAGTGATACTAATATTGTATTCAATTTATTGTCAGATACAAATTTAGGCGGAAGCAGTCTAACAAAAAGTACAATTTTAGCAGCAGTTCTTAGTAATACAGGTGTTAAATTTGATGATATTTTAAAAGGTGCCATAATTGGCGGTCTTGCTATTGATATGTTTAATAGTTTAAAATCCCATACTGAAAATCAAATACTAGATTTGCCACAAACATTAGAAGACGCAGACACACTAGCAGGTTTAAACGCACAGTTCGGGGAGCGTGATACTAGTTGTTCTCTTTTCAATGAACTAATGGGCATTATGTCAGGTGCATTTGATGGTGCATTTGATCTTCTTAATAATGCTGGGAATTCTATTATGAATATACTGGAAGGCACCGGGATTTTAGGTTTCTTTGATACAGTAAAAAATGGTTTATCGGGTATAATCAATGGTTTAGTTGGTGGTATATCAGATAACATTAGTAACATTATTAGTGGTTTGTCTAGTATTGTTAATAGCGCATTAGGTGGTCTAGGAGCAACACTAGGTACATTAGGCGGTTTAGCATCAGGTGCTCTTAATGCTATATCAAGTATAACTAACCAGATTGCTGGAGAAATCGCAGGTCTTTCTAATATGATGGATCAAATTACTAGTAAGCTAAAATCAATCGCAATGGCTGGTGCTATGTTAGATCCTTGTAAATTAGCAGTACTATTGAACACTGGCTCAGATGAACTAAAATCAGCGGCGAATTTACTTAATGCGCCGTTAGCAGTACCTACACCTAGATTTGTAATACCAACAGAAACAGATCCAAGAGCAAATAAAAATGCTGTGAATATGCGCATGGCAGAAGCAAAAGATAAAGCAAGTAAAAGTTCTGGTGTCCCACAGTCACCGTTTAGTTCACTAGCAGGTATATATCAACCTATAAATGCTTATCTATTTGACTTGTTTGATGATCTGTCTGGTATATTTACATCTAACTTTGAAACAGTTATCGGTTCAGATGGACAGACAAAAATAGTAGAAAAGCCAGTAACTGGAAGTAACTCTGTATCAGCTAATAATTCTATTATTGAAAGATTGAGACAAGATTTGCCTAGTAGATTAGAAGTTCCAGAGTTGGAATCACCTCCTAGCATTGATACTTTAAGTGGTCTTGATAGAGGTTCACTAAATCAAAATGCGTTAAGCGATTTAGCAGCATCGCTAAATGACGCAATGAATCCTGCTATTTCATCAGCGACACGTTTAGCAAAAATTATAGATACTGATTTAAGTATACCATCTTTTGATAACAAAGATAGGCAGTTAATTCCAATTACTGTAAATTCAGGAGCAGTTAAATCGTGGAGAAATGAAATATTCCCAAGAATGATGGAAATACGTTCAGACGCACAAGTTACATATAAAGAGATACAAAGATATTTGGATCAAGCAAAATTCCGTGATGAAAGTCAAAAAAGACAATCCAGAATTATTGAAGAAAATCTTATGAACCTAGAGCGTGAAGCTAGATCATTACGTAATCGTGTAGAAGAAATGAGATATACTACACCTGGTGGGGATTTGGATAGTGCTAAAGAACAAGAATTAAAAGTTTTATACAGAGATGATATATATCCAAAACAAGATAAGATATTAAAATCTTTAAGACTAAAAGTAGATAATGAGATTAGGTCTTGGAACTCAATTAAAGCACAAGCCATTTATAACGGCGAATGATAAATACTATAAATTAATTGGAGTTTTACCATGAAAGTCAATGATATTATAAGTCCACTGGAAGAGGGTCCAAACGATCCTCATATTTTCAAAGCAGTATTTATGGCAGGCGGACCTGGAAGTGGAAAATCATTTGTCGCATCTAAACTATTATCTGGTACAGGACTTAAAACTGTAAACAGCGATGATATATTTGAATATCTTATGAAAAAACAAGATATGCCATTAGATCCAGAAACCATTGGTAGTGATGCTGGACAAGCTACACGTAATCGTGCTAAAGAGTTAACAAAAGGTAAAGAGCATGTTTATATTGATGGTAGACTTGGAATGATCATTGACGGCACTGGCAAAGATGTTGCTAAAGTATCAAAAGCTAATGAAAAACTAAAAGCACTAGGTTATGATACAATGATGCTATTTGTAAACACAAGCGAAGAAGTAGCACAAGATAGAAATTTACAGCGCCCTAGAAGTATACCTTCTGAAATGGTTACTAAGATGTGGCGTACCGTACAAGATAATCTTATGAAATTTCAACAAATATTTGGCGCAGCTAACTTCCACGTTATAGATAACAGTGGCGGCTTAGAAGATCCTGAACGTGCTGAAAATTTCAAAAATGTTGAAAAGTCAATTGACAAATTTTTGGTTACACCCCCATCATCCCGTGCAGCTAAATCTTGGTTAGCAAATCCAAATTGGGGACAAGCGAAAACTTCAGACGTTAATAAAAAAGATGATAAAGAAGAGGAAAAGTCTTGACTTTGGGACCAGATCCTATTATTATCTAGTAGTATAAACACATTGAAGTGGAAGTAAGATTGAGCCAACAGATAATAGAAAATCTAAAACAATTTAGAAAAGAAATTGATTTAGAATTTATTAAAAATACGCATGTACATTATTGTACACCATGCTACGGTGGACAAATAACTGAACCATTTTTTCGCTCTTGGAGTAGAGCGCATATGATGTTCACAAAGTATCAAATCCCATATTCAGTAACAACATCAGCAAACGAGTCTCTTGTATCAAGGGCCCGCTGTCACATGGTTGCTTATATGATGGCAAATCCAAACGCAACGCATTTAATGTTTATTGACGCAGATATTAATTTTGATGCTTTAGATATTTTACATATGTTACAACATGATAAAGATATTATCGTGGGTGCATATCCTAAAAAAGATATAGGTTGGAAACATATCAAAAAAACAATAACAAACGATCCAGAAGTTGATACTGACATGTTAGCATCGCACGGTGCAAACTATGCTTTAAATTTCAAATTTATAGATAATGAAACAGATAAAGGTGTACAGTTTACAAATGGATTAGTAGAGTTAAAAGACGCAGCAACTGGATTTATGCTGATAAAACGTTCAGTAATTGAAAAAATGATTGAATCATATCCTGAGTTATACTTCAATAATGATTTACATTTAGATCCAGAATTTGAAAAATGGACTTATCTCTTTTTCGATACAATGCATGAGCCTGAAACAAAAAGATTTTTGTCAGAAGATTATGCGTTCTGTCGCCGCTGGCAGGCATTGGGCGGTGAGGTATGGTTAGATCCACTAGTTAACTTAGATCACGTGGGCCACTATATATTTAAAGGAAATGTTAAAAACATATTCGTAGAAAAATGATAAGTAATAGTATATAAAAAACGACGGAGAACTAGAGCAAAATGAGTGTTTTAAAAAAGTTTAACAAAATTTATGCTAGTAAAAAAGAAGATGAAATGTCACTGACAGACTATCTTGATCTTTGTAAAGAAGATAAATTAGCATACGCAACCGCTGCAGAAAGAATGCTAGATGCAATCGGTGAGCCGGAAGTTGTAGATACAAGTTCAGATCCTAGACTTAGTAGAATTTTTCTAAACAGAACAATTAAAGTATATCCTGCTTTCAAGGATTTCTATGGTATGGAAGAAGCAATTGAAAGATTAGTAGCATACTTCAGACATTCATCACAGGGACTAGAGGAAAAGAAACAAGTTCTTTATCTATTAGGACCAGTAGGTGGAGGTAAATCATCACTAGCAGAGCGACTAAAAGAACTTATGGAAAAGCATCCTATTTATGTTCTAAAAGCAGGTGATGAAATATCTCCAGTGTTTGAAACACCACTTGGATTATTTAATCCACAAGATTTCGGAAGTGACTTTGAAGAAAAATATGGTGTACCTTCTCGTTACTTGTCTGGTCTACTTTCTCCATGGGCAGTTAAAAGATTAGAAGAATTTGAAGGAGACCTTAGTAAGTTTTCTGTTGTAAAAATGTATCCTTCAAAACTAAAACAAATCGGTATTATGAAGACAGAACCTGGCGATGATAACAACCAAGATATTTCGTCACTAGTTGGTAAGACAGATATTCGTAAACTAGAATACTTCTCACAGAATGACCCAGACTCATATGCGTTTAGTGGCGGTCTATGTCGTGGTAACCAGGGTATGATGGAATTCGTGGAGATGTTTAAAGCTCCTATCAAAGTTCTACACCCACTGCTAACAGCGACACAAGAAGGTAACTATATGGGCACTGAGGGCATCTCAGCAATCCCATTTAACGGCGTAGTAGTTGCACACTCCAACGAAAGCGAATGGGAAGCATTCAGAAACAACAAGAACAACGAAGCGTTCTTGGATCGTGTTTACATCGTTAAAGTCCCTTACTGTCTACGTGTATCAGAAGAAACAGCAATCTATGACAAGATGCTTAAATCATCAGGTCTCGATGATAGTAAATGTGCAGCACATACACTTGATATGTTAGCACAGTTTTCAATTCTGTCACGTTTGAAAGAGCATGAAAATTCAACACTAGCAGCAAAGATGCGTATCTACGATGGTGAAAATCTACATGATGTAGATCCAAAAGCAAAGTCAATGCAAGAATATAAAGACAGTGCCGGCGTAGATGAAGGCATGTCAGGTATGTCAACACGTTTCGCATTTAAGATTTTGTCACAAACATTTAACTTTGATCCAAATGAAGTTGCTGCTGATCCAGTGCATTTGATGTATGTGCTAGAAACAGCTATCAAACGTGAACAGTTCCCAGAAGAACATGAACAAAAGCTACTTGGATTTATTAAGGATCATCTAGCAGTAAAGTATGCAGAACAAGTAGGTAATGAAATTCAAAAAGCATACCTAGAAAGCTATTCAGAATACGGACAAAATTTATTTGATAGATATATAGAATATGCGGATCATTGGATACAGAAAATTGACTTCAAAGACCCAGACACTGGAAATTTATTTGATAGAGATATTCTAAATGAAGAACTAGAAAAGATTGAAAAGCCAGCAAGTATCGCAAATCCTAAAGACTTCCGTAACGAAGTAGTCAATTGGGTTCTAAGAGCAAGAGCGAAGCACGAAGGCAACAACCCTCCTTGGACGGCATACGAAAAAATGAAAGAAGTTATCGAACATAAGATGTTCGCTGGCACAGAAGAACTACTACCAGTAATCTCATTCGGTAGTAAGAAGTCAAAAGACGACCAGCAGAAGCATGATGATTTCGTATCACGTATGACTGAAAAGGGTTACACAGAACGTCAAGTGAAACGATTAGTAGAATGGTATATGCGTGTCCAGAAGTCTAACTAGAGGACGATAACATGCCTAACAATACTATTATTGATAGACGCAAAAATCCAGGCGGTAAAAGTTCAAACAATCGTCAAAAGTTTCTGAAAAGAAACAAAGAACAAATACGCAAAAGTGTATACGATAGTCTTGGTAAAAGAAAAATATCAGGATCAGGCGATGAACATGGCGTTACGATACAACGTAAAGGTATAAATGAACCACAGTTTGGACATGATCCTCAGAGTGGTTCACGTGATATTGTACTTCCAGGAAATGAAGAATATACTGAAGGTGATCTACTTGAAAAACCAAAAGGCGGTGGTGGTGGAGTCGGACACGAAGGTTCTCCTGATGGTGAAGGAGAAGATGATTTTTCTTTTGCGTTAAGCAACGATGAATTTGTAAACATTTTGTTTGAAGATTTAGAACTGCCACACATGATACCAAAAGAAAATCGTGTAGTAAAGAAATGGGAAATAGCACGTTCTGGGTATACAAATGAAGGTAACCCTGCTCAACTCAATCTAGAAAAATCAATGGTAAATAGTATAGGTAGACGTATTGCATTACAAAAGCCTAAACTGAAAAAGATACGTGAACTTGAAGAAGAATTAGAAAACTGTAAAAATGAAAAACGTAGGCTTGAACTAGAAGAAGAAATACGTGTATTAAGAATTAGAGCAAGAGCAATTTCTTTTATTGATCCTGTAGATTTAAGATACAATAACTTTACTAAAATACCTAAACCTAGTTCACAGGCTGTTATATTCTTTGTAATGGATGTCTCTGCTAGTATGACAGAGTTTCATAAAGACTTAGCAAAGCGTTTCTTTATGCTTCTTAATTTGTTTGTATCCCGTAAGTACAAAACAGTAAAGTGTGTATTCATTAGACACCATACAAAAGCAAACGAAGTAGACGAAGAAGAATTTTTCTCTGGTAAAGATAATGGTGGTACTATTGTTAGTAGTGCGTTTGAATTAGCAAAAGAAATAATTAATGAAAGATATTCTCCTAGCGAATGGAATATATACTTCGCACAAGCAAGTGACGGCGATAATTGGTCTAGCGATAATACAGTTCTTAAAGATATTCTTAGAAAACATATATTACCAGTCACACAATTCTTTTCATATATCCAAGTTGGTGAACCTCGAGGTGTTGGGATGGGTGGATACTATACCGCAGTAGGTAATCTTATTTCAGAATATGAAGAATTAGAAAAAGATAATAATAATTTAATAGCTAAACAATTAGTAAATCGTAATGATGTATATCCAGTGTTCAGGGAAATATTTAAAAAGAGGGAAGAACAATGAGTAAATTACTCTATACAGGCTCCCATTGGGATTTTGACAAACTGTATTCTGTAATGGATGCGTGTGAAGAAATCGCAGTCAATGACATGGGGCTTGATTGTTTCCCTAATCAAATTGAAATCATCACAGTAGAACAAATGTTAGACGCATACAGTTCTGTTGGTATGCCACTAATGTATAACCATTGGAGCTTTGGTAAAAGTTTTATTAGTAACATGCATCAATATACAGCTGGACGTATGGGACTTGCTTATGAACTTGTTATTAATAGTAATCCATGCATTAACTATCTTATGGAAGAAAATTCTATGACTACACAAGCATTAGTTATAGCACATGCTGCGTTTGGTCATAATCACTTCTTTAAAAATAATTATTTGTTTAAGCAATGGACATCTCCTGACGCTATTGTAGATTATTTGCTATTCGCTAAAAATTACATAAGAAGCTGTGAAGAAAGATACGGCGTTGAGATTGTAGAAGAGACCCTTGATGCGTGTCATGCTATTCAGTATCAGAGCATCAACAAATATAAACGTCCGCCAAAGTTGAATGCTAAACGTGAAGCAGAAAAACAACGTGCCAGAAGTGAATATTTGCAATCACAAGTTAATGAACTTTGGAAAACATTACCGAAAACAAAGACAGATGGAGAAGATAAAAAATACATATGGCCTTCAGAACCAGAAGAAAACTTGTTATACTTCTTAGAAAAGCATTCTCCAGTATTACAACCATGGCAACGTGAAATATGTCGTATCGTAAGACGTATTGCGCAGTATTTCTATCCACAATATCAAACAAAAGTTATGAACGAAGGTTTTGCTTCATTTACACATCACTATATTTTTAATGAATTATATAATCAGGGTAAAGTAGATGATGGTGCAATGTTAGAGTTTTTTCAACTTCATAGTGCTGTGTTATATCAACCGAATTTCAATTCACAACACTATTCAGGGTTCAATCCATACGCACTGGGCTTTGCTATCCTTAAAGATGTACAGCGTATATGTGAAGAACCAGATAAAGAAGACGAAGAGTGGTTTCCAGATATAGTAGGTCAAAACTGGCGTGATGTGATTAAAGATATCGTTGCGAACTACCGTGACGAGTCTGCTATTCTACAGTTTTTAGGACCTAAAGTTATTCGTGATTGGAAACTATTTGTTCTACATGATGAAGAAAAGAATGACAATTATCAAGTAACCAGTATTCATAATGAACGTGGATATAAGCGTGTGCGTAAGGCACTATCGCAACAATACGTGACAGCGGCAATGATTCCTGATATTCAAGTAACAGAAGCGGATATCACAGAAAGCCGTGAACTTACTTTGACCCATTACTCGTTTAATGGTAAGAGGTTAGACAAAAAGAATGCTGAACAAGTATTAATACATGTTCAAAAATTATGGGGATATGACGTTAAGTTATACAGTAGTTACTTAGATACTAATATAGACGTATACGAATGTAAACGTAAAGAAGGCTATCAAGGTTAAATTATAGCTTTCTTACTTCCCATTACGCAACGACTGTACTTGCAACATACATGCTTTTGATTCTTCATATAGACCTTGGCGTGCTAATTCTGATG
>Ga0255782_10003665_pt1 | contig 11534 bp, 9 predicted proteins | sample 101ome_26_FD_179980 | JGI IMG/M metagenome (GOLD analysis project Ga0255782, IMG submission 179980) | Coastal salt marsh microbial communities from the Groves Creek Marsh, Skidaway Island, Georgia - 101408AT metaG (version 2) | ecosystem: Environmental > Aquatic > Marine > Intertidal zone > Salt...
GTCTTCGTCTTCATCCTCGATCCGGCGTCTGCGTCTTGGTGCAAACGCTTCGCGGCAACAACGCCCAAGTCTTTTCCAGATTCATCACCGACGCCCGTCGGTACTTTCGCGTCGACGTCGTCTCCGTACCGATCCCCACCGGTTTCAACCTCGCAAAGGAGACTCCGCACACGCTTTCCGTCGATCCGTACCGTCTCGTCACCCTTCATCCTTTGTAAAGCAGACCAGTTGGTTGAAACTGTGAAAAACGCAATTCGATCGCGCGCGTCGTCGTCACACCGCGCGCGATCGACCGACCGACCGACCGACCGCGTGAAACACACCGACCGAACCGGAGGACGCGCATCGATACCCGTCGTCGTCGTCGTCGTCCCGTCGTCGTCGTCGTAGTCGCGCGACAGAATCGAAAAAGGGTAACGGCCCAAAAAAGCACTTTTTCCAACCGACGCCGCCGCCGGCGTCGGTCGCGCGCGCATGCCGCCGTCGACGCCGCGGTTGGAGCGATTCGACCCGCGGGAATCCGTCGACGAAGACGTCTTCGACGACGCGCTGTTGGATTGGCGGACGAACCCGCGGGTGACGACGCGAAAGAAACGGGAAAAGGATTCGTGGAGCGTCAGAGACGCGGCGCTCACGCTCGGATTGACGCTGACATGGGCCGTCGGACCGATGGTGTGCGCGACGGCGTGCGCGAGAGCGATCGTGATCGGTGGTGGTGACGCGAGAGGGAAGACCCGAAGACGGAGGGCGATGCTGGCGAGCGCGGCGTGCGCAGAGTTGGCGTGGTTCGCGTACAGGAGAGACGCGGGGAAACGCGCGGGGGAGACGAAGAATATGCGAGCGACGCCTTCGAGGAAGGATTTCGATCGGTTTTTACAGTTGAGACACGACGCGGTGTTGGATTTTCAAGAGTACATACGCGGTTGGATGAAAACGTGGAAGAAACTCGTCGATGTGGGCGGGGATGCCGCCGACGCGAGCGTCGAGAGTGAGGGGAATGGAAGCGACGGCGCGCGCGCCGAATCGCCGGCTTTGCCCGCGAGAAGCGCGTCTTCGGCTTCGTCCTCCTCGTCGGACAGTCGCGGGAGCGGGAACGGGAGCGTCGTGAGCGTCGATAGAGAATCGGCGTTGGACTTTTTAAGGTTTGGGTTTCACGACGCGTTGTCGGCGGAGGAGATTGGGGAGCAAAAGGAGAGAGAGTTGAGAATATTCATGGATGAGATTGAGGCGAGGTGGGACGTGAAATTCGACGTGGACGGTCAGCGCGGGTTTGAGTTTATGTTTCACACCAAGGAGAAGCTGGGTGCGTTGCATCAACCGCTGTTGTTCACCGCGTGGGTAAACGCCGTGGCTGGGATTTCGGGCGTCGTACTCTACGGTTGGGGGTTTAGGTTGCACCACGGCGAAAACGGGTGCTCGTATTGGTGCAACGCCCCCGTCGTCGTCGAGGATTGGAAACGGGTGAAAATGCCGATGCGGACGCGGAAAACTCGGTACGGGAAAGGTGTCGATACTCGACCGATACTTTGCGGGGACAACGATCCGAGCGACGCCGACGGAGAAGAAATCAAACCGATTATATTTATCCACGGTTTAGGCGTTGGATTGGCGCCCTACCTTCCGCACATCGCGCAACTATTGCGAAGCAAACCTGGGCGAAAGATTGCCCTGCTGACGCTGCCGCACATTAGTATGCGCGCCTCACCGAGAGTCCCCGAACTGGACGACATGGTGGACACTGTCGTGGAGATGACGAAGAAGCACGCGTTCAGGGCGCCGGCAATGTACGGGCACAGTTTCGGCACCTTTGTCGTCGCGAGGACCTGTCAGAGATTCGCGGTGAGCGCCGTGGCGCTCATCGACCCCGTGGCGGTGTGCCTGTGCCTTCCACAGACTGTCGGGATATTGTATCAATTGCACAAGAGCTGGTCACAATTTAAAGATCGACTGAGCGAGGGACCAAAAGCTTTGATGTCTTCGTCATTTTGGAACGAGGGCGGGGCGCTTTTGTACTTTTTACTGCGAGACTACTTTTTGCTTCGCGAGACGGGCGTCATGACGGCGCTGCGACGCAAGTTTTGGTGGGCGAGGTACAATCTGTGGGCGGATGATTTACCGAAACACTCTCTAATCGTGTTGGAATCTAACGATCTTCTCATTGACGGGGAAGCCATTGCGCGACACGTGCTTCGACAATCAGAAGCGCGCATCATTTGGCAAGACAAGTTTGTCCACGGGGAGTTCGTCTCTCCGTGGGGATACGGTTTGCGCGATGAGATCGTTCAGTTTCTCGATCATCTGCCGCGACATAGGTGCGTCGACGAGCACGAGTTGCATCATCATAATAACGAGTTGTAAAATTTACTGTAAAATTTGCGTTTGATTCTGCTTGTTACATTTGCGTGCGTTAGTGGTACAACAATCCGTGCGAGTCAATCAATTGTATTGTTTCGCCTTTATCGCCATTCTGTAAAGTGATTTTGCACTTGCTTTGGTCGACACGTCTTGCCTTCTTCGAGGTTAAACTTGTAGCAGATGCCTTGACGAAGCTCCATCGGGAACAAATCGGGATGGAATATGCGCGCAAGCGCTTCGACTCCGTCAACCAACTGAGGGCCGGCTTCGCATGTGAATTCGTGCGTGAGAATATACACACGTCTATTCTGAACGGCAGGAATGACCCACCAGCCTGGTTGACTCGCGAGGTACTCGAGCTGGTCAAACGTCTTCTCCATGGTTTCCTCGGTGGATTTGCCGACGTAACACGGCGAGAGAATGAGAACTTCAGGCGCATACGTCAACACTTGCTCCCAGCGAAGACGATCAGCAGCCACTCCTGGCTCTTGAACCTCGTCAATGCCGCCAGCGATGCTCTTCATCTCGTGGAGCCAGTGCCCTCCTGCAACGAACGGCTTGATGCCTTCCAAAGACAACACCTTGGGGCGTTCGTCTGCGTCGGCAACGACGCGAGCAATCGTGCGAAGCCTCGATCGAAGTTGCGTCAGGAGTGTGATGGCTTTTTCTTTCTCTCCGCAGAGAATACCGATCTGCAAAATGACTTCGAGAACGTCGCTCAACGTCTGAGGTGCAATTGGAAAGATGGATGGTTTCGCCGCGTCGATGCCGAGCATTTCTTCGTCCGACTCAAACTCTGCGCTCGTCAGAAAGACATCCGCCTCGTGCAAATACTTGGCAGTGCTCGTTCGAACGTCCGTACACTCGGCACAGACGTCTGGAGTGAAAATCAATCTCGCCTCGGCGTGTCTCACAAAGTTGACGTCAAACGAAGCCCACTTGTCGTTTGGGTTGGAGCTCTCCTTCTCCTTGGCAGACGCCCGGGCCAGAGATCCAAAACTCGCGCTGTGTGCGCTGCTGTTTCCAAAACCACCGAATTGCTCAAACTCACTCATCAACGAGCTTGAAGATCGCTTGTGATGCGCACCGAGATTTGAGCTTGACTGCGGCGAGCCTAGTCCCTTTTTGTGGCGCGCGACAACCTTTGGGTTGACCTTTTCCTCCTCAGGAACGGTGCACGCGTCGGTGATGCCGACGATCCGCTCGCCAACTCCAAGCGCGAACAAAATTGCCGTCGCTGTCGTGGAGAGCGAGATGATTGGACCCACAGACTGCGGCAATGGAAGCTGCAGCTGGTTCGCCGAGTGCAAATGATCCTTGAGCACGGCAGGGCTACCGAAGTACAAGTTGACGGCTTGATCGAGCTCCGTTTGCGACGGCTTCCGAGGCATGCCCGGGAGCTTGTTGATGTGAGATGCCAAAGTTGACATCGACGCCGACGATCGAGAGCGAAACATACCAATGCCTTCGGCAGAATCAAGGTCGATGGAGAACTCTCTGAAATCACGAGATGGGGCGCGTGCGCGACGCGGCGGCAACACTTGTTTGACCTTCTCAGGGGAGTCCGAGTGCGCCGAGACCGATGCGAGCTCTTCCTCGCTCTTAGATCGCATCACTGCTTCGAATGATCGCGGTGTGGCTGCATTTGGAGTCAGTGGTCCGAAGCTCTTGCTCATCGTTCTGCGAGACACCATGGCTGCGCGCTGCGCGGCTTCGCTAGCACTCGGCGTCACTTTTCGGCACGCTTCAACGAACGAAGTGGCCAAAGACGGGTTCGCACCAAAGTGTAAGTGCACTTGAGACGCCAACACGTTGTTCCAAGCGAACCCGTCGAGCTCAACCTCTGAAGTTTTGTTGAATTTCTGCTCAGATTTGACCTCGTACGTTGCGCCCCATCCAATCGCAACCTTGTCCTCGGTGACGCGCATCCTCGTCGGACGATCGCCGTGGATCTCGCTATATCTAAAGGTTTGACCTCTCACAACCTCACCCGCCTTGAAAAGTGGGTTACCCGGCGCGATGGTCACCTCAGCATAGCTAGTCTTAACAGCGCTCGAGAGTCGAGTGGCAAACGGCGCGATGCCGCACATTGACCTCGGCGAGCTACCATCGGGCGCAGAGATTGACTGAGACAGAAACATCAACCCACCGCACTCTGCGTACACAACACCTCCAGCTGTCGCAAAAGCCGTGACAGCCGACCTCAGCGGACGGTTTTTCAGCAAAGCCTGCGCGTGGAACTCTGGGTATCCACCACCAAAGATTACGCCTTGGATATCCTGCGGTAATCCATCGCCAGCAATCGGACTAAAGTAAACTAGTTCAGCCCCGGCTTCTTGCAACTTTAACAAGTTTTCAGGGTAGTAAAAGCAAAACGCTTCATCTCTAGCTACGGCGATGCGGACCGACGCCTGCGAAGAGCGCGATGCCTCCTTCGTGCGATCCTCTCTATCCGTTGCTAAAATTTGCTTCATCGGCGACGAGACGTGAAACTCTGGCATGGATTTCAACAAAACATCCAAGTCGACGTTTTGTTCAAGCAGCATCGCCATATGAGAGATGCGCTGTTCCATTGCATCATCGTTACCACTCATCGTCGCTCCACCATCGGTACCCATCGCCGCTCCCGTCGCATCTTTTGGAATGCCGCCAAACACCGAGACGCTTGCATCTGACGCTTGCAAACTCTCTCTCAAGTACTGCGTGTGTGCCTCACCACCCGTCTTATTGAACACCACACCAATCAGGTTCAACTCGGCATCAAATTCTCTGTATCCCTTGATTACGGCGGCGACGCTTCGCGCCATCGCGTTGCAATCCACGACGAGAAGCACGCCCGCGTTGAGCCACTTTGCCATTTGCGCCGTGCTTCCATCCTCACTCATCCCGTCCCTACCGTCGTACAACCCCATCACCCCATCCACAATGGCCACATCGCACTCATCTGCACATTTTGCCACGCTCTGCGCGTTATACTCGGCGGTCATCATGTACCCATCGAGGTTTTCGCTCTCCCCCGCGCTCTGCCGCAGCGCGACCCGGTGCACCATTGGATCGACGAAATCCGCCCCGACTTTGAACGCTCGCACCCTCAACCCGCGTCGGGCGTACGCCAACATGAGCGCAGACGCTATCGTCGTCTTCCCCACCCCGCTGTGCGTCCCGGCGACGACGACGACGCGCATCTCGACCGGGTTTTCCTACGTTTCACCGACGAAACGACCAACCCCACGCTTCCAACGGATCCCAAACGAGCGAGACCGAACGCGCGCGCGTTCCAACCCGGCCCCGCCCCGATCGAGATCGTGACCGCGGGCACGACGGGCAATCTCGACCTCGCCCTCGCGCGTTCGCCGGAAGTTCGGCGTCGTTCGGTGTGTGACGACGACGTCGTCGACGCCGACGGGCGAACCGAACGAGCCGTTTCACGCCTCGCGTCTCAGAGGTCCACTCGTCGCGCATGATATATTTCCCTAAACCCTAGACCCACAGAACACATACAATAAAAATTATAAACGGATGTAGACCCAAAATATACATTTACCAACAACCTACATGGGTGATGATACGATACATACATGGGTCAATCCGTCGTGGGATACGCGAACGCCCTCGGCCCCGACACTGCGATCGTCCCGTCATCGACGCCCGAGTCCCCCGACGACGCATCCTCCACTCGCAGTCGCGCCCCGAACGAAGGATGTTTGCCGTGACCGCCACCAGCACCGCCGCGTTGAGCGCGCGCGTGAACGTCTCCGTCGACGCGCGTCGACCGGGTAAGGCGACCGCCAGAGGTGCGCGCTTCGATGCGTCTCGCGTCGCGTTCGGTTTTCCTCGTTCGTCCGCTTCGCGGGAGAGGGGCGCCGTGGGCGTCGATGACGTCCCGAGCGCGCGCGATGTGGGGCACGGATGACGACGATGACGCGAGGATGTGGGACACGCGAAGGGGGGGAAGGATGGAATAATTTTCATCGCGCGGGAATCCGTGGTGGGATGGGTTCGAGCGCGCGTCGACGACGGTGGAGGGAGGGCGCCGTCGCACGGGTTGGGGTGTCGAGGCCAAACCCTGAAACCCTGGTTTTAATGACGCGGGTCCGCGAACGGGGTCGCGCTTAAAGGATGTTTGAATCGGAATTTCGAGACTGACGATGGGTAATCTTTGTTAACAATCGTAGGTGCCGTCGTTGTTTCGGCCAAGTTGACCCCGAAGGAGGCGAAGCGCCAACAGCGCCACCGCAAGATTCGCTCCAAGGTGCGTCGAGCAAAGTGGACGTCGCGCGCGCGCGCGGCGCTCGCGCCGAAATACGCCACTCAATCGTTCGAATGCGTTCGTTTATAACCTCATGCGTCGTACTGACTGTTAAATGTTCGTTTTCTCTCGTTTCACAGGTTTCCGGATCCTCGGAACGCCCGCGCATCTCCGTGTACAGATCCAACCAACACGTCTACGTTCAAGTCATCGACGACGAAAACCAAAAGACGCTCGCGGCGCTCGGTACCATGAGCCCCAAGGTTAAGGAAGTCATCGGTAGCGAGGAGTGGAAGAGCAAGACCGTGGATGCCGCCGAGCAAGTCGGGAAGATGCTCGGTGCCATGTGCGTGGAGCAAGGCATCACCTCCGCCGTCTTTGACCGCGGCGGATTTTTGTACCACGGCCGCGTCAAGGCTGTCGCCGACGGCGCTCGCGCCGCCGGCGTCGCCATGTGAGCCGCGTTTTCATTCGCGCGTAGGACTACTATTATTTCTTAAAAATCTAGCCGCTTGGAGAATATTTGACACAGCAAGTATACAAATCGACGCGTGCGTACGCGCTTCCTTCCCTCGCCCGCTTCCTTCCCTCTCCTCTCTCCTCTTATCCGAGCGAGTCACCCCCAGTTTGACGGTTCACGACTCGTCATGACAAAATTGACGACGTCATCAACCTTTCCCCGATGGCTGCCGGTGACGGATGATGATGGTTACCGAAAGATTATCCGACGGACGCGCGCCCGCGGCGCGGCAGTCACCGCCGCGTAGAGACGCCCGCGCGAACACTTTGACGACGATGGCGACGATGGCGACGATGACGTCCTCGACGACGCTGGGACGCGCGGCGTCTCTTCGACGAGGACACAGAAAAGGTGGACGCGCCCACAGGGCTACGTCCACGCGAACGATGGCGACGTCGGCGGCCGCGACGTCGTTGGCGAGCGTGGGCGCCGCGAGCGTCAAGGGAACGGTTCGTAAAGCGAATGAGGACCGATACAGCGCGTACAGAGCGCCGAGCGCGCCGAGCGATGGGAGCCCGAGCGCGATCGTGAGCGTTTTCGATGGACACGGAGGAAGCGCGGTGAGCGAGTGGTTGAGCGAAAAGTTGAACGGGATCATCCTCGAGGAGTGGAAGGAGGCTGATTTCCCGCTCGAGGCGTTGCGAGTTGCGTGTTTGAAGGCGGATAACGTCTTGGTACAGCCGCCGGAGGGATTCTTTGCGGCGTTCGGTGAACGGGGCGTGGGCGGCGCCAAGTGCGGAAGTACCGCGGCGGTGTGCGCGCTGTACGAGGAGGGTGGCGTCACGAGGTTGTGCACGGCAAACGTCGGTGATGCTCGCATTGTGTTGGTTCGAGGTGGTAAACCAGTTCAGCTCTCCGTCGATCACGTTCCGGATGATGAGGCTGAGCGTAAGAGAATTGACCGCGGTAACCCGAACCTTCGCAAGTCTCTCGTCAGCTTTACCGAAGGATCCTGGCGTGTCGGCGGCGTTCTCGCCCTCTCCCGCGCCTTTGGCGACTCCTTCTTGAAAGAAAGCGGTCGCTTCGAGGGTTTTGGCGAAAAGAACGCCGATTACGGAAGCGGTTTCGGTCTCAACGCCGAACCGGATTGCTACATTGAAACCGTCGGCCCGGAGGACACTTGGGTGTGCATCTCTTCTGATGGTTTGATTGACAACCCCGAGCGCGGTGGGGGCGGTGGCTTCACCAACGAAGACATTGCCGATTTCTTGAACAAGGCGCCCGCCGATGCTTCCCCGGAATCTCTCGCCAAGGAGCTCGTCGAGGCCGCCGTGAAGCGCGGCTCCACGGATGACATCACTGTCCAACTCATCCGTTTGTGATTCCGGCGCGCATCGCTTCGCCGCAATTCGAGTCGAGCCACGCGAAATGATTTGTTAATTCGATCGTCAACGACGACACGACGTCGAAATTTAGGCACGAGATGTTCGTTCGAGTGTTTCAATAAAGTATACGAGAAAATCTGCCGTTTTATCAAAAATGCAAAAAGCGAGCCAAGAGCCGAGAGAGTGCGGCGCGGCGCTCTCCCTCCCTCCCTCCTTCTCTCTCTCTATAGATACTATACACGCGCATCGTCGTGGGACCAACTCTACTCCATGAGATAGCCAGCGATGAAGAGGAAGAAAAACGCAGCCAAGGCGCCGTAAATCAACCTAGACTTTTCGCCCTCCGTCATTGAATTCGTACCCAACCCGTAGCCTTGGTTTTGCTCGAAACCCGCCACCTGCTTCCCGAGCGACTTAAACTTGGACTTTTCCGCCCCACACGTCGGACACCTCCAATCATCCGGAAGGTCCTTCCACTGCGTGCCCGCGGCGACGGGGTAAAAATCATCCCCATTCTTCGGTTTGTACTCGTACATGCACGACTGGCACTGCCAATCCCCTTGTCCGATCACCGCAAACTTCTCAGCGAGCTCTGGGTTGTTTCGGTCCAGCGCCCCCTTGTTCGCGCTCTGGTTCGCGAACATGTACTCTTCGTTTTCGCTCTCTTCGTCTCCACCCGTCGCCCGGGCGACGACGACGCCGGTAGCGCGTTTCTTCATCGTCGGCGTCGTCATCATGGATGACGTCGACCTTCGTCGAAACTCCCGTCGTCGTCCCGCCGTTCGCACGCCGCCGCGTTCGGTCGTCGCGACCGTCGTCGATGCGATGGTAAACATGATTACGCTAATCTCTCGTCGTCGGTGTCCGTCGATGCGTCGCCGGCGTTATCCGCGCGTCGGTGTGTGTCGCGCGTCGCGCGTCTCGTTTCGTGGGAAAGCACGTGCATGTATACCGACGAGTCATGACTCAAGGAATGTCATGGGGACTCCCGGGGAAACGAAACGAAACGAAACGAGCGACGACTCGCCGCACTCTCTGACGACGACGACGACGACGACGACGGCCGCCCGGGTCGACGCCGCGCGATCGACGCGAAAGAACGCGCGATCGATCCCTTCGCTCGGTCGTTCGCGTCGATCGTTCGGTCGTTTTCGGCGCAAAGGGAAGAGCATCCACGACGCGAGTTCGAGCCGTTCGAGCCGTTCGCGCGCGCGTTCGTTGAGAAATGCCATCGAAAACGTGGACGCGGGGTGGATCGGACGCGTCGACGTCGACGGCGACGACGAAACCGAAACCGAAACCGAAACCGACGCGAGATGTGCTTAACGATAAATCATCGACGGGGGCGACGAAACGTAAAGGAACGTGGACCAGAGGAGGAGGAGGCGACGACGACGACAACCGAGCCGACGGCTCGGCGAGGAAGAAGCGAAGCGGAATGAATGAAAAAGCGGCGCCGTTTGAGCCGCGATCGGTGAAAGAACAGCGAGAACAACTCGCGGCGAAACTCGCGGCGGTTGAGAAGGAACGCGCCAAACTCAAAGCGGCGTTAGAGGCGGCGGAGGCGGAGAAGATTAAGCAAGCAAAGCTCGCCGAGGAGCGCAAGGCGAAAGCCAAGGCGGATTCGGAGGATAGACGAAAGCGCGCGGGCAACCTCTTGAGTGGATTCCGCGGCGTTCGTAAGACGAACGAAGAGCGCGTCGAACACTTGGCGAAACCGGTGGAGAATTTAAGCCCAGAAGAAATCGAACGACGCGCGGTGCAGCGCGTTTTACTCGCCGGATCGGATTGGCAAACCTTGGACTTGCCGCCGGGGAGTCAAAAAAAGTGGGTCAAAAAGTCCTACTTGGAGCTCGCCAAGGTTTTACATCCCGACAAGTGTTCCGCCCCGGGCGCCAAGGAGGCGTTTCAAAAGCTCAACAAGGCGTACAAGGCGCTCAGTTGACCGCGATCGATCCGTCGCTCGTTGGTTTAGGCGGTAGCCGCCGTTTGCAATTTATTACTCGTAAACTCTAGCTCAAAGAGCTCGCGCGCGTCCAACTGTCCAACTGTCCACAATTAGAAGTCACATCGCATCGATCCGTTCCGTCGTCAGTGCGCGATGCGTCGAAAAGAACCACCCGCCGACGCGTCACCGTCGACGCTCGCCGACGCGTTCGCGCGATGCACCGCTCTACCGCGCGACACCGACGCCGAGGACGACGACCCCATCGCCGTCGTTCGCGCGCTGAGCGTACCGAGAGACTTTCCAGAGCTTGGAAACGCATCGAACGAAACGCTTCGAAACATGCTCGTCGACGCCGACGGCGCGGCGTTCGAAACGTTCTACGCGTCGACGAGCGTGAGCGTCGAGCTCGACGAGGTGAAGACGGAACTGAAACGAGAGATCGAGCGGGCGCGGGAAGCGAACGATAGATTGGAATCAGAGACGCGAGACGCGAGGGCGATTCGGGCGGCGCTCGAAGCGACGGATTTACGAAACGCTGAATCGTCGTACGAAGAGGTGCGACGGGCGTACGCGCGAAAAACTCGCGATGTGGTCTCCGACGTGTCTTCCGCGATCGATGCGGCGGGGATTAAAGCGAGGGAATTGGAGCGAGAATCCGATTTAACGCTCGCCGATTTCGTTCGACGCGGCGACTCGTTCGCGGTCGGCGGTTTCGTCGATGAATACTTGAATCTCCGTCGTCGCGCGCATCTTCTCAAAACTTACGTCGCGATCGCGGCGTCTTCAAAATGACCGTCGTCGTTCGTCGTCGTCGACGCGTCCGGTGTCCCTGTGTCTTAAATTCTTTACTAGCAATGTAGTTGTAACGTCGCCGCGCGTCTTCTTTGCCTCTGCTCCAGCGCGCGCGCGATCCCCACTAGTCAACACGTCTCTGCACCCCACGATGACGACGACGACGACGACGACGACGACGACGCACGCGTCGGCTTCGATGACGACGCGCGCGAATCACCGCCACCGCGTCGTTCGTCACCGTCGCGTCGTCGCACACGGAAGGAGAGCGCAAAGGGCGGCTGCGATTTCGGATAAGTCTGCTGAAGAATCATCATCATCATCATCGTCGTCGTCAACCTCGTC
>Ga0255782_10003669_pt1 | contig 11525 bp, 24 predicted proteins | sample 101ome_26_FD_179980 | JGI IMG/M metagenome (GOLD analysis project Ga0255782, IMG submission 179980) | Coastal salt marsh microbial communities from the Groves Creek Marsh, Skidaway Island, Georgia - 101408AT metaG (version 2) | ecosystem: Environmental > Aquatic > Marine > Intertidal zone >...
GGTATCTTCTACATCATGTAATACAATTGTATCATCGGTGATTTTATTATCGTAAAAGTATTTGTAGTTGAATAGTGCTACATCATTATCACATTCTTCGATAATTTTATCTGAGAACATTCTACATCCATTTGCCCATTCTACATTTGTATATGTATCCAAACATAGGTTAATGATACGTGAATTTGGCGCTGAACCATAAACTGTACAATCTACTAATGTATTATTTTCTTGTGATGGTTTCATACCTGAGAAAAAGGTATGATGTGGTTTTAGTTTATCTCTAACCACATTGAATGATTGAATTGGTTTTGCATCTACATCAACATAGATACCACCATAATCTCTGAGTAATAATAATCTGATTCTATCTGCTATAAATGCCCATTTGTATAAAGTTGGGTCTGTACGATAGTATTTTAGGAATACATCATCTTTGTAAACTTCATCGAAAATCTCATTACCCCATAAACGATATTCATAATCAGGGTTGAGTTCCTGCATTTGTTGAATGAATTCAACACAATGTTCAGGTATTGGTTCATCACCAATCCATATTTGATGTATAATTTTAGGAATCTTAATCTCATCACCCAACTCATTTGGGTTTGGATGCACTTTTTTTACTTCTTCTTTGGAAGATTTCCATAACTTCTTAAAAAAATTCATAACTTATTTTGTTTTAGTATTATCTTAGGGATTTAATGTTTCCTGATTAACAAAACGTCCACCGCCAGTTGGCCTACGTCTACTTCCCCCAATGTTTCCACGACCAGATGGGCTACCTGCTGCTGCTCTTGCCTTCGCTAAATTAGCTGCTCCAGCACTTGGGCCCAGATTCTGAGCGGGTACTGCTGTTCCAGCTCCCCTTAAAAGAGGTCGTCTACTTTTACGAGGTGAACCACTTCTACGAGGTGAACTTGGTGTTGGTGATGGGTCTGGTGTTGGTTCATCTGCTGTTTCTACAATATCAAGTACACCATTGTAAACTTGTCTTGCATCTGATGAAATCTCAGCGGTTGTACCTATATCGGTTATATTCATAGCGATATATTCAACCATTGCTTTTTGAATAACGTATGTATCTTCAAATAAATCTTCTCCTAAGTAACCATCGTTTCTTAGTATATTTTCTGCCTCAACGAATACATTTGCTTGGTATTCGGAAAGTTCAATTTCTTGTGGTGCTAATTGTACTGCCATATGTGTTTCCTAATATAATACTTTAGTTTGTATATAAATATGTAAATATTTCTTTTTAAATTAGTTTTCAAATAATTCATCTGAGAACCCATCAAAACCATCTAATTCATCTAATCCATCTAATAAGGTGTTTTGCCAATCCTGTAATTCGAAATTATCTTTTTGTTCATAATCATTCATTAGAGATGCTGCACATGCTTTGATATTATCAACCCATGTTCTATGAGCACCCCTAACTTCATTATTATAAATGTGGTGTTGACCACCTTCTGAGTTTACAATGATGATTTTATCATCTTCAATTATTATGTTCTGTACTTTCATTGTTTTGTTTTTGATATAAAACGTATGTATCCCAAAGTTTTCTTAGATTTTCTAAATCCATTGCGGTTATATCTGTACAATATGGAAAATCGGATAACCATTTGTATATAGAATACCCATTTGTATATTCTTCGGTTTTCCAAAGTTTATACATCCACTCTTTTAAAGTGTTTATGGATTCTTTTTGTTTAAGACTTAAATTAAGATATGCTATCTTTACCTCTTTCATTTGGGTCAAATAATTCTCTTTCTAATTCTCTTTGAGATACAAATACTGAACCTGCACTCTCATACCAACTACTACTTAAATCATCTAACTCATTTAAGATTTCATCGAACTCTTTTTTTTCTAACTTTTCAACCTTTTTCTCTTCACCTTTCCAATTGGAAAACTTCCGAGCGAACTTTTTAAACATTTTTTTACTCCTTCTTTAAAAATATACTATATGAATCAAATAAGATTCTACCTGCTTCTTTACTTAGTGGTGTTAAATCCATTTCAAAGAATTCCTTCTTATCAACGAACTTTATTTCCTCATGTTCAAGTAGTTTTGCTTTACCACCTCTAAGTTTCACAGGCATTGGAGTAAACTCTAAATCACCCTCTGATAATGTTCTAAATTCGTGAAATGGATGTACATCTATATCCAATTCTTCTTTGAACTCTCTGATAAGAGCCTCATCAATAGTTTCACCTTCTTCTACCTTCCCACCGGGAAACTCCCATTTACTGGGATATATTGTGTTACTACTCAATCTCTTACCAATTAGAACTTTATCATTCCATATCAGTATTCCGCAAACTACTTTCATTATTATTATACTCTTCGTATAACTTCTCCCATATAAATAGGGTAAGTTTTGTATTAAGGTTAATTGGTATCAATATATTTGAATATTCAAAGAAATAAGATTGTTTAACCGGTCTATCGTTATCAAAAATAGTATCTTTAAACGGATTCATTCAATTCTTTTCGGTAAACTTCTTTTAGCTCTGAGTGTATTCCGAAATGAACTAATAAATCCCACATTCCCTTTTTATTACACAAAAGTGGATTTGTTTTAATATTTGGGATTTTCATATCCTTTTTAGTTGCGTGAACCCATTGGTTACCACCATCTTCTACAACCATCCACGAACCATTTACTCCATCAATAGAGTAACGAATCTTTTTTCCAAATTTGTTAACTGTTTTCATTTTTTTAACTTTGTTTGATACAAATATACAACTTATTTTTTAACTATCCAAATTTATTTTAACATTGATTTGATTTCATCACTAAGATTTTCAATATCAATCTCTTTTCCCAAATGCGCTGATAGGGTTTTTAGTACACTATAACGTTGCATCCGATTACCATATTTCCAAACATATGCTAATGTTGTTTTATAATGTTCTATTTTCTGATTCATCTGAGTGATTGTTTCAATCAAGTGTTGCTCATCTTCTTCTGATATATCAAAATCAATATTGTTTTCAGCTGCTAATTCAACTACACCCAACAAATCATTTGCATTATACCTATCATTCAACTCCTTAAAAGTTTCATCATCACCACCTTTATCAGGATGTAATTTTTTAGCAACATCCTTATAAATCTTTTTCACTTTATCAGAAACCTCTTCTTTTGGTTTTTTTTCTACGTTTTCTTTATCTAAAGCTTCTTTAACAACGGTTTCTTCATCAAATTCTTTTTGTGGAATGATATCAGAAAAAAGAGACTCAAACTCTACTGATAGGTTTGAGTGCTCTTCCTTCTTATCATCCAACTCTAGCTTGAGGAACTTATATTGGTATATTAACTTTTTAAGATTTTTCATTAGTGTTTTCGGGTTCCATTACCACCATACATTCAGTAGTAAGTAGTGTTCCCGCCACCGAAACCGCCTTCTCAATCGCAGTTCTCGTTACTTTTGTAGGGTCAACCACACCCACCTCAATCAAATCACAAAATTCTTCAGTTACCACATTGTAACCAATTTGTGGATTTGGTGTTGGTGAGTTATTTAATTTATCCAATAGTGAATCTGATGATAACCCTGCGTTTTTAACAATTGCTCTAAAAGGTGCTTCACATGCTGATTCAATAATATCAATTCCTTTATTTCTATCATCTGATAAACCACCTCTTCGTTCTTTAACAATATTACGAGAATGGATTAATGCAACACCACCACCTGGTACGATACCTTCTTCTAATGCTGCTTTGGTAGATAAGATTGCATCATCTACTCTATCTTTCTTTTCCTTCAATTCTACCTCAGATTCAGCACCTACTTTAATAACTGCAACACCACCTGATAGTTTTGATAGACGAGTTTGGAGTTTATCCTTTTCAAAATCAGATTCAGATTTCTCTTTTTCTGCTTTGATAATAGTGATACGATTTTCAATATCCTCACTCTCACCATGTCCACCAATGATTGATGTTTTAGTTTTATCAGATACAACTTTATCACAACTTCCTAAATGTTCTTCAGTTACATCTTCTAATGTTAACCCTAATTCAGATGTGATTAGAGTTGCGCCTGTTAGTGCCGCCATATCCTTCATAATCTCAGTTCGTTCTCCACCAAAACCAGGTGCCTTTACAGCCAAACATTTTAATGTACCTCTTGCGGAGTTCACAACCATAGATGCCAGTGCATCACCTTGTACATCATGAGCGATAATTACAATCGGATTATTACTCATTGATGCTTTTTCCAAAATACCAATGATATCATCCATATTATTTATTGAACCATCGAACAATAAGATTTGTGGTTCACTTAGGATTGATGCTAATTTAGCTTGATTGTTCATAAAGAAGTGAGATAGATATCCCTTATCAAACTCCAACCCTTCAACAATCTCTAATGTGGTTTCATTGTTGTTACCTTCTTCAACAGTAACTACACCATCATTACCAACCTGATGAATTGCCTCTGCGATAATCCCACCGATTTCTTCATCCCCATTTGCTGAAATGGTTGCGATGTTTTTGATTGCCTCATTTGTTTTTACACTCAATGATACATTTTTTACCAAAGAATCTACAATATCTTTTACTGCAATCTGCATACCTCTATACAATTCGATTGGATTTGCACCACTTTCAACTGCCCTCATACCTTCGTTGAAAATGTGTTGAGCCAACACAGTTGAAGTTGTAGTTCCATCACCTGCATTATCCGCAGTTTGTTGTGATGCTTCTTTGATAATTTGTGCACCCAAATTCATTGATGAATCTGAGAACTCAATAGATTTTGCTACGGTAACCCCATCTTTTGTAATATGTGGTGTACCTTCTTTTTCAATGATTACATTTCTACCTCTTGGCCCTAATGTAACCTTAACGGCATCTGCCAATTGATTAACTCCATTCAGAAGTTTCTCTCTACTCTCTTTTCCGTGAAAGATTTCTTTACCCATAACTTATTCCTCTTTTTTGTTGTTTTTACGTTTTATAGTTTCTTTTGCTTTTTGTACTTGCTCTACTCTCCATTGTGGTTGTCCACCTCTGATATTTCCCTTTAGATTATGAAAACAATTGTAACATAAGAATCTCAGATTTTCTCTGAGATGGTTTGTCCAATCATCATCAATATGGTCTAATATCAATGGTATCTTATCATCGGTGATTCTCTTCTCTTCATACCCACAATTATGACAACACGTTTTAAAATCTACTTTATCTGCGTTGTTTATCAATCTATTTTTCAGTTGGTGTACTGAATACTTTGGGTATTTACCTTCTAAGATATCTTTAAGTGCAAATTTACCCTTTGTAACATTGTATGGTTTATTTACACCTTTACCTCTTTTGTTCTTTTGTAAATCCCATAAATCTTTTCCACTCTCTTCATCAATGTATCTTCTGGCGTACTTTTCATATGTAGTAAGGGATACATTTAAGAATCTTGCTGCACCACTATTTGATTTAGAGTTCTTCATCGCATAGCGAATCTGCGCTTCAGTAAGGTTCAATGGAGTTCTCCCCTTACCCAACACAAACCCGTTTGGCATGATATCACCCTTCTTCATCTTAACTCTTCTCTTTTGTTTTGGTTTCGGCTGGAATAATAAATCGAATCATTAACATAATCCATAGTGTATCAAAAAACGATAAATGTGGTGCATTAAATACATCTACTACTACAAGATTCCAAATCAACCATACTGGTGTTGTGAAAATCAATGCTGCGATGATTGCCAATGAGATGGCTAAAGATACACCTAAAAGTGCACCTAAAAGTGTATTTGTAACTGTTTTCATTTTCATATAACTTAAATTCTTATATACTTTTGGTACATACTATCCAAAAATTGGAAGTCTTTGTACGATAATAAATATGATTCTTTTTTTAATTTCACATCTAATTTGTGTAATCTGTTTCTATCTCGCCATTGTGGGATACCTTTTGTATCTCCACTTTTCCATATAATATCCCAAATATGGTTAACCATATGGATTTGTTGCATTTTAATAGATTCTCTTAGATTTCTAATTTTTTCTATTTCCATAATATCTGAATACAAACTAATGATACTGCCAATATCAACGATACTAATGTTTTTGTGGTGATACCCTCACCCATATAACCCCACGTTAAAAACGTAAATGAAATGATACCCATTCCAAATGCTATAAATCTACCTGGCCATAGTAATCCATCAAAGTAGGATACTGTATAACGAGTACCCCAAATTAGTAAATATGAGATTATAGTACCAAATCCAATGGCAAGAAGTAGTGGGTGGTCTTTAAACCATTTCCATACAAATTGTCCATTGGTTTGATACCAAATCAACATTTGGCCTACAAATATTAGGCCCATACCCATAATCAATTCTCTCATTCTTTATTTTCTTCTTCGGGTTCACTGTATGCTTTTGGTGATGGTAAACCTGAGTAATAACACCATTCTTCATACTGATACTCATCATCCGATTGTTGATTCTCAGGATGAAGTACATCATTACCTTTTAATTTTTCTTCTTCTATCCAACGTTTAGTTAAACTCATAATACAAATATACAAATTATTTTTGAGATTACCAAAAAGATTTATCAACTTTTCCGTTTAGGAATTGCTTTTGTTTCTTTATAGCTTTCTTTAAATCAGATTTATTGACTGATTCTTTTTTCTTAACTACCTTCTTAACAGATGTAGGTTTTACTATTTGTGTTCGTTTGATACCAAAGAACTTTTCTTTATAGTATGCAATTAACCCATCACCACCCATACCCATTGCGTGGATGTTTGTATCTTCGGGTAGGTACTTTTTAGAACGTGGATTGTTAACCTTATCTATATGGTCATCGAATATATCCATTTTGGGTTTCCTACACCTCTTTGGTGTATGTACTACAATTGTTTTCATTACAATCCGTAACCTTCTATACCACCATTCTTTTCAACCTCAATTGCAGTAGCACGAACTTCATTCGGGTCTTTCAAACTTTTGTTGTTGATAAGAACACGTTCGGCTCGGCCGATACCCATCACCAATTGGTGGAATGGGATTCCTAACAAATCCATCTCCTGAATAGTAGTATCTCGTAGATACTCAGGTCGTGCGGTTGTTAGAACGATATGGTGTCCTTCTTTGAACAATCGGGTGAATGTTTCAACAACACCTGGTAATGCTTTAGAGTTGAATGGGTCAATGTTTTCGAATTGAACCTGATGAACTAAAGTACCATCAATATCGCTGAAAATTGTTTTTTGCTTCATAACTATCTCTCTTATTACAGTACTAATATACGAATAATATCTGTAATATCCAAATTTTATTGTTAAATTATCGTTAAATTAATTGAAGGGCTTTGTTGATGTTGTTTTCAGTAGCACCGAATGATTTAGCCTTCTCAATTGCTTCGGTGATGTTTAACTTACCAAACACATAATTTTCGGTAGTTGTCATATCTACCAACATACGAATTACATCAGGAAGTGATGAGTGTTTTGGTCGGTTGTTAACTGATAAGTACTTAGTACCGGCTTTGATATCAGTACCATTATCACTCTTAACATCTTTACCACTATATTCGTACATATCAATCATCCCATTGAACTTTCCGTAAACGAACTGAGAACCAAATGCCTGAACATCTGAGATGATATCATTATCAACCTCTCTACCATACTCGTCTGAGATGTAAATACTAACTGAGTTACCCATAGAGAACGAATCAGATGAAGAACTTACCACAACATTTGGGTATTTCTTTTTAACGTATTGTTTAACCACATTAGCAGTTGCAACGTGATTCATATTGATGATAGGTTTTTCAAGTGGATTACCATAGTAATCTACTCTATTTAGGAATTTGATTCCCAACTCAAACATCATACCTTCTAACTCAAATTTAAACTTTTTACTCATAACTTTTATCTCTCAATCTTACAGTACTAATATAATACAATTATTTGATATTACCAAACTTTTTATGTTAAGTTTATGTTAAATTCCACTTTCCATTTTCTGAACCATATTGTGGTGTTCAGCTTCTGAATACTCAACTACTGATAATGATGGAGTAAATTTGGTTTCAAACTTACCACCAGCATATTTCCAAATCACATTATCAATGAAATCTTTCAACATATAAGTTCCATCAGAAGAACCAAACCCCTGGTCTGCATCCCAACCATGTGTCCATTCTTCAGCAACTTCCATTGCAATTTCTAATAAATCCCATTGTGGAATTTCTTCATTTTTAACCATTTCAGAGAATCCAGCGATTCTACTTTTGGCTCTAAAAACTAAACTCTGTGGGTCAACTAAATAATTCATAACTTATCTCTCTTTTACATAGTAAAGATACAAAAAAAGCCTGGTATTACCAAGCTTTTAATGTTAAGAAATCGTTAAGTTTGATTACCTACCCTGTCCTCTATATTTCTTTTTATAGTGTTTAGAGTGTTTATTGTTTGAACTTTTCTTCTTAGAGTGTCTACCTTTACGTTTTTTGCTCTTAGATTCTATTGAATTTGATGTAATTCTTGCCATTTTATTTCCTTATTTGTCTATCTAAAGGTTTACTTAAGTCCACAGTCTTAGGACCGTTATCTGATATCCATTTGTATAGTAATTTCTTCCATACTTTTTCAGGTAATACACCACCGCCCTGTTTCTTAACAGGTAATGATAAAAATCCTTTTACAGCACCTTTCATTTCATTTCCTTTGGAATCCTTATAAGTTACTGTATTCTCTCTATTGTTTAGGATTACATCGATTCTACCATTTAACCCTTTTGGTAAACCTTTTGTAAGGATACTCCAAATTGTTTTTGCAGCACCTTCATGTGTACCTAATAGAATATCATCGGGAACAACCCTATCTCTACCTTTATTATTTGATACGGCTAAATGATAATCAGTTAATACCCAAATCAAGTGAATGTTGTTAGCGTCGTACCCTGCATTAATCAATGGGTTTAGTACAGATGTGATTGAACTAACTTTCTTTGCCGTAATATCAAATAGTAGATTTGGTAGAGTTTCTTTGTTGTTCTTTCCACTCAACATACTAATCAACCACTTATCTTTCAATCCCATTGCATCCACAATTAGGTGTAATGACATTACATTATTTGGATTTTTTAAATCATCAGCAACATCAGCGATACTCATACCTTTACCCACAACAAACTCTTCAACGTGAGCTCTATCTTTTTCTGATAGTTTATCTGAGTACTTTTTATACCACGCATCTACTGAGAATTTACCCAATTGGTCTAACTTACCAACTGCAGTTTTCATCTCATCAACATCTCTTACTTTGAATCCTGCAGAATCAATAAAGTTACTAATTGCGAATCCTTTACCAGAACCAGCACCACCTGCCATAAATACTATCTGTCCGTAAGGTGCTCTGTTTGAGAATGTTATTAGTTTTTCATCTAATTGTTCTTCGTTTACTGACTCTTTGATATGTCTCATCACTTTTTTCTTGATGGACCTTGCAGCTTTACCTTGAATAACATCTCTTAAATCATATTTAGTAAAGTCGTTATTTCTAAGTGCTAATTTTATTTTGTATAAAGAAACCTTGTTGTTAGATAAAAACTCGTCTGCTTCAGCACCACCTACGTCTGCCATTCTTCTAAGTAGATACGCAAGTTCAGATTCTTCGTTTACTGATTCACTCATTGGATTACCACCTAATTTGATGATATCGTTATCAATCTTATTTAGAAGTTTACCATATCTATCTGCAATCTTACCACCCTCTGGTTCGGCTTCTTGCTCCATATCTCTCATTATTTCAGCTCTCTTCTTTTTAAGTGCTTTAATCTTTGGAGCGTTTTTGAGTGCTTTATAATCAGGATTAATTTTCTTTTGTTTTTCAATCTTTTTAGCCGCATCTTTGTTTCTTTTCATTTGTGCTGCTCTAAGTTTTACTAAGATTGGGTCATTCACATCCATTTCATTGATAGACTCATCTATTGAATTTTTGTAAGTATCTTCCAACCAATTCAAAGTTTCTCTATTCTTTGGTAAGTTATCGAATTCTTTATATACAGTTTTTATAAATGACTTTAAATCCTTTGCCTCTTTAGCCAAAATATCCAACTCACTCATTACACCCTCTTCAACAGGTTCGGCATCGTTGAATGCCTGGTCTAAATCATAATCTTCTGATAGTGCGTTTAATATTTCAGATTGTATAAACTCTCTTAAATTCATTTTTTATCTCCGTATGGGAACATTTTATTGAGTTTCTCTTGTCTTTTAGCACAGCCGCAATCTGATTTACCAACAGCTTTCGCTACTTTCTCAGCTAAGATATCTAACTTAACTGCTGAAGTTACTTTTTTGATATCATCACCTAATCCTTTTGACTTACTCATAATTTTATCCTTCTATTCTGAGATGTAATCCTTCTTTAACCATACTCTGATATAATATTTTAATCATTTCCTCATCATCAGAATCTTTTACTTCACATCTCCCACTATTGTGTACAATGTTTGCTATTGATACTGCCTGTAAGTATGGATAATTTAAATACCTTTGAATACAACTTGTAACGTGTTCAAAAGAATTTACATCATCATTTAATATAAATAGTTTCATATTTTATATTTCGATTCAAAACCTCTTACAGTTTCAACCAACGATTCCAATTCACAAACCTCAGCTTCTATTGGGTTATCGTTATCATCCATAACGTATACTATCCAACCATTAAGTGTTTTCACTTCCGGTGATAATAGTTTCACTAATATTTTCATTCATATTCTCCAACTTTTTAAGTATGGTAGCGAGTTTAGCACATTTCTCATAGTGTTCAATATCAGTAAAATATTCTAACAATAGATTTATCATTTGAATTTTCATACTGTGTTTAAACTCATAACTCCATTTAAAATCTTTCTTTGTTAAGATTTCGTATGTGTTTACCATTACTTCTTTTTCGTAGTTCATTTGATTATAAATATGATTTTAAATTTAGTGAATTATTTTATTAACGTATTTTTGAACATCTTCTTCAATTTGTTCTCTAACTAAGTGGGTTTTAATACGAATATCTGGATATTTTGATTTTAATCTATCAACTGCTTTGATGTTTTTAGATGAATCATCCATAAACGCAATATCAGTATATCCTTTTTTAATGTGTTTCTCAATCCAATCTGCTTTATCTTTTGGATTGTTACTTCCTAATGCTACAACATAAACATCCATCCCATACTCATCTTTGAAGAATTTACGGACTGGAAATGCTAGCTTTCGTGCAGTTAGAATTGTTACCTTTTTACTTGGGTTATCTAACATTTGTTGAAGTAATTTGAAGTTCTTTTTGATTACCTTTGGATTGTTTAGTTTTCTATTGAAATCTCTGAAATCATATTCATCACCTGGCTTCTCATCGTACTTAGCGTATTTTGCAGGGTCTAACTTAGTTTCACTACCATCTTTGTGTTTTACATAGATGTAAGATACCGTTGTTGCCAAAGTATCATCAAAATCAAACACTCTAAGAACTTTACCTTCTTTTAG
>Ga0255782_10003671_pt1 | contig 11525 bp, 8 predicted proteins | sample 101ome_26_FD_179980 | JGI IMG/M metagenome (GOLD analysis project Ga0255782, IMG submission 179980) | Coastal salt marsh microbial communities from the Groves Creek Marsh, Skidaway Island, Georgia - 101408AT metaG (version 2) | ecosystem: Environmental > Aquatic > Marine > Intertidal zone > Salt...
GTATTAATAAAAAATAATCTTAAAAAGATGTGATAGAAATATTACAAAAATATGACAGATTTTATTTTTAGTGATTGTCCACAGGGAAAAAGATAGAAAATGTTGTTTTGCCGTCAATCTCACTTGTGATTGCAAGCTCAGCATTATGTCTGAGTAAAATGTGTTTTACAATCGCCAAACCGAGTCCAGTTCCACCAACATTTCTAGATCTTGCTTTATCAACTCGGTAAAATCTCTCTGTGAGTCTTGGTAGATGTTCTTCACTTATTGGGTTGCCAACATTAATTACGGACGATTTAAGATAGTTTCCATCTTGTCTTTTTATTAGTTCTACAATGATATCTATGTCGCTATTTTCATCGGAGTATTTAATTGCGTTGTCAATTAAATTATGAAAAACCTCTATTATCTGGTCAGAGTCAGCTGAAATATTGGGAGCGTCATAATCAGGGTAATGGATGTTTATGCTTTTTCCTAGTTCTTCAGCTCTAAGATCAAATGCATCTTTTGCTGTTTTAATTTGGTCAATAAGATTGATCTTCTCATCTAATTCCGCATACATATTAATTTCTATTTTTGAGAGTGAGAGTAAGTCTGAAATAATTCTATCCATTCTATTAGACTCTTCTTTCATAATGCCTAAAAATTTAGCACGCTGATTTTGATCTATTTCTTCATTTTGAAGCGTCTCAATGAATCCACTAATGGACGTTAAGGGGGATCTTAATTCGTGACTTACATTTGCAATGAGATCTTTTCGAACACTTTGAAATTTTTCTTCAATGGTTTTGTCTCTGATTATCATAATTCCTAAGGTATTTTTCTTATGATGATAAGATAGTTCAAGGGTATGTTTGCCAATGCTTGAATTGTATGAAAACATCGTATCAATTGATTGATTTTCATTAATAGCATCAATCAGTTCGCTATTTCTAATGACATTGTATATCGGGATATCTATAATTTTATTCCCAAAATATTTTATAGCAATTTGATTAGCAAATACTATTTCGTAGTCTTCTGACACAATAATAACTCCCTCATTCAAGTAATTCAGTAAGTTGTTAAATTGCTTTCCGTATGACATATGTCTTTCACCAACGTTGCTTATGTATTTGCATAAAAGTTAGCATTTTCTTGAATAAATTTAAATCTTGCGTCTGCTTTTGATCCCATCAATTGATCAATAATTAATTCATAATACTCCATTGGTGAGTTATTGATTGAGACCTGTACTAATTTTCTTGTTTCTTTGTTCATGGTGGTGTCTCTTAGCTGATTAGGAAGCATTTCTCCCAAACCCTTAAATCGAGAAATTTCCACTTTTGATTTCTTAAATTGTTTTTCAATTATCATTTCCCGATCATGGTCATCAATTGCATACAAAATATTATTTCCACCTGTTATTTTATATAAAGGGGGCACGGCTAGAAAAAGATGATTATTAACAATTAGTTGTGGCATCTCTTTAAAAAAGAAAGTGATAAGTAATGCAGCGATATGAGCTCCATCGACATCAGCATCTGTCATAATAATTACTTTTTCATAGCGCAGGTTTTCATCGTTATAATTATCAGATGTTCCGCATCCAAGTGCTTGAACTAAATCCTTTAATTGTTGGTTTTGATAATATTTTTGTGCGCTGCTATTCGCTACATTAAGAATTTTTCCTCTTAGCGGAAGAACAGCTTGATATTTTTTATCTCTCGCTTGCTTTGCGGATCCACCGGCAGAATCACCCTCTACAATAAATAATTCTGTTCCTTCTGCTTTTTCTTCAAGGCAATCAGCCAACTTTCCTGGGAGTCTCAGTTTTCTTAGAGCGGATTTTCGATTAAGATCTTTTTCATGTTTTTTGCTAATTCTCGAATTGGCAGTGCTAATGAAAAAGTTAATCAACTTTTCTGCTTCAGATGAATTTTCTGAGAGCCAATGATCGAAATTATCCGCTATTATTGAACTAGTAATAGTAGTTGCGTTTTTTGAACTAAGCTTCTCCTTTGTTTGACCTTGAAACTCAGGTTCGTTTATGAAGATTGATAGTACCCCATCCATACAACTTACAATGTCATCAAGAGTAATTATCTTTGAATTTCTAATTCCAATAATTTCTGCATAGTTTTTTATAGATTTTAATATTGCACTTTTAAATGCATTTTCATGAGTTCCACCGTAAATAGTAGGAATTGTGTTGCAAAAAGATTTTAATTTATTTTTATCACCCGCTGACCAAAGCAGAGACCATTCAACTTTTCCATCTTTTGATTTAGTCGTTGAAGACCCAGAGAAAGTATTAGCTATAAGCAGATTTTTTTTCTCCAATTCTTCGTTAACGAAGTCATCTATTCCATTTGGGTAGTAAAAACTTTGTGATTGAAGTTCAGGGTCAGGTTCTGTGTTGTTTTGCCAATTGATTTTAAGCCCGCCAACAAGGTATGCTTTTGTTTTAATAATTTCTATTATTTCTGATGCTTCAAAGTTTATAGTGGGATCAAAAATTGTATAGTCAGGTTTGAAAGTTATCGAGGTACCATCATTTGATTTTGTTGTGCCTTTTTTATCTAACTTTGTAACAGGTTTTCCTAACTCGTATTCTTGTATATATAATTTCTTATCTCTTACAACTTGAACCTTTAGGTGTTCAGATAAAGCGTTTACAACAGAGATACCAACACCATGAAGTCCGCCAGAAGTTTTATATGAGTCGTTATCAAATTTGCCTCCAGCGTGCAGAGTTGTCATAATTATTTCTAATGCAGATTTATTGGGTTGCTTAGGGTGAGGGTCTATTGGAATCCCTCTACCATTATCACTAATGGTTATAATATTATCGTGGTCTAAAACCACATCAATTGTATCAGCATATCCAGCCACCACTTCATCAACACAATTATCAATGACTTCATTAAATAAATGATGTAATGCCTTTGAGTCTACTCCACCAATATACATGCCTGGTCTTTTACGCACAGGTTCCAACCCTTCAAGGATTGTAATATTTTCAGCAGTATATGAATTATACTTTTTAGATGGTTTTTTTGTATTTATATTTTTAGTAGTTTTTTGTATTGGTTGAGATATTTTTTTGTCATTCTCAATAATGTCAAAGAGATCATTCATTTAGGTGCTTCATTTAGAATCAATAATTTAGAACAATTATACACAAACTCTCAAGGTAAAAAAAAACTAAAAGCAACAATTAAGTTACTTTTAGTTTTTTTAAGTGATTTTAAAAGATTTAAAAATTATACGCTGTAGTACATATCAAATTCTACAGGATGAGGTGTATGTTCAAACCTAATTACCTCTTCCATTTTGAGCTCAATATAAGCACCTATTTGATCTTTGGTAAATACATCACCAGCTGTTAGGAAATCATTGTCTTTTTCAAGGCTAACTAGTGCTTCTCTCAGGCTTCCCGCGACTGTTGGTATTTTTTTAAGTTCTTTTAGAGGTAAATCATATAAATCTTGATCGGATGGTTTTCCTGGATGGATTTTGTTTTTAATACCATCTATACCGGCCATTAGCATTGCAGAAAATGCTAGATATGGATTTGCAGATGGATCAGGGAACCTAATTTCGATCCTTTTAGATTTTGGTGATTTACCAAATGGTATTCTGCATGATGCTGATCTATTTCTTGCTGAGTAAGCAAGAAGAACAGGGGCCTCAAAACCAGGAACCAATCTTTTATATGAATTTGTTGAAGCATTAGCAAATGCATTAATTGCCTTAGCATGTTTAAGTATACCACCTATATAAAATAGGGCTGTTTCAGATAGTCCAGCATATTCATCTCCAGCAAAAACAGGTTTTCCATCTTTCCAGATTGATTGATGGCAATGCATTCCTGAACCATTATCACCATAAATTGGTTTTGGCATAAATGTTGCAGTTTTACCATATGCATTTGCAACTTGGTGTATTACATATTTGTATATTTGTTGGTGGTCAGCAATTTTTGTTAGACTATCAAATTGAATTCCAAGCTCATGTTGAGCGGCTCCAACTTCATGGTGATGTTTTTCAGTTACCACACCCATGTCTTTCATAACGCTCACCATTTCTGAGCGAATATCTTGTGCTGAGTCAACTGGTGGTACAGGGAAATATCCACCTTTTGTACGTGGTCTATGCCCTAGGTTACCAGATTCATATTCTGTAGCTGTATTTGATGGAAGTTCAGTGCAGTCTACTTCAAAACCTGTTTGGAATGGATCTGCAGCAAATCTTACATCGTCAAACATGAAAAACTCTGCTTCAGGGCCAAATGTAGCTGTATCTCCGATACCGGTAGATTTAAGGTATGCCTCAGCTTTTTTTGCGATACCTCTCGGGTCCCTCTCGTAACTATCGCCAGTGTTTGGTTCTAGAATGTCACAGAATATTGCCATTGTTGATTGTGCAAAAAATGGGTCAGCGTGTGCAGTGTCTGGGTCCGGCATCAAAACCATATCTGACTCGTTGATTGCTTTCCAACCTGCGATTGATGATCCGTCAAACATGACACCATCAGCAAAAGCATCGTCATCCATTTTTTCTGAATCCATAGTCACATGCTGCAATTTACCTTTTGGGTCTGTAAATCTTAGATCGACAAACTTAATGTCATTATCTTTAATTTCTTTTAAGATATCACTTACTTTTGGCATATTATTCTCCTTTATTTAAATAGCCTCTTCACCAGATTCACCAGTTCTGATTCTTACAACATCATCGATGTTCGTGATAAATATTTTTCCATCACCAATCTTTCCTGTGTGAGCTGTTTCTTTGATTTGATTAATAACTTCAGTTGCAATTTTGTCAGAAACAACAACTTCGATTTTAATCTTTGGTAAAAAATCAATGACATATTCTGCGCCACGATATAGTTCTGTGTGACCTTTTTGTCTACCAACGCCTTTAGCCTCCAGAACGGTTATACCGGATACACCAATGTCTTGAAGTTTTTCCTTAACCTCGTCTAATTTGAATGGTTTTATTATTGCTTCTATTTTTTTCATGAGTTCCTCACATGTTTCAACTATGTACATGCAAAAAGCGTGCCAAAGCACTCAATAATTATTTATTGGCTGATTTCTCTATATCTAAACCACAAAATCTGAAGAAAAAATGTTATTTAGATGTAATTATGCCTATAAAATAGGCAAATTGACTAAATATTAGTCATAATTACTAAATATGTAGTAATTTGTTGGCGTACAAGTTTTATAAATTTTTTAAATAAATGTGTTTCAAATTATATTTGATTATTATATATATTATTAATCCTGCGGGCGTGGCGGAACTGGTAGACGCGCCAGATTTAGGTTCTGGTTCCTTATAGGAGTGGGGGTTCGATTCCCTTCGCCCGCACCACTTTTAATCCGAGATGTGAGTGTAGCATGAATGTATCTGAAATTTCAGCAAAAGATTTAAGTAGAGAAATAAAAGTTGAAGTCCCAAAAGGGGATGTAGAAAGTAAGCTTGTAAGTAAATTAGAAGAACTAAAAAATACTGTTCAACTAAAAGGTTTTAGACCTGGTAAGGTTCCATTAAATCATTTGCGTCGTGTATTCGGACAGAGACTTATGCCAGAGGTTATTGAAGAGACTGTTAAAGAGACCTCTGCAAAAGTACTATCAGATAGAAACGAAAAGCCAGCAATTCAACCAAAAATTAATTTCTATGATGGTAAGCCATCAGAAGAAAAAGAAAAAGAGGCAATTGATAAGGTTATCAATGCAGAAAAAGATCTCTCGTATACAATGATATATGAGGTTATTCCCGAAATAGCAGCACCGAAATACGATACAATTTCAATCACAAAAAGAGTAGCCAAGGTTACATCCGAAGATATTAAAGAGGCATTAGATAGAATTGCCGCAGAAAACAAAAGTTATGAAGAGAGAAAGTCTTCTGAAAAATCTAAGGACGGTGATCAATTGACAATAGATTTTATTGGAAAAATTGATGGAGAGGTTTTTGATGGTGGTTCAGCAAATGATGCGCCTTTGGTTATAGGATCTGGAGCTTTTATTCCAGGTTTTGAAGAGCAATTAAAGGATGTAAAAAATGGTGATGAAGTTAACGTAAAAGTTAAATTTCCAGAAGATTATCAAGTTGAACATTTGGCTGGTAAAGATGCTGTTTTTGAAACAAAGGTAAAAAAAATAGAAAAGCCTGTTGCAACCAAAGTGAACGAAGATTTTGCGAAGAAACTGGGTTTTGAAGATTTGCAAAAGTTAAAAGACCAGATATCTGACCAACTTGAAAAAGATTATGAATCCATATCAAAGTCTGATCTGAAACGTAAATTAATGGATGGTCTCGACGGAAAACTAAAATTTGATTTGCCGCCAACGCTCGTAAGTGAAGAATCAGATATGATTTGGAACAACTACAAAAGAGATATCGAAAGTTCTGGAAAGAAAATCGAAGATGTCGTCAAAGATGAAAAGAAAACAAGAAAAGAGTATGATGAAATTGCAAAGAGACGGGTAAAACTTGGATTGTTCTTTAACAAAATTGCAGAAGATGAAACAATTACTGTTTCTGATGATGAGGTAAACAGAGCGTTATTTGAACAAGCAAGAAACTATCCAGGTCAAGAGAGTGAGATTATAAAATTTTATCAAGAAAATCCAAATGCAATGATCCAAATAAAGTCACCTCTGATTGAAGACAAAGTTGTTGATTTCATTTTAACTAAAGTCAAAGTTAAAAATGAAAATGTTACAAGAAGTGAGTTACTTGGACATGACCACGACCACGACCATGATCATGACCATGACCATGATCACGACCATGACCATGATCACGACCATGAGCATGACTCAAAGCCAAAGAAAAAATCTACAACGAAACCAAAGGCTTCAAAAGCAAAACCAAAAACGGCAAAGACTAAAAAATAAGGTGTAATCATGACTGATAGAAAAGAAACACATATGAACCTCATACCAATGGTTGTAGAACAATCAAATAGAGGTGAAAGAGCTTATGATATCTTTTCAAGGCTTCTCAAAGAGAGAATAATTTTCATTACAGGTCCTATTGATGATGGTGTTGCAACAGTTGTAACAGCACAGTTATTGTTTTTGGAAGCTGAGAATCCAAAAAAAGAAATCTCATTATACATTAATTCACCTGGTGGCATTGTTACATCTGGAATGGCAATATATGACACCATGCAATTTATAAGGCCTCCTGTATCAACATTGTGTATAGGACAGGCCGCTTCAATGGGGTCTTTATTATTAACAGCTGGTGAAAAAGGAATGAGATACTGTCTCCCTCACTCCAGAGTGATGGTTCATCAACCATCTGGAGGGTTTTCTGGGCAGGCAAGTGATATTGAACGTCACGCTCAGGATATTGTAAAAATTAAAAGAAGATTGAATGAGCTCTATGTCACGCATACCGGTCAGGAATACGATACAATTGAAAAAACGCTTGATAGAGATCACTTCATGAATGCTGATGAGGCTAAGGAATTTGGTATTGTTGATGAAGTTATATCTGCAAGAGGAGATGCAGATAGTAAATAATCAGGTCGCAGTTTATTTCTTGTTAAGATTTATATTATAATTTTTATTTATTAAACATGAGATTAAGTTATGAGTAAAGTTGGTAATAGCGATACAAAATCTACATTATACTGCTCATTTTGTGGTAAAAGTCAGCATGAGGTAAGAAAACTCATAGCTGGACCAACGGTTTTTATCTGCGATGAATGTGTTGATTTATGCACTGACATTATCAGAGAAGAAACAAAATCATCAGTTATAAAATCAGATAAAGAACTACCTACGCCGTCTGAAATATTTAAAATTCTTAATGAATATGTCATTGGTCAAGAACACGCAAAAAAGGTACTCTCAGTTGCTGTACACAATCACTATAAAAGATTATCAAATGAAGTAAAAACTTCTAGTGATGTTGAATTATCAAAATCAAATATACTCATAGTAGGGCCAACAGGAAGTGGTAAGACTCTACTTGCACAAACACTAGCCAGAATTTTAGATGTTCCATTTACTATGGCTGACGCTACTAGTCTTACTGAGGCAGGTTATGTGGGTGAAGATGTTGAAAACATAATCTTAAAACTTCTTCAGGCTGCCGACTACAACGTTGAGAAAGCACAGAGAGGAATTGTTTATATCGATGAAGTTGATAAAATTAGCCGTAAATCCGATAACCCTTCAATCACTAGAGATGTATCTGGTGAAGGTGTCCAACAAGCTCTTTTGAAAATTATGGAAGGTACCGTTGCGAGTGTTCCTCCTCAAGGTGGAAGAAAACATCCTCAACAAGAATTTCTTCAGGTTGATACCACAAATATATTATTTATTTGCGGCGGTGCATTTGCAGGTCTTGAAAAAATAATTGCAAAAAGAACTAATGACTCTTCAATCGGTTTTGGTGCTTCAGTTGAAGAAATTGAAGAAAAAAATATTGATGAATTATTTACAATTCTCGAGCCAGAGGATCTTCTCAAGTTTGGACTTATTCCTGAATTTGTTGGACGTGTACCGATTATAGCAACTCTTGAAGATCTAAATGAAGATACGCTAATTAAAATTTTAACCGAACCAAAAAATTCACTTGTTAAACAGTACCAAAGAATGTTTGAGATAGAAAACGTAAAACTCACATTTTCTGAAGATTCACTAAGGTCTATTGCAAAGAAAGCAATAGAAAGGAAAACGGGCGCACGTGGTTTACGTTCTATACTTGAATCAATTCTTCTGGAAACAATGTTTGAATTGCCAGAACTAGATATGATTGAAGAAGTAGTGATATCCAATGAAGTTGTTGAAGGAAAATCACGCCCTCTTTACATCTACTCAGAACAAAAAGAAGATTTAGGAAATTCTGCATAATTTTTCTTAAATACAGTTCATTTCTTCTAAAATAACTTGAAACTCTGCTTTTTAAGTAACAAATTATATATATGAAAATAATTTGTGAGTTTTAGAGATGGAAGATGATATAAAAATAAGTAGTGATTTATTCCCAATATTACCTCTGAGAGATATTGTTGTTTATCCAAATATGATTGTTCCTTTGTTTGTGGGAAGGGATAAATCCATTCAAGCCCTCGAAGAGGTTATGAATAATGATCGTGAACTTTTCTTAGTCTCACAAATTGACTCTACAACTGAAGATCCAAACGAAGACAGCTTATATAAGGTAGGTACCATTGCATCTGTTATGCAATTGCTAAAATTACCAGATAACACAGTAAAAGTGCTTGTAGAGGGTACAAGCCGTGCGAAAATCAGAAACTTTATAAAGGGAGAGAAATTTCACCAAGTTGAAGTTGATTTTATTAAAGAAATTATTCCAGATGATCCAGAGATTGAGGCAATATCAAGGTCATGCCTCATGGAGTTTGAAAACTATACAAAAATAAATAGAAAAATACCTACCGATACTTTTAGTTCAGTGTCGGAGATTGATGATTATTCAAAAATAGCTGACACGATTGCTTCAAATTTACAAATCAAGTTATCTCAAAAACAAAAAATACTTGAAACGAATAATCTCAAGGAGAGATTCGAGCTCATCTTAAGTTTCCTAGAAGGTGAGATTGACGTCTTACAAACTGAAAAGAGGATCAGAGGACGTGTAAAAAGACAAATGGAAAAAACTCAAAGAGAGTACTATTTGAATGAGCAGATGAAGGCAATTCAAAAAGAACTTGGAAAAGAGGGTGAAGATGGCGGTGATGATACTGCTGAACTAGAAAAGAAACTTGAATCTCTAAAATTACCTAAAGATGTTAAGGAAAAAGCAAAATCTGAATTTAAAAAATTAAAACAGATGAGTCCTATGTCTGCAGAAGCTACAGTTGTCAGAAATTATCTGGATTGGATAGTGTCAATACCATGGAGTAAGAAGTCAAGGTTTAACAAACCAATCAAATATTCAGAAGATGTTCTTGATAATGACCATTATGGATTAGAAAAAGTCAAAGAGAGAATAATTGAATATATTGCTGTTCAAAAAAGAACAAAAAAATTAAAAGGCCCAATACTATGTCTTGTTGGTCCTCCAGGAGTGGGTAAAACCTCTCTCGGCAAATCAATTGCTCAATCAACTGGTAGGGAATTTGTAAGAGTAAGTCTTGGTGGTGTTAGAGATGAGGCTGAAATACGTGGTCACAGAAGAACCTATATTGGCTCACTTCCTGGCCGTATAATACAATCGATGAAAAAAGTAACCACAAAAAATCCACTATTTCTTTTAGATGAGATTGACAAATTAGGTTCTGATTATCGTGGAGATCCATCAGCGGCTCTTCTTGAAGTTCTAGACCCTGAGCAAAATGATAAGTTTAATGATCATTATTTAGAAGTTGATTATGATTTGTCTGATGTAATGTTTATTACAACTGCAAATACTCTAAACATACCTCCGGCTCTAATGGATAGAATGGAAATAATTAGGATTGCTGGTTATACAGAAAATGAAAAACTTGAAATATCCAAAAAACATCTCTTGCCAAAGGTTTATAAGCAGCATGGATTATCAGAAAGAGAGATTTCCATCGATGAAAGTGCTCTCTTGGAAACTATTCGCAGATACACAAAAGAATCTGGTGTTAGAAGTTTAGAGAGAGAATTATCTAAGATTGCAAGAAAAGCAACTAAGAAACTTGTATCTAATGAATCAAAAGATTTAAAAGTAACAAAGGATAATATCTCTGATTATCTCGGTGTCTACAAATATAGATATGGAGAAGCTGAACGGGATGATCAAATAGGCATAGTTACTGGTCTTGCATGGACAGAATATGGCGGCGAACTCCTAACCATTGAAGGGGCAATGATGCCTGGAAAAGGTAGGATGACAGTAACTGGTAATCTGAAAGATGTTATGAAAGAGTCAATCTCAGCAGCAGCATCATATGTAAGATCGAATGCTACAAAATATGGAATTAAACCTCCATTATTTGATAAAAGAGACATTCATGTTCACGTCCCTGAAGGCGCTACACCAAAAGACGGTCCTTCAGCCGGAGTTGCTATGGCGACAGCAATAATATCCCTTATGACACAGGTTCCTGTTAGAAAAGATGTTGCAATGACAGGAGAGATTACATTACGAGGTAGAGTTCTTCCAATTGGTGGGTTAAAAGAAAAGCTACTTGCAGCTGCACGGGGAGGAATAAAAACAGTCTTTATACCAGAAGAAAATAAAAAAGATTTATCTGAGATCTCAGAAGAAATTACAAAAGATCTCAAGATCATAGCAGTAACAAAAATTGATGAGATCATAGACGCTGCTCTAGTCACAAAGCTTGATCCAATAGAATGGAGTAAAGAAGATATTGAAGCGCACGATCAATCTATCACTGGTAATAATGAAAAAGAACGACCATCAGTAGCACACTAACTGATTCTGTTTTTTTAAATAATTCGTTGATATTTTTCTCTTAAATAAAAAATTTATCATGTTTTTTCTTTAAAATAGTGCATAAGTGGCAGTTTTCTGCTGTTTTCTTGTGATTTTGCTGTTTTTTTTTGGTTTGC
>Ga0255782_10003672_pt1 | contig 11524 bp, 5 predicted proteins | sample 101ome_26_FD_179980 | JGI IMG/M metagenome (GOLD analysis project Ga0255782, IMG submission 179980) | Coastal salt marsh microbial communities from the Groves Creek Marsh, Skidaway Island, Georgia - 101408AT metaG (version 2) | ecosystem: Environmental > Aquatic > Marine > Intertidal zone > Salt...
AGAGGGCAAACTTAGAACACGAAAGTGGGAAGATAAAAACGGAAATAATCAATACACAACGGAAATTGTAGTGAATGGATTAAATGGAAGCTTTCAACTCCTTGATAAGCTTCAAAACAATGAATCGCTTCAAAACAACAACCAGCAAATCGAATCATCAATCGATGATGATTTTGGGGATATACCGTTTTAGTCTAGGCGAATTATTTCTTTGACACGCCTAATAGGCGCATTAGCATCAACAAGTTTTTCAATAAAGTTAGCGTCAAACTCAGATAGCATTTGTCCAGTTTTACCATTAAGAATATATTGAAAAACTTCATTACTTAGATCACGTCCTGCCGCAATCATAAGGCGTTTATATGCACCACAGTTTTTAGTAATCTTTTCGTAATCTGAATCAGAAAGATAAGGTTTAAGCTTTTCGATATTCTGCGGAAACTTAGTTTTGGAGTTCGGTTTGATCCATCCTTCAATGGTTCTAGGTTCTACTCCAAATTCCCTTGCAATAGTGATTGCGTTGGAGGCAAATCTACCAACTTTGGATCGTATTGCTTCTTTCCAGAGATTAGATGAATCCATAATATCTTGGAAACGACCTGATTCATCGGCAGCAAGAAGTTTGTTAAATAAAAAGTCATGGTCCGAGTTTTCATAGACGCGAACTAATTCACCTTCGACAATCTCAGGAATAGAGCTTAATATTGGTCGATCATTTTCTATAACAATGGCTAGCCCATGAGGAGAAACATCGGAATGAGTATTGTTAGTAAAAATTATTCTTTTAAGTTGTTGTTCGTAATTAGTTTCATATCCATAATGATCGTCATAAGAGGCCTGATCATCAAATATACGATCAAAAAGATCGCTAATGCTCTCTGAGCTCACAGGGTCGATAACCGAACTTATTTCTTCTTTCTCTTCTTCAGGGATAAACTCAACTCCTGAAAGTTCAAAGCGGTCAGCTGAAGTTAGTTCTCGATTAATCGACTCAGAATATTCTTTCTTGTACTTTTCAAATAGTTGATTTTCGCTGTTATAAAGCAACCACTTAATACTATGTTTAGATCCGTATATAGCATAAAACAAATATTTGTTATGAATGCCCAGGACTAACACTTGAGATATATCTTCTAAAGCTTTAAATTGTTTGAAATCAATGATCTCAGTATTGTGCCAGTGCAGTTGCCAGATTTCATTTTTCCAAAGCTGCTTATTTTGGTTATAAGGGACCAAAATATATTGAGGCTCAGAAAGATTTTTAAACTCTTCTGACTTGGAATTTTCTTTTGAGCTTATCTGGGCGACAACATTCTTATAACGATCAACGAGGTCAACAAAAATTTCATTGTCATAACCTAGGTGAGTCAATTTTTGATTAAGTAGACTTTCTAGCATATCGGAAAAAGAAGATTCTAAATTTCTTATTCGATTGATACTTCGTTTACCATCATTAAGAAGAATGACATCAAACAAATCCACAACTAGACGATCAATTTGTTTTAAATCGATAGAGTATTTTTCCTCTAAGTTTTTAACTGCTTGAACTAAATTCTCAACTGCGTTATTAAGGGTGGGGTTATCAATAACAATTTTTTGAAGCTGTTTATTAAACTCACCCTCAGTTGTGTAATAGTTAATTTCTGGGAATGTCCATTTCCAAGTCAGCGATTCACGATGTTGGGGTTTTTCATGGCCAATATGTATCACCTGTTTAATTCGATCTGTATAAATTGGGTTAAAAAACTCACGCAAATTAGTATTTTGGATATTAACCAAAAGATCTAAATTAATATCTTTATCAAGAACGTGATCAACAATAGCATCATAACTGCTTGCAATGTAGAACATAAAATCAGGAAGGGGGAGGTTTGGTTGGGCAACTTCATTCTTAGTGACATATTCATATGGAAATGCTTTTCTTTCTTGCAATAAGAAACTATCTTGAAAATGTTTTTTTGAACAAATAATGGCAAATTTATGTGGATAAGAAGAAATATTCCCATTCTTATCTGTAAGCAACTTGATCAGTTCAGAAATGGGCCCAAAAGTATTTCTATTTGACCTTCCAGCATCGTCATCTAATTTTATGTAATCTTCATAAAAGTAATCAAGAGACAACCAATCAATACGCGAATCAGACCCTCTGCTGATACATTGTAGCATTACACCCTCACAACCAGCTTTAACTACACCAGTTTCAATAACTTCATAGCGTTTATTGCCACGCTGATATTTATTGCCCACCTCCGGTTTGTCATTTTCTACATCAATAAAATTAAGATTAAAAAAACAATGGATCAATGTGTATACACAAGCCCTAAATAGCTCTCGATCATCATAAATATTAGCACTATTGATTAACAGATTTCGTTGTTTCTTAATGGATTGTGAGATGAGAAAACTATTGGCATTTTCAAAATATGTAGACAAGACGCCACTTGGTATGAGGCTGGTTGAGCATGATTTAAAAAATATATCTTCTAGATACCGAGATAGCATATAAAAAAATTAATTATTAATTTCGGAGTGATACTCTAAGTACCATTTAAAGGCTGAACTATTAGTTCTATGGCCACGAAGATTTTCAATTCTATTCTCATCTATAGCAAAGTAATCAGATTTTATTTGTTCAGGATTTCCAGAGCTAAGAACTTCCAGCAAAGAGTTAATTTCTGGGTCACGCATAATGAAATCATGAGATATACGAGTCATGGCTCTTGTGTAATGACCTTTTGCCGAATCTGAAAGTTTTGTATTCCTATCAAGCCATAATCTGAACTTACTAGTTTCTTTAGCAATTCCAGCAAAGCTCAGACGATCCCATGATCTAGTCTCAATATTTTGAACAAATTTGTGTAGATCTACATCTAGCGAATCAGGGAGATCCCATTCAGTTATGGTATTGCCAGTCTTCTTATTTCCATTCATAGCAATATCTTTAAATTCGTCAATGATTCTTTCGTCACTGACACCAAGGGCAGAAAGTACATGAATAATTTGAGCGAACGCACCATCAGTTTCTTTTGGATTCTTAAGATTGCTAATAACCACTGGGAGAACTACATACCCATATTGCTTCCCTTCATGAACTCGAAGGGCTCTACCTACCGCCTGAACAATATCAATCTTACTATGCTTAGGATCTGCAAAAATCACAGCATCAACTTTTGGGAAATCGACTCCTTCAGTAAGACATCTAGAGTTTGTTATTAAGCTGATATTGGAATCTAAAAAGTTATTTAAAATTTGCGATCTTTTACGTGTAGAGTCAGACCCAGAAACATGAAATGCTGATACATGATTCAAAGAGTAATTTTCATCATTAAACAACTTAGTCAACTTCATAAAGTCCTTTGCACGTCTAATTGTTTTATGGAACGATATTGCATGTTTAATTTTTCCAGAGTCAATTAGACGATTCATAGCAATTAGAGCTGCAATATTAGAGGAATCTTTTTCAATATCGAAATTTTTAAACTGTAGCAATAGATTTTGATTGGAGTTAACTAGCTCTATAATTTCCGAGTTATCAATAACCACTGTTACAATTTTGTAGTCTGTTAATACTTGTGGGGTTGACTCTATAGCAGACTTGAAAGTAAATTCATCTATCAGACCGCCATAGATCGAATAGTCATCCATTGAAGAGATATCGTTTGAATTTCCATTATATTGTCTTTCGGTGGCAGTCATAAATAGCTTATTCGAGACTTTAAGGTTTCTGTCATGAATCAGTTTTGAGAATGCTTTATTTTGATGTCCTACTGTCTTATGGGCTTCATCGAAAACACCAAAATCATATTCAAAATCTAATTTTTTTGAGGCAGTAATAACTTTATCTGAACTCTGATAGGTTGTTATTAATACTTTAATTCCAGAATAAGAAGAGGATAAGAAATCTTTAATCTCATTAACATTTGTCGTTGTTTTTATTCCTAAGTCATATACATGAGATATAAGATTATCACCCTTTGAAACATCTTGATCGCTGCATACTGCAATCCATTGCATGTCTTGCTTATTAGCAATCGATTCGGTGGTCCAAACTTCTAGAGTTTGCTTGACTAGAGCAATACTGGGAACTGCAATGATAATATTTTTCCTGTTTAATTGACTTGCAATCCAATAGGCAGTCAAACTTTTACCTGATCCACAAGGATGGATGATTTTCCCCCTATTATGTGACTGAAAATATGAGAGAGCAGAATTTATAGCATTACGCTGATGAGCCCTAGGGGATTTGGGTTTATAAACAACAGCTTCATTATTGATTAACTTCCTAAAACTATCAAAATCGTTTTGATCTAGATTGCCAAATTCATGATATGTAAGAAATCCTAATTTTTTTCCATGTTGCTTAGTTATTTGGTTACTGATCTCATATGCTGATGTGCAGATTAATCTTTGTGAAAGTTTCTCATAAGTTTTTGATCTTTCAGTAACACTAAAAAAAGTAGCAACTTCTTGGTAGTTAACATTTCGCTCTTTATCCTGATGAAACTTACATTGAATTGCCCAAAACTCATTATTAATATCCTGAGCAAGAATATCAACACCCACCTCAGGACTAGATAGTCCAAGCTCCTCAATTATGTCGTAGGGTATTTCTGATGAATGCCAAACATGTTTTAGGTTAGATTTATAAATAGCTTTTGTTAATAGGTGATATTTAACAAGCCACTCAAAACTGTCACCCTTAATTTTTTTAGAGGCAGGATTATTTCCAAGATTTCCAAGATATTGTTCGAATTGTTGCCAATTATTCGAATTATTGATTGCGTTAAGCATTGATACTAATTATGCGAACTCCTTAATTATTTGTTTCGCGGCAATAGAAATAAGCTCAATGTGTTGCTCCAGCTCATCTTTGTCCATAGTACTAGAAAGTTGGTATCTAGAAATCTCTATATCTTTCTTAGATGAAGAGCTATAGGAAAAAGTGATCATATATCTTTCCGCTAGAAGCATAAAGGCCTCTCTAGGCTTTGCAGAATTTAAAACCTTGGAGAAATCCTTTAGAATCAGACTGATCTTAAAGTTATCTTTGAATTGTGGCTGAGGAAGAAACTTTAAATCTATTGGCTGAACAAATATTTCCTGTGGTTGCTCATCAAGCATTGTTTTAATAATAGAAATTTTGCTTTCTGAGGCTCTTCTGGGTGCATATTTGAGACTTCTTAACCTATTAATAGCATGTTCAACTTCAGGTGAGGGTTCTATTGAGGCTTCAAGAAGTTTTATGTTATTAACTGTAATAATCTCTTTGGCATCAAAGCTATCGTCTTCAAATTCTTTAGAGGATTTAATCGCAAATCTAGAGTTAAATATTACATCATCAGCACTATCTAATAAACTAAAGAAACTTTCTTTAGTTTGTTTCCATAGCTTATCTGGAATATGCCCTAATTTATTTGATGAAATATATAAAAGTCTTGCAATTGATTCAACTATAGTTCCAGTTTTCTGATTTTGTCTGTAGGATTTAAAAGAGTCATAGCCATTGAGAAGAATTGCTAGAACAATCCCTCTTTGAAGAGTTAACCCTTCCATATCATCATCCAAATCAGGCAAAGACTCCATACCCATCATAATGGATTGCATTTTGTCTAACAATTTGCGAATGTAATCTTCTTGATCAGGGTATTTGCCAACTAATGACAGCATAGATGTCACAATATTACTTGGCATCGGTCTTTCATTTTTGGAAATTAGTAAGTCGGTTGCACCTAGGTATAAATCAAGAAATGTAGAAGAGTGTTCATTTATAGAAGTATTACTTTTGCTTTCTTTCAGAAGGTGAGCGATCTGGCGTTTTAAAATTTCACCTCTTTTGAGTTTTGCTTTAGGGAATGAAATTTCATAATTCAAAGAAACTTTATGATTCAACCAATGAGAAGAATTTACTATAGCAACAATTAGTGACTGGAGGACATTAGGAGCAAAATTAATTTTTTGTTTTTTTACTTTAACCTTATTTAAATCAACACCGGTCTTAGGGTCGGCCGTTTTGATGAGGTATTCATAGTCAAAAAATTCAATTGGAATCTCTTTGAAAGGTTTAAATGAAGCTAGAAAGTTAGCCCGTTCTTCCTCATCAAAGAAAATTATTTTCTTAATCTTTGATATAGGAATAGGAGTATAAGTCTGGACAACAGAATCGTTAAAAGTGCATCTTTCTTCAGGGAAAGAAACCTCTATACATAAATTAGCCTGAATAGATTCAATGTTTTTTAGACCAAGATTATTTGGAAAAATTAAAGATTGTCTATCTTTTACTGATTCATCTTTACTGGAGAGAAGACCGATAAAACCCGAGCTTAAATATTCAGGAAGCGCATTAATTTCAACAGGTATAAAAAAATTTATATTAGCCATATCTTGTTTGGATTATATTTTTAACGTCAATATCCCCGCATTCAATTATAAGATCTAATATAGTGCTTGGAAGATCATTGCTATCATAAATCTTGTCTTTTAGAACAGTTATAGAATCTAGTTTTTCAAATGTTCTTTCGTATAAATATTCAAAGATCTCAATTATTTTATCTTTGTTTTCTAGAGCAAGTTTTTCTGCGAGCTCCGCATATTCGTCAGAGACATAATCTTCAGCAGATGAAAACCATTGAATGTCATTAATAGCATTTTCAGAGGGAGCTTGAATAAAGTCACATATTCCTCGATCAGGACTGGGAAGCATGCGTATTGGGTTATCTTCAATTTCACTGTTGAGAACTAGAAAGAAAAGATTTTCTCTTGCTCGTGAAGAAGTGACATAAAGGGACTTATATGAAGGAGCACGATTATCAATATCAAACCATAAGTTTTGATAAATAACAAAAACCGTATCAAATTCCAAACCTTTAATACTTTTGAAATGCATTACAGTCAGAAAATTACCTTTATCGAATTGGAGATTTTCATTAGGCAAGGCATGCTGTTTTTTTGAAGAATACCCTTGCACGGTATAGTCAGTCTCAGGTTCGCGGGATTTTAATTTTTTGTAAACCCCTAACATAAAAGGAAGATTACCTTGGGTAACAACTGCCACTTCTTTGTTGGGTTGAGCTTTTAAATATTTCATAATTTGCTCAATCTGTGAATCGATATTCATATGAAACACAACTTTTGGGCTTAGACCTGGCCTATCAGGAGTGCTTGTAGCCCTCAGCCCAAGCATCTGGAAATGTTTAGAAAATTTTGCTATTTCTGACGTGTTTCTATAATTTTTATTGATGCGCCATAATCGATAATCATCAATTGATGTATTAAGAGTTTCCATCATGTCGGCAACTGCACAATTCTTCTCATTAATTGCTTGATTCTCGTCAGCAAACACAGTTAAAGATGGTTTATTAGTTTTTATTTTCTTCATTAATAGTACAAGAGTTTTGTACATAGGACATGAGAAATCTTGGCCTTCATCGATAATAAGATGACCCCAATTAAGCCTAGAAATAACTGAATCACTGGCATTGTTAATGTCATTCATAATCCTACTCCAATCAAAAGAATAGCTATCATTTGGATCCATGGGTGGGCTCACATCAAAACCATTTCTATACCAAGTCTTAACCCATCGAGTAAGATTTAGAATTCTAACGCTTGTAGGAAGATCATCAAAGTTTGATGTATAGGTCTTGAGAGTATTATTGAACATTGTAATCACAACCTTGCCACCTAACTCTGCAAGTCTTAAGGCACGATGCATAGCAATAACAGTTTTTCCTGAACCAGGTGGCCCAACGATTAAAATTGCACCATCTCTGGGCGATTGAGAAAAAACTTTTTTTTGATCAGTGTCTAGATCGGCAAAAACAGGAAATCTCATAGTTTTCCGTTAATAAAATTAAAAAGGCCAAGTACCTCGTTCTTCTTATCTCTGCCATAGCCGCCGAGCAATAGACGATTTAGCATGGCATTATGATATGTGCAACTTGTTTCAGAAATTAAAGAACAACAGTGACATGCTGAACGATTAAGATTACCAAAACCCTGACTTTCAGTTTCTCTACATACTGGATCGGTAGAACACCATGTGGAGTTTTCCTTTATTTGATTTAAAACTTTACTTAATCTATCTAATCTCGCTTGATCAACAAGACCGCCCAATGTGCCTTCTGAGTCAAGTTCAGAGGTATAAATTAATATGCCAGCATAGTTACTTTTGTCATCCACATAAATTCTTTCTTTTAAAGCTGAAGAGGAATATCCACTATCAAATGTTAGTTGTCTAATTAATTGATGAGATAATGAGTGAGCGAGAATAAATAGAGCAGATTCGGGAATATTAAGATTTTGATAGTTTGTTTTAAGTTCAATAAGTTTGGCAATTTGTTTTGAAGTGAACTCTGCAATATCCGACTTATATTCCTTGAAGAAATGACTAAGAACTTCAGAATTTAATTCAAAATAGATACCTTCACCAAAAGCCTCGATTGTCGGAAGCCAGTCCATTGGTCCCTCTTGAGAATCTTCACCAAGGAGCCTATCTTCAAGTCCTTTCCCTCTAATAAAACCTTTAAGAACCCTAATTTCTCTTAGTCTTCTAACCATAGCGACTGATGAAAACAAATAGCTAAGAAAATCTTTTTTAGAGTATGTTTCCTGAAACTCGATTTTAAAATTCTTTAGATTTACACTCTCTTTTTTTCTAAAAAAACTTAACTCATCGCTGAGAATTTGATTCTGTGGATCATCATCTGAGTTTGGATTTTTATCAGATTCTTCTGAGGAGTTTAGTAAGTGTTTTTTTAATAATGATTCTATTTTTTCTTTGTTGACTTCATACGCTGTCGCGATACGATTTATTGTAACTTTTCTAGATTCTAGAAATTTATCGATATTAATTTTAATAACTTCTCTGAGTCCCTGTGCTTCTTCTAAGATTTCAGACACTAAATCTTGAAATCTTTCGGATGACTCAATTTCGGAATGATTATCAGAAGTTTCTATATCAAGTGCAGATAGAGTTAGTCCTCTCCATATAGATGAACTTCCTTTAGGTTCAAATTTCATAGGCTGGCTACAATCTGATCTTTCTTCAATCGGATCATATGGTTGATTCCCGCTACATTTCTGTCCAGCCTTATGCCAAATTGCACTTTGAGGAACTATGGGTTGTAACTCTTGCAAGTTTTTTGGTGGTCGATTACAAGCTTTGCACATAACTCGCATTTGATCCCAGTCACCACCAGATTTGCCAGTATTTTCAAAATAGATTTCTTCTTTAGCCTCACAAGGGCCATATGCAGAATCCTCACCATGAGAATGAGCAAATTTACCCCAGTCAATATCGGTTAGATGTCCATTATCACAATATGCCACGAAACGCATAGGCGACATCTTAATATTTCGACACTTATTACATTTAATTGGAGAAGGTTCACTCTTCTTTACCTTCCTTAAATGGTTACAGCTACTACAATGATACCAAGCAGGAAAACGATCAAGAGGAATGTATTCATCCTGAGCAGTAAAATCCTGAAAGCTGAGTAATTTTTTGCCTGGAAGAAGTGATTGGACACGATCAAGAGTAATGGTTTTAGTAGGCTTTCTCCATTGACTTATATCCTTTACAATATATGATTCACCATCAATCTCAATAATCGAACCAGCCCCAAAAGGTTGTATAGTTTGACCTCTTCTTATTTCTAAATTATTGTATGCCATCTTAGGTTTGTCTCACAGAGGGTAAGAGTGTAACTTGAGTATCTACAGAACGCATAGATGACATAGTTCTAAAAAGCCTCAAGCCAGGCTTTTCTTGTTCATCGAAATCTATCATCAATGATTTTGCCGAGCGATCTTGTTTGTTGCTGTATTGTAACCCATGTCTATTTCTATACCAAATATCAACAATATCATCAATCTTGGTATTGATTAGATTCCGTTCAAATTGAAATTCTTCACTATAAATATTCGTTATTCTTTGCCTAAAACTATCAATAAGTTTCTTAATATCAGGTTTATCAGGATCAATATTTTGTGCGCCATAAGCATCACGCATATCAGCTATCCCATGACGAAGGGCAATAATTAAAGAAGCATGAAGAGATCTTTCTAGCGCTCTATCACTGCCCGGCGTGACACTTGTAGGTTCTACGAGACGGTACAAGGTCTGATGAAAACTCTTGAATTGTTCATAATGGCTGCGATCTCTAGGTTTTGCTGGCGAGTATAGAGTTGCAACTAATCCGGGACCTTTTCCAGATGGATCACGTCCAACCCTACTTGATGCTTGAATATATTCAGCAGTAGTTTTTGGCTGCCCATTAACAATCATCAAACCGAGTCTATCAATATCAACACCGACTGAAATCATTGTAGTGCATGGAACAAAATCTATAACATTTGAATCTTTGTTGGTCGTAAAAAGCTTGTCTCTTGCTTTGTTGATATATTTAACATTAGAGCTGATTTCTTCTTTAAGAAGGTCATAACGATCTGTGATATTACCTTGTGCATCGGAACAAACCTTCATTCTTTCTTGTATTTCTTGATTAACTGAACTATTAACAAGGCCCAATTCACGTTTACTATTACAAAAACACAAAGCAGTCCACAAAAAATCCAATTCTTCTTTATTAAGTTCTGATGAGGCAGCCACATATCGAACTGATTGCAAGAGTGCACCACTTACAGCATAAGAGGCAGAAGTAGATCTCCAGCCCTGAGGCATGATGCCAATATATTGCCTTGCTTGAGTTTTATCTTTGTCTGTAGTCGTGAAAAAAGAATCGTCAATCCTCAATCCTCTTGGAGGAAAAATTAGAGATTCTCTGCCAGTAATTCTGCGGATTTGCTTATCCGACTCACGAACAGTGGCGCTTGATGCGATGTATTTAACCCCTGTCTCAGGAAGGCCAAGTTTATGTTGTTTTTGCTTAATTAGTGTATCAAAACCGGCCTCATAAACTGCTGAAATAGTCCCCAATGGCCCAGATATGAGATGCAATTCATCCTGAATAATTAGAGAGGGAGGAATTCTATTCTGACCCCTGGGCTTTGATCCAAATATAGCGCCACTCTCTGATTTCCATGCAAGCATGGCAAATTTATCAACAGTACCAATTAAGAAACTTGGTGGATTTCGATATATATCTTCATCCACTGTTTTAACTGGAATATTGTATTTGTTGTGAAAATCACAATGAGTATTGAGACATTGATACTTCAAGGAATTTTTTTGAATAGAAATGCCTATATCTCCATCTTGTGGAATTAGATTTGTTCCGCAGGATGGGCATTCGGTGATTTGAAATAGATGATTGTCAAGATTGGTGCCATTAGCGAGATCTGTGATTGCATCTCGAGCTTGATCTATTCGGTTATAGGTTGTTTTAGCGCCAACATAAATTCCAACATCAAGAGGATCTTCACCAATAATTGCAAGGTTTTCATGGCGAATTTTCTCAAGCGCACAGCACAAGGAAACTGTTCTTGCAAACTGATCTGCCGTTAGAAATCTCAAGGTGTATCTTGTTATAACACCAGTACCTGCTCCAAGTTCTGGAGAGTCATA
>Ga0255782_10003677_pt1 | contig 11517 bp, 4 predicted proteins | sample 101ome_26_FD_179980 | JGI IMG/M metagenome (GOLD analysis project Ga0255782, IMG submission 179980) | Coastal salt marsh microbial communities from the Groves Creek Marsh, Skidaway Island, Georgia - 101408AT metaG (version 2) | ecosystem: Environmental > Aquatic > Marine > Intertidal zone > Salt...
CGCTCAATTTCCATCTCTTGTTCCATCGCTCTTTTTTCGTTGATAGTCGCCGTGATCTCCGCGTCTATGATATCGTTGATGATGAAAAACGCCGACATGACGAACATGTACAACGAACCGAGGATCAAGACGACAAATATGACTTTCTTGACCATATCGGGGCCCATGATTAATGCCAGCGACCCTAACGGGTTCAGTAAGCTCAAGTGCGCTCGATCGGGCTCTTTCAACTCTGGATCTCGATTCGGTAACTCTCTCGCTTTACCAACGGGTCTCTCCTCTGCTTGCTTACGGGGCAACAAGGTGATCATGATCTCAACTTCGCCCTGTGACTCGCCCGGTAAAGTCGGGTGGATCATTTGTAACCACTTGCCTTGCGTTGGTCCCTCCATCATGTTTTTGAAAGGGTTCAAGGAAAATGGTTCTTCGTTCGCGTCGTACTTGTGTTCGATGACGCACTCCGGCGACATCTCACCAAACGTTGCGACGTTTCGAACTAACTGTTTACACATTTTCGATAAGTTTATCTTACCCTCACCGATATTATCATCGCCCGAGATTAAATCTTTATCGTACGCAGAAACTCGCAAAGCAATGCGATTGCACGGTAGAGTCAACTGGAAAATATTTCTGTAATTGAACGAACCGACGCCGTCTCTGGCGAACCAGTGGATGTCCGTGGATTGCGTTTCGGAGAATCGAGCGGAAGTTCGATCGAGACCGATAACATTCAACTTGAAATACAAATCGTTCTTACCACCAACATCTTTATTCACCATATTTCGCGCTCTAAACACGCAGACGCGCATTTCGACTTCAACCACTGGTGGCGGTTGAATCACCAACGCTTTCGGAATGTTGTCGTGACCGTCGTGAATTTCTACGATGACTTCGAGCTCGCCGAAACCAGCGTTGCCGTCTTTGTCCAAGAGTTGTTTGATTTCTAACGGAGGTTTATCGACCATCTCCGTGGACCATCGTTCGGAGAGCAATCGCGCTTCCACATCAACTAAACAATGTCCGAGGAATGCATCCGACGAATATTTTTCGTAATCGTAGACGTCAAATTTCAATAGACCGTTGCCGGGTAGCTCCGTTTTGTACTCGAAGGTCTTGTAAAACCACGGCGTACAAGTGCGATTGATTCTATCCTTCGAGTTACCGAACTTAATATTTGTTCCTGGCACGGAAACCACCAAGTACGGATCACACAAACCGGATTGATCGATTGGTCGTAAATCTTTCCCTCTGATGACGTACGCTCTCACCGTCACCGGTCGCGGTTGTTCGCCCATCATCGGCTGGTTGTCGTTGACGTATCCGCCGGCTTGCTTTTGGATCTTGAGAAACTCTTCTTCGCTTATTGTCGCTGTGGTCTTATCCGGCGTCCAAAGAGTGTTTTGCATGATGGCGGCGTTTCTGGCTTTCTTAGCCGCCACCGCCGGCTTGTCTTTCTTCGGGTTGCCAAGGAAATCAACTTTGACTTGCTCTTGTGAGCCATAAATGTACTCGTGCTCTTCTTCGGGAGTGCCGAAATATTTTCGTCTCAGCTCAGACACCGAATAGCAAAACTTGACATAACCTCCGACTTCTCTCTTCGACGAGTTGTCTTCGAAACCTTCTGCCCGGTAGATTGGGACGTTGGTCATAGCCACGTCGCCGAGCTCCTCCTCTAATGTACCGATTGGTAACAGCATGCGGTCGTTCATCCACTCTGGAACATTGCCAGAACCGTCGTCGAAGGTGACAATTTTCTTTTGCTTCTTCCTAGAATGTTTCGATTCTTCATCGTCTTCGTCGTTGCTAGCTTTTGCCTCGAGCGCCGCGGCGGCTTCCTGCTCTTCGCTCTTCTCTTGCTCTTCTTGCAAGCGGTTGTTCAACTCGTTTTCATCCACAGCGTTCATATCGTTGTCAACAGACTCTGGTTCGCTGTCTGTAGCAACACCGGAACCATCGAGAGTTTCTGCATCCGAAGAATGCGCATCGGAGGAGGACGACTCCCCGTACTCTCTTCCTTCCGTGAGCGTTTTCATCCGTATCGATTTTGATTTCGTAAACCTCGACATCATGTCATCAATTTCTTGTTTCGCGTTGAGCGACTGCGATTTGTACGAATCGACGCCATCGCGCAACAGTTTACGTTGTCGACGAGTCTCTTCTTTGCGCCTTTTGAAGTCCGCTTTTCGCGCTTTGCGGATTTGACGTAATGATTGGCCCTCGCTCGTCGATACCCTGGTGTTCGTCCCCTGCGTATTTTGCTCGTCTTCGTACTGCTGAGCGATGGATTGACTCAATGCTTTCCGCTTTTGCTTCGCAGATTGAAGCTGCGTTACTGTGGTCGGATTCGTGCGGTTAGTACCACCGTAGCCGCTTTCGATATCGTATTGCTGATGCTGTCTTCCCGATGGATCGGATCCGCCAACGACTCCACCCAAGAGCTTGGAAATGGCAGATTTTCCAGCTGAACTTCTCACATCGTCGTTATGTCTCGAATGCTCCCGCAAAACTTCCTCTCTAGCTCTCGCGATGTAATCGGAGGATACATCCGTCATCGTGTTCGATTGTGAAATAATCGTCGCCGTGCCGTCGTCGATGTCGAACGAGAAATCCGAGATGGTCTCGTCTCGAAGGATTTCCAATAACTTTTCTCGTTCGTCTGGGGTGGTATCTTTTCGCTTGACGGAGACTAAGTTCGAACCTTTCTTTTCCATTAACGCGAGTTCGTCTCGTCTCAAGAATACTTGATGCTCAGCCGTTCCGATTAACCGTTTTATTGGTCGGGCGTCGATGACTCGAATGGATAACGAGGTATAAATCTTCGTCAGTTTCGGCACTAATCCTCTCAACGTTAACGTTTGACCGTTAAAGTTTGCGTTCGGGCCGTTCGGTAAATTCCTAAACGCGCTCGATTTCACGTGCTCGGTGGAACCTTCAAACAATGGAACGCATCCAGTCAACTCGAATTCAACCTGCGGCATGTGCGCGGCAAACTGCTTATACGGCAACAAACCTCTGACACCCATCAAACACACACTCACTTCCACGGCTTCGAAACCAAAGTAATCTCTGATTTGTCTCGTGGCTACGTGCTCAGGTCGTGGTTTCACGTTTTCCCACTGGACTTTGATTTGCGGACCTAAAACGAAGTTCGCCACGCCCATGATTGGCAACGGCAACACTTCGTAGTGCATGAGCAACTGGCCACCAGTAGCGTTCAGATCGGAGCTGTTCGGGTTAAGTTTCACCATTTCATACCATTCTGGGGACGGATGCTTATCTTCGGCAGCGTGTCGCACGTGTTCCAAGACTTCGTCGTACCGATCGGGTCTGGCGGGATCGAGAGAAAAGTTGCTGAAGAAGGACACCGAGGACGCTAAACCAGAAAATCCACCCAAAGATCCAGCGTTTTTCGCGCGCATCTCGGAGGGGTGCAATAACGGCACCATCAAAACCGACAACGGGTCGATGTCCCCGCTGGACAGTAACGTTTCTTGATCTTCATCGAAAACTAAAATGGTCATTGCGGGTGCAGCCCACCACGCTATACCTTCGAGACCTTGCAACGCTCCGCCTTTTCTCCCTCCTCCAGACTTGCTCTTGTTCATTTTCCTATAATCTTTCATTCGTTTCTTGAGCAATTTGGATTCGAGCTTATCTTCGTCCGAGGAAGAATCGTCGTCTGAGTCTGAGTCTGAATCCGAGTCTGAGTCTGAATCTGATCTGGTGGGATCAATCGCCGTCGGTGGCAACAAAGGCAACTCAATCTCCACGAACAAGTCTCGAAACCAAGACGGCGAGACCGTACTTCTAAGCGTTTGCGTTTGCACGACCGATCGGCCACAACGAACGACTGCGACTGGATCGCTCGCGCCGTTTGGATCTGCAGCGGGTAAGTTCATCGCCTGGTATGCTTCCACGTGCAACATAAACTTCCGCTTCTCCATCGGTACCAACGGTCTCGATTCTAACCCGTCCACCGCGCCTTTCATTTTTCTTTCCATTTTCTTTCTTCGTTTTTCTAATTCTTCTTTCTTTTTCTTATCGGCTGGGTCTAAATTCTTATACTCTTCGTTCAACGCTTTCGCCTCGGCTTCGCCGTCTTCCTCAGCGCCTTCATCGGCAGCCATCTCCGCTTGACGCTTCAAGTTTGGATTACCTCGTAAAATCATTCGAACCAAAACTTGTCCAACCGGTTTGACGTGCTCGAGAGAACGCGATTGACCTTTTTTGTGATTCGTCAACGCGTCCGCCTGCAACTGAAACCACCCTTGAACATTCCATCCGTTCGGGAATTTCGCCTCCTCTGGCGGTTTCAAAGGGCCCATGGTTTCGTTTACGGGAGTTAACTTTTTCGCGGGAACGCGAGCAAATCCGATCGACTTACCGGAGACGCAAACGCGGATGAACACGTCTGGAGCACCTTCTCCGGCGTGCGGTCCATCGAAAGGCATTGGTAGGTTTACTTGCAGCGGAGCCAACGCGGTGTTGATATCGGCGTAACATTCTCTCACCAAAGGTTCTTTCTCGGACTTTAGCGTCACTTTCGGCGACGCGCGCTTGGATAATCCCATCTCAACCTCCACGTGACACATTTTTCCTTTCGCGTTGGTTTGAAACAACTCGACGTCCAAGACTTCCGCGTGCAATATGCACGGCCACTCTCGGCTCAGTTTATCGCTAACTTTCGGTATCCGAGTTTTCGCGCGACCGGCTCTTTTCCCGGCTTCCTCTCGAGTCGCCTCGAAGGACATCAACACCCTACCTCTATAAGCCGAGCCTTCTAAGTACCCAGCATTCATTCTTTTCGCTAATTTTGAGACGTGACCTCGAAAAGAGGACTCTAAGTTTCTAGTGCCTCCGTAGAAGCAATACCATTTCGGTCTGGCGTACGCCTTCGGTTGCGCGATGATATCTCTGATCAACAGCGAAGTAGACGCGACGTGGTCGTCGCTGCCGGCTAAGTCGTAATCCATCACCGATAAACGTAGTGGGGGCAAAGCACCGACGCCACCAAACTTCCCTCCAGCCACTCGCGCTCGCATGATAATCTCTTGATTCCATTCTGGATTTTTCGACCGACGCACTTTCGACTTTGCGGGAATGGCGCTCGACCCGCACGACAGCTTCACGTACGCATCAATCCCAGCGCCACCTAGATTCGGCCAATCCATTCTTGGTAAATCTTTCCCGATGTAAACTTTTGCTTTAACCGCCCAAATCTCGATTTCGCCTTCCTCCGCCGGAGAATCCGTTTCTTTCGCCATCAAAGAGGCGAGGAACGACTTTTTCGCCAGTTTGTTTTTAGCCTTGTCCGTCTTCTCTTCTTCGTCGTCACCGTCGCTATCGTCGTCGCTGTTCTCGTCGTCTGAATCCGAAACTTCGTCCATGTTTGCCATCATCGCCTCTTCGTCGCCTCTCCTTAAAACTTGCAGGCTAATCTTCACCTGTCCTTGACTCCCTTGCCTCTTCCCGCTCGGATCCGTCAAATGGTACCACCGGTTCCAAACCTTGTGCCCATCTTCATCGAACACTTTCGAACACTCCAACTCCACGCTCCCAATCGTCGCGTCCTTTCCAAACTTTCTCGCGTCCGACACCTCGAAGTTCACCGTGCACCCGTCCAACTCGCCGTTCGCCAACTCCATCCCTTCGAAATAAAAACACTGATTCCACAACGGCTGCGACGTTTCTTTCTCCACGATCGTCTTCCGCTTCTGCGTCGGAAACCCAGCTCGATGTAACTTCACCTTCGTCGTCACGTTCGGCAGCGCGTCCGCGTCTTCCGTCTGCGCCTTGAACGAAAAACTCGTCAGCGTTTGCCACAAGTCGAAAGATTTAATCGAAGGCAAATCTTTCGCCTCGATGACTCTCGCGACGATGACGTAATGTCCAGCTGGAATCACCCGGGGATGTTCCTCGTACATGCGCAAGTGCGCGTCGTCCGGGTACTGGTCGATTTCCTCCTCGGAATCGGAGACGACGAGCCAACCCATTTTGTTTATTATATGTATATCTTTCTCACGTGATGATGCTCACAAATTCCGCGGGGGCCGCGCTTTCGTCCAAAAGAAGAAGCGGCATTTTCTCTCTCTTATATGTATGTATCTTCTCCTTATTATATTCGAGAGCAGCAGCAGCAGCAGAGAGATGGCAAACTCTCTCTCTCTCTCTCTTAAAGAAGCAGTGTGAACGTTGTCTCTCTCTCTCTCTCTCTCTTTCCGCGTGCGCTTTTGTATCTCTCTCTCTGCGCGCGGCGGTTGTTTTTTTCTGTTGTTTTTTGTCCAGAGACGCGAGGAAGCGACTCCGATTGAAACCCTAAATATTGTAAAACCCTAAAATGGGGGAAACGCCCTTTCTCTTTGCTGTAAATTCTCCTTACAAACAAACACGCACAACACACACACACGCGATGGAATCGATCAGAGCGACGTGGTCTGCGACCGCCTCCTCCTCCTCCTCCTCCTCCTCGTCTATTTTGCGACCACTCTTCGACGCGTTGGCGCCCAACGGCAGATTGGACGTTCGTAAAAAATATAATACCAACAATGGGAAAGAAAACGACGACGAGGTGATGAAAGCGATGCGTTTGGAAGGCTTTCTGGACGTTTCCGCGCGAGAAGAACGCGAAGAAGGCGGCGACGCGTTCGTCGTTTTTTCCGGCACTAAGCCCGGTTGGGAACGAGGCGCGAAGTTTACGCTCAAGAAGAAGAAGAATAACACAAAGACGAACGAGAACAACAACACAAAGAACGGATGGGAAGACGAGGACGAGGAGGAGCTGATTGACGAGGACGCCTTGCTCACCGAGGAGGACAAGGAACGACCGAACAAAGAGAGCGCGGCAGGGTGTCCACCGACGCGCAAACCGTGCAAAGATTGCACGTGCGGGAGGAAAGAGGAGGAAGAGATGAAGGAAAATATCGTCAAGATGGATTTGGAGAACGATCCGAACGACGCGACGTTTAAAAGCGCGTGCGGAAACTGCGCGTTGGGAGACGCGTTTCGATGCGCGGGATGTCCGTATTTAGGACAGCCGGCGTTTAAAGGTGTGGAGGATAAGGTGATGCTAGACGATTTAGGGAAGGTGGATTTGTAACGTTGTAAAGATATATATATATATATACCATATACTGTGAGTAAGTAATAACATTTAATTTTTATTCGCGAAGCTGCCGTGCTGCTTAAGAATCGCCTCGGCGACGACTTTGACGCCCATCAAGACCAAGGGAACTCCGTTCCCGGGTCTCGTGCTCGCGCCGACAAAGTGCAAACCAGACACGCTCGGCGTGTCGAGACTTTTGATCCCAGTTCGCGTGGGCGGTCTAAACGCGGCTAATTGCAATAAGCCGTGCGATAAGCCAAACACGGCGCCGTTTTTAATGTTGTACAAATCTCTCCACTCCGCGGGAGTGCGAACGTCCTCTTTTTCGATGATCTCGGACAATTCCCCATGTCCAGCCTCGCGAAATCGTCTAAACAACGCTTCGCGCGCGGCGTCGACCATTTCTTTTTCCGTGGGAACCGGGACGCCTCTTTTTTTGCAAATGTCGATTTGTTCTTGGATGTTCGCAACCGGAAACTCAATCATCAACGCAGCGCACCCGTCCGGCGCGCACGATTTGTCCGTGTACACCGGGTTGCAGCAGTAAAAGTTGTGTTGTTTCGGTGCGGCAAAATCTTCGGGCGTCGCCGGTCGATTCCATCCGGCTTCGTATTCGCCAGATAAGAAGACGTTGTGATGTAACAAATCCGGAATCTGTTTCTTTAAGCACCAGTTGAACTCGATGATGGAACACGAGTAATCCATCTGTTCTTGTCGAGAAGCTTCCGCGGCAGCCTCGGGGACCGACTCTAACAAATCATCAAATACTCTGGGAATATCCGGGTTCGCGACGACCACGTCGGCTTCTAAAACCGTGCCGTCTTCGAGTTTTACTCCGGTCACTTTCCTTCCCGTGGAGCTAAACTTTTCGTCCACGGAGGCGTCCTCCGCGGTGCAAATCTCCGCGACTTTCGAGTTCAATCTCGTCTTCACGCCAAACTTATCGCACAGCGTTTGCAACGCGTTGCCGACATTTTTAAAACCACCCATTGGATACCAGACCCCATCGGTTAACTCGGTCGCCGCTAACAGAGAAAACACCCCGGGCGCGTTGTACGGCGACAAACCGACGTACAAATTCTGGTACGTAAACAAAGCTCTCAACCTTTTATCCTTGAAATACGAGGACATTTGCCTGTGTTGACTCAACAACAAATCCACCGGATTCACCCTCAAAGCCAACGGCACCACTCTCCCTGGATTGACGAAATCCAACACCGAATTCGCGTCTTTATCGATAAAAGCGGCTACCCCGTAATCTAAACTCGCTCGCGCTCTTCCCAACCAATCTAAATACGCGCCGCCGGCGCCTTCCTCCACGTCGTCTAATTGTTTCCTCATTTTTTCCGCGTCGTACATTAAATCCAGCGTCGTGTGATCCCCAAAGTGCGCTCTGTACGCCGGATCGCACCGTTCAATCGTCACGTAATCCTCAAACTTTTCCCCGACTGCTTTAAACTGCTCGCGATATCTGTCCGGCAGCAAAAGCAAAGAAGGCCCGGTATCGAATCGATACTCCGAGTCGAACTGTTCGGACCGACACCGACCGCCGACGGAATCGTTCTTTTCCAAAAGCGTCACCTCGTACCCGGCGTGCGCCAATCGCGAGGCCATGCCTAACCCTCCAACCCCAGCGCCAACGACGATGGCTTTATTCTTCTTTTTACCATCATCGATACCACTCGTCGACGTGCCGACGACGTCCGCATTATCCATTACCGCCGCGCGAGAAGGAACAGGAGCAGAGCGTAAACTTCTTTTCAAACCGCTTTTACTTCTTCTTCTCATTTCACTACTTCGGAAGAGCGAAGAAGAAGAAGAAGAAGACGCAGACGAGGACGAGGACGCGTGAGCCATCATGTTTATATGTGTGTTTTGTTATGCGTGAAGTATCCGATGCGCGCTTTCTGAAGAAGAGATTACACAACACACACCGGAGTCTCTCAAAAATCCAAAAAAAAAAATGAAAAAATGAAAAAAAAAAAAGATGAGAGAAAAAAACCTGAAGAAGACGAGAGGGACAAAAAAAATCCCGGCATTTATTAAGCGCGCTTTGCTTTTCTAGTAAAAGCTTTATTCAAATATAGATAAACGCGACATTTTAATATACGCACTTTTAGATTAAAACCATGAGCTTTTTGTGTTCGACGTCGACGAGCGCGAACGCGCGAACCATGTTTGGTTCCTCCAGTAGCGGTGCGTGTAGTTTAGCGATTTTTTTGTTCTTTTTCTCGAGAGAGAGAGCTTACGTAGGCGGTGGGAGGAGAGATGTTGCGAGAGAGAGGGAGAAAAAGCGCGCAAAACGAGAGGAAAAATTTTGTAGAGCCTCTCTGAGAGACCCGAACGCGAAGATGTAAAAGCACATTTGCGCGCGAATTCGTGCGGTGGAGATGTGTTTCCACGCGAAATGAGACGGATGCGTGTGCTCTTCTCTCTAACGCTCGCTCTTTTTCGCCGCGCGTCGTCGAAAATCGAAAATCGTGACGGCCCCCCCGTTCGGGGTCCTTATCTGCTTTTTCTCCCAAGATGCTTTCGATTCTATTAAAGTTTAACACAAAACCAAAACTCACGTTTATTTCTTTCATCAAAACTCTCTCTGCGACGCGTTTAAACTACAGGCAACCAATCTGAGTTGTTCAAAACGACCAACGGTACCGTCGTGACCATGATTCGTCACGGCAAGAAAGCGCCGAAACTCAACCTCCCTGCGGACCAGCGAAAGGCGTTGCTCAGAAACTTGACCACGGAGGTGTTGAAGCACGGGTCGGTGACGTGCACCATGGCGAGAGCGAAAGCGGTGAGAAAACCAGTCGAACACATGATTCAGTTGGCAAAAGACGGTGGCGAACACAAGAAGAGAGCCGCGATGGGGTACATTTACGATAAGGAGGTTGTGGATGCGTTGTTTGAAAAGGCGCCGGCGCGATATGGCGATAGAAACGGCGGCTACACTAGAATCGTTCGAACGTTGAAGAGAAGAGGAGACTCTGCGGAGATGGGCGTGATTAAGCTCGTATAAAGCTATTAGAACATATTAATTACCGATTTGTTGATATATATTATATTATTATACCTTATATACTACTAATAAAAACGCTCTTGTCCAAGTGAAAACAGAGAGAGAGGCGAGCGCGCGCGCCGGTCCTCGTTCGCGAGACCAGAATCACTTCTTCTTTTGCTTTTTGTTGGAAGATCCGCCGGCGCCTTTGGTCGTTTTTACTCGTTTGTTTCCGCCTTTATCTCTTGCCATTTGTTTCAACTCTGCCGCGCGTTTCTTCAACTCTTCCGCGCGTTTCTCTTTCTTCGCGAGGCCAATTTGCATGGCTTTGTACAGCTCTCTCTTTTTTCTCGGGAGCATCGCGGATTTCAAGTGGTCCAACTCAGCTTCTTCGCCGCCTCTTTCGACGCGTTCGCGGACAATTTTGTCTTTTTCTCGCATGGCCATTTCGGGCGTGAGTTTGGATCTGACTATTTTCTCGCCGGTCTCGTCGTCGTAATCTTCGTCGGAGGAGGACTCGTCTGGATCCGAGTCTTCGGATTCGCCCTCTTCGCCCGGATAGGAATCCGAATCCGAATCGTCGTCCTCGTCGATCTCCTCGTTCTCCAACGACTTTGAATACGGCACGCCTTTGATTTCTTTCTCGAGTTCTTTTCTGTGCGTCTCTTCTTCTTCCTCTTCTTCGGTTTTCTTCGACTTTTTCTTCTCGTCGGACGCCGAGGCTGGTAATTTCTTCCTCCCCGGCACGCCAAAGTTGTGTTGCAACTTCATCAACTCGATCAAATATTCCGGGTAATAGCCTTCCTCCTCTGGGTCGACGAACGGCGATAAGTGCGGCGGTGGCCTCTTCCCAGGGAAGTATCTTTCCGTGGGGATTAAGATTCTATAGTTGGCGCAATCGCAAACCCACTGTGGGACGACAAACTCGCGCGAGGTTTCCCCGGCTGGCTTTTCGTCGTTCGGCAGCGGGCGATCCATGATGACGTGCGTAATTTTATCCTTCTCCTCGTCGACGTCTATGGGCGAACCTTCGCCTTCCCAGCACACCTCGCCACCGAACGATTTCACGACGAACACCATCGCCTCGCGAGGACACTCGCGTTTGATGAGAAACGTCAAACCGTTGAACAAATTCGCGCGTCTTTTCCGATCTAAAATTAACAAGTCGCGATCGGACAAGTTTGCGTTTCGCTCTTCGTCCATGATGGTCGTCGCCAATTGCGCATCAGCTTCATCGCCGGTAGTCATCATCTCGATGTTTTCCTCCATGCGTAACTTTTCGTTTTCGAGCTCGCGCTCGCGTTCTGCCGCTTCTCTTTCCGCGATGTCGTCCTCGTCTTCGCCGTCTTCAAACTGCGCGATTTCTTTCAGTTTCTCCGCTAACGTTTTCTTTCTCTTTTTTGGTTTCTCTTCTTCG
>Ga0255782_10003683_pt1 | contig 11512 bp, 10 predicted proteins | sample 101ome_26_FD_179980 | JGI IMG/M metagenome (GOLD analysis project Ga0255782, IMG submission 179980) | Coastal salt marsh microbial communities from the Groves Creek Marsh, Skidaway Island, Georgia - 101408AT metaG (version 2) | ecosystem: Environmental > Aquatic > Marine > Intertidal zone >...
TCTTTGTAAAGCATACTGCCATTAATTTGACGAATAACATATGGAACGTGCCATTGATTTTCTTCAAGTATTATAGGCTCTTTACTGTTCTCAGTTTCATATACCATTTCTTCAACAATTCGACGAACGTCTTCTTGTGCATCATCATGAATTCTCAATTCAGCTATTTGCATCAGAGCATCTTCTTCAATAGTCAATGTCTCTTCTACCCAAACATATGGTTCTAAAATACGATTTGCAACTTCTTTATGCACATTAATTTTTTCCATCATGCTATGTGCAATACATGCAAATCTTGCGGAGAGTTTCCAAATCTTTGTTCCAAAAGATAATGTTGCTGGTGTTTGATTACCAGCTTGCATTCCTCGTTGATTTGTTCCAAACTTCACAGGAATATATGGATTAGTTTCAACTTCTTCCCGATACTTCTTTGTTGGTATTGCTCTTGAACTTTTTACTGAATGCGAAGCCGCTCGATGACGCAAGAGTTCGCTATGTATTATTCTACCATATTTTAGGTTAAAAGTCAAGAGTCTTTCCCCACTTGTTAATTTACTATCTTGAACTAAATTTGCCTTGATCATATACTACCGTTGAAGAGTTAGCAATAAAGAAACTGTCTACAATATCGGTCAGCGGAGAGTGTAGATGTTTCTCAGTGGTCAATTTTTTTATCCATTCTGAAGATTTTAATTCTATATTTATTTCTATAAATTTTTCAAGCATCAAGAATTTATTTGCATTGCCTTTACCAGTTGCCATCTTTTTAATTGCTGTTGGTGCAACTGTCACAACATTCAAATTATTGTTTGATAAGAAATATTTAAAGATACCGGTAGCTTCACCAATATCAAATAACCGACCTTTTGCGCCCATTGAATATCCCTCGAGAAGAATATTGAATTTGCGCACTGATTCAATTTCTGCTAATATTTTGTTTGTAAGCTTTTCTGCATTTTCTGAAAACCTAACAGGATTGTTTTTTGAAGATGATGTATCTTCAAATGTTATGTTCTTTGGAAAATCAAAATTTTTATGAGTGTTGCTTGATGATAGAAAGAAGAAAGAACTATTTTCGAACGTATGTTCGTATCGTGAATCCCAAAAACAAATACAAGGACTTGTGATGGAAAAATCAATTCCTATGTGTAACATGATGCTCCTAAATAATAATCGTTTAGATATATTATTTAGGAGACTTTGATATCACTTCTTGTTGTCGACGAAGTCCTGGAATTGTTTTGCAACTGCTAGAATTTGATCAACACCTGGATAACCTTTTGCATATTTCTCAAGATTTTCAGTTGTTTGTTCAAACATTTTCCGCCCAGTTTCTTCATTCTTTTCCATAATTTGTTCTGCTAATTGGAACTGGCGTTCAATTGCAGATTGCTGAACCTGATACATATTCTCAACAAAATCTTTTGCCGTGTTCAGTAGTTCTTGACGAATTTGATAGGGGTTTTTATTATCAGCCATAATTACCTTTTGTGTGTGATGTGTTAGTACATTATGCCGTTATTGGCGTGTCTTGACCGTCTTGCGTCCCACATTTTCATGCGGTGTTCAAGGTCGGTCAAATCTTGTGCCTCACCTAAATATCTGTCTCTTAACTGGTTTTCCGTAGGAAAGGCAAGATACCAAATATTGCGGAGATACTCGAAAATACTTTTTTTTTATTTGAAACTCGGGATTCGAGCCAGTTGTTGAATGCCCACTCTGCATCTTGCTTGTATTCACTGCGGAAATAACTTTGCATTTCTTGATATTGTGCGGACTTCATTGCGGTTGGGAAGTCGAAATAAGTCATATTGTCTCCTACTAAGTGTGTGTTGTGTGTTAAGTGTGATTAGGACTTAACTATATTTTCTCGTTGTGATTCAACAAGAGCCATTACATCAACCATTGCTGCATCATCAACTTCTGCATCAGTTAATGCTTTAGTAAGCAATTCACCGATACGATTGAAATCTTCATTTGATATATTTAGACCTTTGTGTGCTGTTTGAAGATTTCTGCCTGTATATTCAATATCATCACCAAGTGCAAAACGAAGAAATTTGATCTGGTGGTCAATCATTGATTCCATATCTAAGTTTTCAAAATAATGACCTACAAGATCATCAGCATATGCATAACGATAAAATTTTTTAACTACGGTATTTAAACCTTTAAGTCCACCAATTTGTATAAACAGTGAAGGTACTTCTTCAGACATTTGTATCCTTTATATCGGGATGGCCCGAAGGCCACCCCTGTTCATATTAAGCTACTAACTTCTTGACAGAGTTAATCACTTTTGTCATTGCATCAGCACTTTTACCAATCTCAATGGTCTGAGGTTTTTCCTCTTCAGGAATTTCATGTTCAAGACCAACATAAAGCATTCCATCTTTAATATCAGCCGCAATGATTTTCATATTCTCACCGAGAGTGAACATTTTTTTGAAAGAACGATTAGCGATGCCACGATATACAAAACCATCTGTATCATCAGCCTTTGTGTCTTTCTTGCCCTCAATAATCAAATAATCTTTTTCTCGAGTGATTGAAATCTCATCTTTACCAAAGCCAGCTACTGCCATCTCAAGTAAGTATGAGTTGTCACGTTTACGGATGTTATGAGGTGGAAATGATGTGGTAGAAGTATTAGAGAACCGAGAATCATTTAAAATAATTTCCATTCGATCAAACAAGTCAATTGAATGGTTCACAAATCGGTTCCAATCGTTATTTGAGTAACGAGTCAAAAACATATTGCCTCCTTAAAAAGCGAGTTATATTTGTGCAAACTGCACGATATATCGTGGTCCCCAAACGGGCAACCACAGCAGAGAAGAATGAACCATACACTCCTCTCTGATCATATATAGCATACTTTTACGATTTTGTCAAGAACTTTTTTTAGCTTTATCTTTTTCCATTGCTTCGCTAAATTGGCGAATCAATTCATCTTGTTGTTTTTTCTTGCGAATTTCATATTCGACTTCTCTCATTGCCAATGTGAATTCCATTTTCAATGAATCAGGAACTTCTTTCATGGTTTAATATCTACTTTTCCTGTTTTAAATATTTTTTTCAATGTATCATCATCTGCTTCCCAAGGAATATCAGTATACATTTGTTTCATACTTTTAGTTTCGTCAATTTTCTTCTGTAAATTCTCACGATAAATTTTAAGTTTCTTTGTAGCTTTTTTTCCTGTCAGCGCCAATCGTAATGTATATTCATTGATACGTTCAAGTTCTTTCTCAAACAAGTCAAGTAATGCTGCTTTTGTATAAGGTTTAAAACCATTAAAGTAAGTAGGGTTTAAACTTTCGCCTGTATTAACTTGCTGTGCAGCTGGTATATTACTTACAGGTTGTGCTGTTGCATTTTCTGTATTTTTATATTCTACCTTATCTTCAATCCAGTCTTCAGAACTTTCAACCCATTTCATTGGGAATTCAGAAGGATCTGGTGGATGTCCAAAAACAACTCGATATAAATGAAGTTTATCTTGTGCTGCAGTAGGATTTGGAACAACCTTTATAAAATGATCATTTTCGATATTAATTAAACAGTATTGCTTTGCCATAATTTTTTATGCGTTAGGAAATGGAGGCCAACCAGTGAAATGAATTAATTCACCTGGATCTTTTCTTGCTAAAAATGGATTTGGATTTTCTTTAATTGTTGGTTGAGGAGCACCTAAAGAAACTTCAATCCAAGGTGCATCTGGTGGTGCAGGTCTTTGTATGGCGACTGTTGCCGAAATGTCCATTGTATAAAATTTATTATTATACTTAACAATATTACCAGCTAGATAAGGTTTAGCCGCATCATAATCTACGGCTTCTGCTTGAGCTTTTTGAGAATCAAACATTTTAAAAAGTAACATTCTTAAATTATTTCGATAATCTGCCCATGCTTGTTGTTTTACGGTATCACCATCAACAAATGCTTCGATGATTTTATCTTTTGCAACATCCATTTTTCGATCAATGGATGCTTTTAAAATTTCAAGTGGATCCGCATCTACTGTACCAAATGAGTAATCTTCAATTTCATATCTCCATTTTTGAGCAGCAGCATCCCACCTTGCCAAATATCCATTGTCAACTTTAGTAATATCTGGATATGGTGCGTCTACTGCACTTGGTGGCATTATATAATCACCTGCTCGTACATCATAAAATACTCTGACGGCATCAATAAAATAACCATCACCACTTATTAAACATACGTCTTTTGGTCCATTAGCTGACATAATATATTCTCCTTCTAATTATTAAACTTTGATACATGGTACTAATGCTATATTTATAGGTCTGAATTCCGTGTCTCCTCGGAATGTCGTATTCGCATAAATTAAATCATGCTCATGTCCACCTACAGTTGTTGTTCTCTGTGCTAGTGGTCCAGAAGAACCAGTATTCAAGAATGTTAATCGATATGGATCTTCACTCAATTCGTCAGACCTTGCGATATGACAAGGTGCATAAAATTCGGGCTTACTTTGAATTGATTGCTTCAATGAAAAATCCATAACATCTTTTGGATGATAGTGGCGGTATTTACCTGTTTGTACAGAGAAATAAGGATGCTTGGTACCACGACTATAAATTGATAGGAATCTATGACTATAATCATCACCAGTATGGCGGCTATGATAATTCTTAAACCGATCACTAAAAGTAAAATTCCGGTGACCCCAAGAGGATTCATCCTTGTATATATGACGACCTTGAATTTGGTCTTCTTTAACCAACTCTAATTGATGTTTTGTATTTACAGTTAAATATCGGTCCGACCTTGTTCGAAAACCGGTATAATTTCGGTATTGCTTTTGTTTTCTAGCATCTGCAAAGTAAGGATTTTTATATGTATAGTTATTTACTGCATAGTCTTCTGTTGCAATATCATATGCAGAATAATAATCTGATAAAAATGCATATAAGTTTCTTTGATCTTCAGGATTATATCGATCAAGGTATCTATACATTGTTCCGATTTCTTGTGTAGCGCCTTCTCTGGGTAAATGAAATGTAGAAAGGTTATTAACTTTCGAAGAAGAAACAGAAATGTTTGTTGATTGAAGACCCGAATGATCTGTCAACCGGCTTGGGTGACTGCCACCAAATGGAATATGATTCAAAATTACCCAAGGATTATTGCCAAATGTTGAACCTGCAATTGTTCTTTTACCAGAAAAGCTTTGATTTCTTTCTACTACTTCTCCGGCTCTTTGATTTCGTCTATCATAAAGGTCATCAGCATTATATGTAGTATTTTTGTGTGTAAAGTTGGTATATGATGTTAAATTACCAGCGGCGTCAAGATTTATCTTATAATGCCAGGGAACACGAACACCGAAATGTGCGCCATCATCAGTACCTCCATCATTTGTAGTAGGTATAGTACCGGATGCTATAGCACGGTCTCCAAGATTCCAGTTTGACAATGCACCATATGGTCCAGATACACTTACATGATTATACTCACCGGCTGTATGTACTTTGGTTCTGTATATATTACCAATGTTAGCCCGTCTAGTACCTTTACTGGAACCAGAAAAAGAATAATTCTGATTTTTACGGATTTGCTCATCACTATATCCGCCTGAACTCTGACGATAATTTGCACCATCAGAGGAGTTTACTGCAGGACCAGCATATTGAGTTTGTATGCTTGACCTTCTTCCTCCATTAGTATGATACACTTTGGGTTGATCTGACTGATTGTGAGGATAAAATGCGGAATGATTAGAATACCACTGATCGTTATGTCCTGTTTGTGTGAAATAATGTTTTTTACTTCGATGATCTCTGGTAAGATTTCTGTCCCAGTGAGCGCCATGGGAATGGTCACGACCAGAATCCTCAGCACGGTGGAACCCGCTGAATCTATGATGACCCCAAAAACTTCTGTCAGAATTGTTTGACCTATGGGTCTTCAGTCCACGCATTCTTTTTCGTGTATAGGAAGTATTTGGTTTCATAATTGAATTTTCAAACCTATATGAAGCCGGAAGTCCTACATGCATCCATACTTTATTTTTTTGAACATTAGTACCTTCACCTTCTGTAGCAATTTTTGCACTTGCATCTGGATCACTATCTTTTATTCCAAGAAATCTTGAAACTTCATTCTCAGTACCACCACCTAGATAAGCATGTTCAGAAAGATCTGATGGATTAACATATGGTGATGCACCCGTATCAGAATTACTGGAGTTGTGTTGAGTAACTATTGAGTCATCAGCGCCACTATTATAGCTTGCTCTCAATCTACGAAATCTCCAATTTGGAACATGATATGGTTTCGTACCTTGTTGAAAACTAATACCCGGTGTGTTTGGCGGATCATCAAAAGATGGATTAGATCCTCCTGTTTCAATAGGATTATTGTCTTCTGCTTCTGTAGAATAGTTTGCAGTAATAGATCCATCAGGATTTGCATTCCATAATTGATTGAAACCTGGTAATGAATCTAATTTTTTAAATCTACTTTGGTCCCAAGTTTGATACGGAAATCCTGCCGGCTTGTCCCATCCCGTGGCACCACCGGAACCAACGCCATTTGGCAGTCCAGTACCCGATAAACCTTGAGCAGTATCTGGAAATGCTTTGTTATCTGCTAATGATTTGCTAAAATCTTTTTTGATTACCCATCTTGATTTTCTTGGCGTTAGTGCTTTTGATGATACACTTGTTTTTTGATAACCAGAAATTGCACCTTCCGGTCCAATTGTACGGACATATCCAGAAGGATTTCTTTGCCAACCCAAAATAGGTGAACTTACTTTACGCTCAAGTCTTCTGTCTACCAAATTACGGTGATATGTTTTAATTCTTGTATGAACATGTGTATCATAATTGATTACACTATGTTGAATGTTAGCATGATCAATTACTGTAAATGGAGCAACATCTTTCAATGTACTTTGCGCAAATACAGAACCTGCATCATGTGCCCATGTAGGTAAAACATTTGGTGGTGTTATAGTGTATCCTTCGGTGCCCCATTCTGAACCGAAAGTATAGCGATAGTTAAACATGTAACTTGTACCAATTCTTTGATTGGTATTTGCAACACCAAAATCTGCATTTGCATAGACTAAATTATTAGCATGAGGCTCATAAAAACCTCTTCGATTATAGTATTGTAAATCATTATTATCCCATCGATTTACTCTTTCAACATGATAGGATGTTCGTCCTTTATCCAAATTTAAACTGTTATCAAGTGCTCGAACTTCAATTGTATGAATTGCTTCACTTCTTTCAAATTGCTTTATACTTTTATTCCATTTACGATTTGCAGGTGTTGTTCTCAACCCAACGTCATCTCTACATTTTGTTTTATTCGCTAAATGATAAATTCCAGCAGGCAATACCTTTTTCAAAAAATCTTCTTTTAATAAAGGGTCATGTGTACTATGAGTTAAATCTTTATACGTTAAAGATATATCATGTGTGTTTGTGAATTGAACACCATTGACGTTTGGACGAATCCAAATTTTTAATTTTGATGGTAAATATGTACCCCAGCCATTCCAAGGATGAATTCCATGCAACATTGCATAACGATAAATGTCATAGATATTTAAATCACATATTCTAGCACCTAGATTCCAAATTGGATTATGTTTCCATTGGCGCATATTAGAACCACCAGTAAACATAAATGCTTGTTCAATTTCAGAATTTGTATCAAGTCTAAAACGAGTACCTTTCCAATCCCAAAATTTTAATGTGAAATTTGGAGGTCCGCCTCCTGTATAAGGAGAATCTGTACATTTTTCAAACTGTAATTCATATTGAATTTGCTCATTCGCAATTGGCTCAAGTTTACCAAAATAATCATATTGAGCAAATATTGTAGGATGTACATACTCAAGAGCAATATAATCATACTTATGAGAGTAGTTGTTAGTATCACCAAGACTTCTTAATGGTACAAATTTGCCGAGCAATCCTGGACCTCTAACGTATCGAAATTGTTCTTTGATATCAATTGTTAGATCAATGTTTTCGTTCCAATTTAATATGGTTGGTAGTTCATTTTCCCTACCATCAACCCATCTGATTGGATTCATATTTGTTGGTTTTCCACTTAATTCTTCTTCAGAATCATAAACTAGTACAGAACCATTTGTCTTTCTATACGAGTACAAACGGATATCATGTCCTAAATTTCCTTTAAGTGGATCAGTTAAATTAGTAAATGGAGAAGTATTTGCTGATGCCCACGACTTCCAAACATTAGTACCTGACCAATCAAGATCAGCATAAACAGGTCCTCTTGAACCTGTTAGTTCATCAATTAAATAATTGTCTTTTAATGGCAGCTTTGATGATGCATGATAAGTATTAATTGGTGAAGCATAATTTGGGTATGTATAACCATCATGAGAGTGATTGGACATATATTGTCCTTCAGTCTCAAATGGATGTGTATTTTGTGCAATACCTTCAAATGTTGGATTAGCGGTCCTTATAAAATATCCATCAAAAGGATTCTTTGTTTCAAAGGTCCTTTCATACATACTATCTCGTAAATCTGCAATTAAATCCCAACTTTCCAGAATACTAAAAATTTTTGTATATTCTGTATTTGCAAATGTTGGTATACAATTAGCAGGATCACCAGTAATTAATGCATCACCAGGTAATATATTTGTATTTGTTGCTGTATGATAATAACCATATGCTCTTTGATAGATATAAGCATTACCTGGACCCAATTTAATCCAACCTAATGGTATATCATTTACAGGAAAAAATCCCATTGTTCCCGTTGGAGGTGTTGATATTCCAGCAGGGGCTATATTTTTATTTAAAGGATCTTGTACTTTAGTATCTGATGTCAAATAATAATAAGTTCTCGGATCAGCTTGCCGAATATTAGTTACGGGATCTTTTTTTCCTTCAATTTTAACTTTTTCAAAATCACCAACTGTACCAGTTTCAATCCACCCATAGTTACCATATGTCGCAGGTGCATAATACTCTGCAGGAAATAATTCAGTCGACATTGTGATTTCGCCCTGAGGGCCTATTTTAAATGCAGCTGGATCTGATGAGGGCAAACGAGATGGATACGTTTTTGCATTAACTACACGAACACTTGTAGTTTGAAGCATTTGTAATCCAATTCCCGTAGCCGTTACACCAGCATCTGATTTAATTTGATCTTTAGTTGTTCGATTTGACCCATATTCATAACTAGGTGCGATATCTTTAATATTATTTGCCATAGCGTTTAATACTTAATAAATGTTGGTAATTTAATATTTGTTGGAAATCCTTGTTCTAAGTCAGGAACCGGACCAACAGGTTGCACAAATCCTGGATCTAAGTAAGTCTGTGAAGATTGTGCATATGTATTTGAAGGCACCATTTTAATTGTTGTATTTGCTGGATAAGATCCTGTAGAAAATCCTGTCGCAACTTCATGCAAGTGTTGTTGCGGTACATCAACAGGAAAAGAAGTGTTGTCTCCTACTACAACATAATCAGGATATGGATCAAGTGATGAAGTACCTGTTGTCGCAAAATGTTTATCAAAATTAAATATTGGTTGGCTACTTGTAGGAAAATTATCGTCAATCCATTGTCGATGAATAGATGATTTTAATACAGGTTCGGTGTGAGTACCAGGTACGAATGTTCCAGTTGTTTTTGGCAAGGTTGATACAAGTGCGCTTTTAGGATTAAATCCATAAACATTTCCGTCTATTACACCATTAGGTGGGTTAGAAATACCTGATCCAAAATCTGCCTTATAGTCAGGATCTAAACCATAGACCGGAGGCATTGATTCGCCCGGTAGAAAGTGCATGTTCCATGCATTCAAACCACCAATAATATTTTTTATCCAATCTTCTTCAACCTTCTGTTCAAAATATTCTTCATTACGATTTCCACGTCTTTGTAGAACATATGTACCTGTATAATTCAAACCATCAATAGGATCGAGTCTTGTACTTCCGGACATATGTGGTGGGTTAAGACTTAAATCAATATCCCATTTACGATACTGGTGTGTATGTGCGCCACCAAGTCCAGTCATAATATGATGACCATGTTTTGTTACAGTGTCCATCTTTTGTGATCCAATTCCAAACTTACCACTTACACGTTCATTTTTATAGCATCGTAGAAAGTATCCACGAAAATCTGGTATTTGAAAATAATCTGCTGTACTCTTACCAGCAGCAGTAAAACTAGCTGGATTATTCCAAGCTTCTCCAATAGCGGCATACAATGCACCGAATTCTACTTTATCTAATATTCTACCATCACAGTACATCCAACCATCAGGTGTTACAAATCCGTATTTTGGTTTTACTGTCGCAGGATGTGTTTCGTCCTGAAAATCAGGATCTTTTTCTGTCAATATATGTGCTACTGTTCCTGGAGGAGGTGTTGAAATACCACCGGGAGTTTTACCATCATGTACTCGAATATCACCAGTAATCAAGTTAATAGGATTGCCGCTACCATCAAGTCTATCTGATTCTTTTAATGAAATAAAAATTTCACCCGCAGCTTTAACTTTATCTCGATTATCAACAGATAAACCTTTTTGAATAATACCTGAACTAATTTTCTGTATACCCGCCATTGATAATTCCTTTAATATTTAATGCAAAATAAAACTGAATAATTTCTAGGTTGCGTTTCGCCCTGATTATTCCAAGTATTTGAGGATGTTGTAGTAGTATAATGTATAGTATTGTGGGTGTTGTCACTTAATGATGGTCCATGTCCAATCCATCCTGTATGTAAGTGGTCGCCAATCTGCATGTCTTGTCCAGGACTTACACCTTCCATTGGATACTTACTAGATAACAGTCCTAAATCAACTGGAAAACTATATTCTTGATTGTTGTAGGCAGCATTTGGCTTATATGCTTCTGAAGCACCAACATAAAAATCTTGCGCTCCTGGCGCACCACCTTGATCTGTTGTTGCAAGACCACTATAGACTATAAAACTAGTTATAGGATCTCTCTCTGCAATGCTTTTACCATCACTACCGCTGGTTGCAGTTACTGAATGATTTCCATCAATTCTTCCTAGAAAATACCCATCGGTTGCACCATACGCACCAAAGTATCGATGGTTATGATATTCGTCTGTATTCGATACAGTTGTTGTAAGCAATTCATGGTTGTGTGAAATATAACTTTCTTTTTGAATTGATCCATATTCACGATTTACAAAGAATGTATTTCCGCTGTGAGGTAGATAATCACCATATTGGTTAACATCCAAAATAGTATCAATCCAATCTGGATTAGTATTTGAACCTGCGGCACCGCCTGGATTCAATAAACGAATAAACAATCCTCCTTGATATCTTGCACCTTCTTGTCCCATTGAATTAGTGTAGTCGGGTACACGAAACTGAGTTGCATTTACTTCAAATTCTTTACCCAAAAATGTTGCTAATTCTGGATACAAAGATGAGCTATAAACACCACCATTACAAAATAAATATCCTACGGGAGGCTCTGGTC
>Ga0255782_10003686_pt1 | contig 11508 bp, 8 predicted proteins | sample 101ome_26_FD_179980 | JGI IMG/M metagenome (GOLD analysis project Ga0255782, IMG submission 179980) | Coastal salt marsh microbial communities from the Groves Creek Marsh, Skidaway Island, Georgia - 101408AT metaG (version 2) | ecosystem: Environmental > Aquatic > Marine > Intertidal zone > Salt...
CGTACGGGAGCAATAGCAACGCGACGAAAAGCCTCTCTAGAAAGAAGAAAAAAACGAAAGTGAAACGCGAGTTGCTCTTCGGAACGTCCACCGGATCGATCGTGTATGTAGAATTAGAAGAAGACAAAGAGGATTGGAAACGGATGCGAGAGGTGAAGTGCATTCCAGTTTTAGATATTCCAAAAGAAAGCGGGTTGAGTGAACCCATCGTTGGAGTGAAATTTTATTCAACGAAAATAAGCTCGTCGTCGTCGTCGTCGTCGTCGTCGCGAGGAGAGAAGATGCAGCAAAAGTCTTCGATGTCGAAACTCTTGTTGGGTGGCAAAAGCAACGGGGAGGACGAAGCGCAAAAGAAAAAGAAGAGCAAAACCAAATTTTATTCGTTGATGGTGGCGACACCGTCGAGGTTATTTTTCGTGAAGAAAGAGGCGCGATCGATCGAGCACTTCTTCGATGAGTTGAAAAAGAGCGAAAACCAAGCGCTTCTCGAACCGGTGGTGCGCATGCCCGTGCGAGCGTCTACTTCGTCTTTAGCGACAAAAAGAAACGCATCCGCGGACGAAATCGTATTCGCGTGGCTCACCGGAGCTGGAGTGTACGCTGGATCCGCGGACGCGTCGGCCAGAGAAACGGACAATCCGGCGACGTTACTCAGAGATCAATCGTTGTTACCATTTCCCACGAAGAATGCTTTGCGCAAAAAAGAAGACTCTTCTCCAATCGGCTTGGCACTCACCGATCACCACGCGGTGTTGACGTACGTGGATAGAATCGCGTGCATATCCAGACTCACCGGTGAATTAGCTCAACTCTTACGTCTAGATGAGACTGCGGACGGTATAGTCACCCGAGAAAGCTTAATTGCGTCGAAGATTGTCTTTTGCGCTACGGACGACATCACGGGCGTTTCGTATTTGTGTACGGACGACGGCGCCCTCTCTGAAATCGCTTCCAGAGACGAAGCGAGAGACGCGTGGAGATATTATTGCGAACGAAACGAGTTTAAGCGCGCGTTGCAATGCGTCGGTGACGATGCGCGGCGGCGCTTTGAAATCTTTAAAACCAAGGCGGAAAAAGCGTTCAAAGATCGCGAGTATGAACTCGCCGGTCAAGCGTGGGCGCAATGCGAAGAGATGGTACCGTTTGAACGCATCGCTAAGAAATTCAAAGACGTCGGATCGTTGCAAGGTTTAATCTCATACTGCGTCGGAAGGTACGAAAAGCTCAACAAAGAAGTCGCACTTCTCCCGGGTGGCGGTGTTTTGATATCCGGTGGCGGCGGTAAAGACGCTGCAAAGAAAAGCGGCGGCAAGAAAAACATCGACGGAGGCGGCAAAGACAACAAGGATGCGCAAGAATCTGCCGTCGACGAAGATGCCGCAAAACGTGCAATGCTAGCAAACTTCCTGGTCGATTTACACTTGAGCGCTATTCAAAGAGCCGAAGAGAAAGGCAAAAACGTCGTGGAAACGCGATTAAAATTTACTGCTTTTCTCCGCCAGTTCAAGCGAGACATCGACACGCAGCTGACGAAGAAAAAAATAGAGAAAACTAGCGATCGCGATCTCGAAATTTCCTTCGCGTCCGCGCAAGGCGAACACGAAAAAGTCATCGCGTACTTCCTCGACGAAAAGCGCGACATTGATTTAACTCTGGATGCGTTGGCGAACATAGAGGTGCCGTCGGAGTTAATTTGCGATTCGGTTGAAAAGTGTTTCGAATTGAACCCGGAGAAGACAACAGATTTCTTGATCAGACAAGGCACGAGGAGAGTAGAACCGAAGCGCGTTCTGTACGCCTTCACGCCTTTCGTTGGTTCAAAAGATGAAAACGCCGTGGAAAATGCTATTCGATACTTGCGGAGAGCGTGTGGTGAACCGAACATCTCTTCGTCAGCCGCGAGAGATTTAGCCAGTCACAACTTATTGACGACGTTGTACGTGGAATCCTTAGCCAACGGGTTTCGAAAGGACCTGTTCGAAGAGTTGGAAAGCTATCTGAGAGAAGCGGTGAGATCTAACGAAGTAGAATCGTTCGGCACGAATAAAGAAGACTTTTTCGAAGTCACCGTGGCGAAAGCCACCGGAAATGCCACGAAGAAGAATCAGTTCGCGTATTACGACCCGAGATACGCGTTGACGTTACTCGAATCTCGCGTAGATAAAAAACTCTCGTATAAGTGCGTCGCATTTCTGCACTGTTTGTTGAAAGAATACGAAGAAGCCATACGAGCTGCGTTGGAGCACGGGAACGACGTCGAGTTGGCTAAAGTCATCGCCGACGCGCCGGTTTCGAACATGTACGATTTTGATGATGGCATTAACCACGCGTATTTTGGCGGTAGTGGCGATAAGAGTAACGCGTCTTTATTATTGAAGGAGATGAAGAAGAAACTGAAAATTAATCGCGATGATGACGAAAGCAGCGACGACGATGGTAACGACGACAACGACGAGGATACCAGCGACGAGGAAGAGAGCGACTCTGAAACCGAGCGCGAAGAAACCGCGCATTTGAGACGCAAGACGCTTTGGTTGGAGATTGCAAAGCACGTCATCGACAACTGCGCGCCTCTTGATGTTTCGAAAGAGAACGTCAATCAAGAATCGCTCGTCGAGCAAAAAGTCAAAGTAGCTTTGAATTTTCTCAAGGAGACGACCAAAGACAACAACGTTCGCCAACAACAACAACAGCAAGCGGAAGATGAAGGAGCAGAGAACGATACGACCAACAGAATTCTCGGCGTGGAAGACATCCTTCCGTTACTCCCAGATTTCACGAAAATCGACGCCGTTCGCGACGCCGTTCTCGAAGCGTTGCACAAGTACCAGAACGCCATAGAAACGATGAAGAAAGACATCGAGCGGGACAGCGAAATTACCGCGCGCGTGCGAGAACAGGTGCGTCAAATTCAATCGAAAGATTTAGAAATCGACGCGGACGAGCCATGCGCGACGTGCAAAAAGCCCGTCCTGCGCAACGGGAAGGTTCCGGACTCCTCAGATTGTGCCAAATTGGCCCCATTCTACGCGTTTCCGTGCACGCACGCGTTTCATTGCGCATGTTTGCTCCGCGAGGCGTTGCCGTTGATGCTCGACGACGAACGCAATCAGTGCCTCTCGCTGATGAAATGTCTCAAAATCCCGCTTCCGATTCGGTTAAAACCGAAAGTCAAACTGTGGGGACCACCTCCGAAAACCGCCACGGGGCACACCGCGGAATCCGCGGTAGAAAAGCTCGAAGACGTCCTTTGCCAAGAGTGTCCGATGTGTGGCATCATGCGCACGCGAATAATCGACGAACCGCTCTTCCATCTCCCGGAGGAGCAAGAAGAGCACGACCTGTGGAATTTCGAAAACAAATACGTCTTTGAGTTTGAACGAGACGCCGTCCGATTCATCTCGAGAGACGCCATCGACGCAAACCCACCCGACGCCACCACCGGCGTTCACGAAGTGCGCGTAGAAGAAGAGGAAGAGGAAGAAGTCATCCAAATCGTCGACGGTCACAAAATCTTGTGCGGCTACGCCGAGATATTCGACGAGTTACCCGGCGCGCCGCCGTTGAAAACCTCCTGGAACAGGTACGTCTTCCGCGACTCCTCCGACGAAGAAGACGAGACTCACAGAGAGGAAGAAGAAAACGACGATTCCTCGGAAGACGATTTGAACTTTTACTCTTACCCGTAGAAGAAGAAGAGAGAGAGAGAGAGAGAGAGAGAGAGAGAGAGAGAGAGAGAGAGAGATCAATGTGTATTTTATAGGTAACCATTAAAATAAGATTGTAAAATAACATCCGAGAACGCGCGTAGTATATTAGTATAGACATTTTTCTCATCATTTCGCTTCACTTTCTGAGAGGAGATGCGCGTGTTCACGGCGTCTTCTTCGTGTTTTTCAACGACAGCATCGACCACCACCGCGGCAACCACCACTTCCACCGTAAAACGACTTTTCCTTTTCGCTGCTGGGAGTAGTAGCAGAAGAAGAGGAGGAGTGGCTTCGTCATCGTCTTCATCTTTTAAGTCGCGCTGCTTCGTCCGGAGAGGGAAAATGGATGCGGCACCGGCGCGATGTTCCGCGTCGTCTTCTTCTTCTCCTCCTCCTCCTTTTATGCCTTCTCCTTTGTTTAAATTCGGATTACTGGCGGACATTCAGTACTGCGATACGGACGACCGGACCAATTTCAGCGGGTCGCAAGTGCGCAGGTATCGAAACGCGCTCAACGTCGCGCGGAACGCCGTGCAGCACTTCAACTCGCATCATGATACCCTAAAGAATCATCCGATTGATTTCATCGTCCACAACGGGGACATCATCGACCACCAGTGCGCGTTCGATTTCGAGACGGATTCGTTCAAGCCGCTGTCGGAAGGCCGACGGCAGTTGGCGGACGTGATGCAGATTTTAGACCAGAGTAAGTGCCGCGATTGGATATTTACCATCGGGAACCACGAGTTGTATAATTTTACGCGAAGAGAGTTGATCGACGGCGTCGATTTGAAGAGAGAAGGGATCGAGTCGTACGCGAAGGATGGATTGACGTTTAAGTGCGCTTCTGAGGATGGGGATTTGTATTACGCGAAGAAACCGCACGAGAAGTGGAAGGTGATTATATTGAACCCGTACGACGTGTCGATTTATAGCAAAGGACGAGAGCAAGGATTGGACGAGGAAGCTTTGAAGTTGTTGAGAAAGCACAATCCTAACGCGGATAAGTGGTGCGAAGAGAATCCAGACGTCGTGCAGACGGAAAGAATGAGCGGGACGTTTCCGTATTTTAAGGATTTAGAGGGGTTGAATGGGCGATGGGTGCCGTTCAACGGCGGCGTCGGAGCGACGCAGCTGGAATGGTTGCGAGCGGAGTTGAAAAAGTCTAACGAAAACGAAGAGAAAGTGCTAATTTTTTGCCACTTACTGGTGCATCCGAAAACGACGAGCGGGACTGGTAGGACTTTGCTGTGGAATTACGACGAGGTTTTAGAAGTTATACAAAAAGACGGCGACGGGTGCGTCAAGTGCGTCTTTAGCGGGCACCAACACGAAGGCGGCGTTCACGTGGATGAGTACGGCACGCACTTTGTCGTTTTAGAGTCGCCTATGTTAGCCAGCGACGAGGATAAAGGTCACCCGGGACCATTTTGTGTCGTCGAGGTGAACGAAACGAACGTTTTGATGAAAGGTTTCGGGAGGAGTTTTGAGAGTCGTCTGTTCCCGTACGAAGAAGGATTGGAAAACGTAGAGGCATTAGAATATAAGATTGCGTTGTAATAATAATAATATTAATAATAACAATACTGTAATTTCCCGTGCGTCTTCTAATGTACAACATGCATCTATTTTATATGTATTTGGATAGTTATCCATTTCAATCTGCGATGTATTCGCTCTGTATTTTTTTCTTCTCGCGCAAACACGCACGCTTTTCTATTATCAAAGCGCGTCAAATGTGAAAACACTCACACTTATCGACGCGCTCGTCACACACATATTTTAATCGCGCGCGCGTTCACTAAAAAGAAGAAAAAAACAACGTTAAATCCAACTCCTCGCGCTTTGCTTCGCGTAAAAGTCCTGGTGATACTCCTCCGCGTCGTACCAAACCGTAACCGAACTTTCCGCCGGAGAATACACATCCGTCTTAATCGGACCTTTCCCATCTCTTTCCATCTCTTCAATCATCCGCGTCGCGATCGCGTACTGCTCCTCGTTCTGACACCAAATCGCGCTCTTATACTGCGCTTTCGCCTTCCACTGCGGCGAATGTTCGCTGAAGAAAACCTCTAAAATCTTCGCGTAACTCACTTCCGATTTCTTAAAATGCAACAAAATGGCTTCCGTGTGTCCGTCGCCGGCGCAGACCGACGTGTACGTCGGCATGTCCGTCTCACCGCCCGTGTAACCAACCGTCGTCGCCTCGATGCCTTTCATCTTAGAAAACACGGCATCGGGACCCCAAAATCACCCGAGCGCGAGCACCGCGCACTCGTGGTTTCGGGATAACGGAACGGGAGGCGTCGCCGAGGAGGAGGAAGCGGAGGTCGCGCCGACGATGGTTTTGCCGCCGCGCGTTCTTTTCTCTTTCGAGGACGAGAGAGAAAAGAAAGCGGATGATGATGAGAAGAAACTTTTCATCGTCGTCGAAGACATAGTTTGTCTTTTCTTCTTTCCGTATGTATACAAAATCCGCGCGGCGTTCGTTTTCCGCGCGCGGGTGCAAAAGTGAAATACGTGTTTTAGGTGTTGATTTGTCTTTTCTTCTTTCTGTATATGTATACAATCCGCGCGGCGTTCGTTTTGCGCGCGGGTGCAAAAGTGAAGTACGTTTTTTAGGTGATGACGACGTCAGTCAGATTGAAAAAATATACGAGAGAGAGATGCGCGTATGCGCGAGATTACAACGATCGCGCTCTTCCAGTCTTCTCTCTCTCTCTCTTTTTAAAAAAGTCTTTTAACCTCTCAAAATGACCAACGGCCAATCGGGAAACTTCTTGTTCCAGTATCTCACGCCGTAATGTTCCAACTTGCGGCTCTCGTCTTCGAAGCTTTGTCCGCGATAGGCTATTCTCATCAGACCAGGCATGATCCCGCAACGGTCGCGGATGTGGTCGCGCAAATCGGAGACTCGGATTTTAGACGGGACGTGGATCCAAAACGGGCCGCCGTATTCTGTGTCGGTGTGGAGTTCGGAAACTACGAGTAAGGAGAGGATGGGGCAGTCGCCGTAGCGTTGGCGGTAGACGTATTCGCCGTGCGGGATGCCGGCTTCGAAGGCTTTTTGGCGGTCGATAGCTTCTTGCTCCGGAGTTGGGTCGTACGGGTCGGTCCATTCCGTCACGCTGGCACCATCGCGGGTAGTTTTCGGGCAGTATCTGTTTCGGTTTGGCGGAGAGAGAAAGAGAGTAACAATGAGAGTGAGAAGAGTGAGATCGAGTTTTTGTTCGCGTGCGCTCCGGAGAGGAAAAGACGAGAAGAGAAAATACACGAGCGGGAAAAAAACGCACTTCTCATCTTCCATATAAAATGGGTAATTATTCGGAGGAATATCAAAATATCCCGTCTTCCCAGTCCCTGGTTTATCGTTGTACTTACTAAACGCTCGGTACCTGTGTATATTACATCGAAGAATGCATGAATAATATGTGAAACGCGTGATCGCGTTTGAGCACGAAGCGGAAAAAAAAACGCTCGAAGTTTTTCGATGAAAAAAAAGAAAAAGAGAGAGAGAGAGAGAGAAACGCTCGCGGGCTCAGAGATATAGTGCTTTAAACATCGCGCGTTCTCGCGCTTCAATTAATCGGTACAATTTCGTCATCATCATCATCGCCCAATCCCATCTCTTCTCTCTCTCTCTCCATTGCGCGCGCTCCAACGACGAAAAGAAAATCCCCTAAAACGTTTCACCCAACTCTATCTTACAAAAAAAAAATACTCACCTCGGTGGCACGAACGAATTATCCATGCCTCCGCCGTGCGACCCGGGCGCTTGCGCGTACATGTGGTCGTCGAAATCGAAACTCTGCTCGTGCGCCGGTTTCATGCCGGACATTCGCGACGACATCTTTTTTTTGAATCTTCTTTTATATAAACTCTCTCTCACCGGGGACACGCGATCGATCGATATTATTTTTAGTGACGATTTTAAATTTTGGCGTTACACGAGAGTTCACAAAGAGAAAAAAAAATTGTTTTCTCCAAGAGAAATTTCCCCACATAAGAAATCAGATATTTGAAAGCGCGCAAAAGAGGGGGCGAAAGAGAGAGAGAGAGAGAGAGAGAGAGAGAATAATGCGTCGAGGAGGCGCTTCAAACAACGCGCCTTCTACTACTCGCGAGGAGGAGGATGACGACGACGACGACGACGACGACGAGAAGCTTCTTCTCGCGCGCGGTAGCGGTAGTAATAAAGGAATTTTGAGTAGAAAAAAGAGAAGAAAACAACCGCTCGACGCGCGAACAGTCATCGCCTTCGCGCTCTTTTGCCTCGCGTTTCGGATCTTCTTCTTGACGGAAATCGGGGAGTTTGGTAAGAAAGAGGTCGCGCCATCATCTTCTGTTTCTATTTCTTCGTCTTCTCCGCGAGTAGGAGAAGACGAGGACGACTATCAAAACGACTTGAAATGGGACGAAAATCTCGAACAAAATCTCAACGAGAAGCAAGAAGAGCGCAAACTGGAAGCGCGGGAGAAACGGAGACAAGATCATTTACTGGATTTACCGTCGAAGAAATACAGACTCGGGACGATCATACCAGACGCGAACACGGGGAAATGTCGGTCGAGACACCCACCGGATTTCTTTAAGCGGCAGATTTGGAAATCGTTTGAGTTGGATCCGAGGAACGCGCCGCTCAACGCGAGTTTGAGCAAAGAGGCGAGGAAGTGTTCGGTGTTGGACGTGGAAGAAGAAGACGATAACGACGAGGGTGGGAAGAATGCGATTCAGTTGACGAAGAAGTTTTTAGAGAAATTACCGTTAGTGCGGGGATCTAGGGTGATGAAGATGGTTTTGGAAGGGGACATTCCGAACGGCGTGTCGCCGAGATTGGAGATTCCCGCGGAGTATTTGGACGACGGTTTGATCGGGCGAACGTTTCGTACGCGTCGTAGCGGTAGAAGTAGTGGTAGAAGTAGTAGTAGTAGTGGTAGTAGCAATGAACGAGGACAAACGGAAGAATTTCCGAGGTTTAAGACGTGCGCAGTCGTGGGCACGTCTGGAACGTTGAAGGAAAAAGGTTTAGGTGAGCAAATAGATAAGCACGAGGCGATTATTCGAATAGATTTAGGACGAACGGTTGGATTCGAGAAAGACGTAGGCGCGCGAACGACGTTTGATTTCGCCGCGGCAAACGATTTGCGAAACTTAGTTTCTAACAAAAACGCATTCGCTGGACGCGAAGAAGACGACGACGTGGAACCAGAAGACGATAGCGAGTTGGAGAGTGAAAGCGAAGGCGCAAAAATGCGAAACGCGAAACGCAGACGACGCCGGAACGCGTTGCAACCGCAAACGCTCGAATCTATTGCCGCGAGAAACTCGACGATTGTTTTACACGAGCTCTTCAGTCGCGCGGCGTTGAGAGGTACTTACCCTCCTTTCATACGCGCGTTCGAGCGAGTCCGTTCTGATGATAGCAAAGACGTTCCCTCGGTCGTCGCCATGGAACCTCGCCTCCTCGTCCGCATCCTCCAAACCTTCCACCGAGTCGCCAACGCGCTGGACCAGTACTCACACGAAAACGGCGCACCGTCCGGCGCGAGAGATATCTCCTCCTCCTCGCGCGCGCCAATATCCATCGTCGCCACCTTATTCGCGCTCCAGGTGTGCGACAAAGTCAACGCGTTCGGTTTAGCGCCGCCGCTCGCGGTTCAATCTTCTTCCTCCTCCTCCTCCTCCGGTTCTAAACTCGACGCCGACGGCGAAAAAATTGGACGCACGAGGCCAACCTATCGCAACTACTGGGACCGAAATTTCGCCCACGTCGGGACGTTAAAGAAACACGGTCTCCGAGACGCCGGTTGGGAAGTCGCGCGCGCCATCGCTCAGTGGCCGTGTTCGGAGAGCGCGTTGAGAATCATCGATCCAAAGCCAACCGTGAAAGAATAATATAGAAGAATTTGAGTTGTGATGAACATTTTTTGTTAGTTTTTTTTGTTAGTTTTTTTTTTGGTGAGTTTGTGGCTCTGAAAAGATCTCCCTCTTTGCGTGGGGAAAAGTTTTTAGATATCTGCACCTCACAAAACACAACCGCGCTCGCCCGCGACGACACACACACAAGATATATATATATATATATACAGAATACACAGTTATGTCTTGTTCAACTTCTTCTTCTTCTTCTTCTTCTTTATTGTCGATGAGGCGCGCCGCGAGGAGCGTTTCTTTGAGCGGTGGTAGAAAATCATCATCGCGATTCGTGCAAAGGACGACAGAGACGACGACGACGACGCGCTTTGTTAGAAAAGCTGGTAATGCGTCGTCGTCGAGAAGAAGAAGAAGTGCGTCGGTGATGATGAACGCGACGATGTCGACCGTAATTCCGGCGGAAGTTTCGGAGTTTATAGAACCGGCGGCGATTGAGATGGCGAAACGAGTCGAAGTGATTGAAGTTCCCGTGGAAGGGAGAGAAAAGAGCGTCATGACGTCTTTGGTGCAAAGTAAGAATAAGGAGGCGAGCGGCGAGTACCATCCGTTCGTTTTACTGCACGGATTTGATTCTTCGTGCTTGGAGTACCGGAGGTTGTTTCCAAAGTTGGAGGAAAACGGGGCGGAAGCGTACGCTTTGGATTTGTTGGGGTGGGGGTTTACGGACGGTTTGGACGGCGGCGTCGGGGACTATTCGCCCGAGGCGAAGTGCGCGCACTTGTACGCGTGGTGGAAACAAAACGTGAATCGTCCGATTGTTTTAGCCGGGGCGAGTTTAGGTGGCGCGGCGGCGATTGAGTTTGCCAGTCGGTATCCGGAAGCGGTGGCGAGGTTGGTTTTGATCGATGCGCAAGGTTTTATCGATGGGATTGGGCCGATGGGGATGTTGCCGACGCCGATTGCCAAAGCGGGGGTGGATATTTTGAGAACGAGATGGTTGAGATCCGGAGCGAATAAGATGGCATATTTCGATCAAAAGTACGCAACGGATGACGCGCAAAATGTTGGCAGATTACACACGCTTTTGCCGCAATGGAACGACGCGACGCTGAGCTTTATGCGTTCCGGCGGGTTCCGAGTCGTCGAGAAGATTCCGAAGTTGAAGACGAAGACGATGGTGTTGTGGGGAAGAGGCGATAAAATTTTGGAACCAGAAAACGCGGAGAGGTTTGAAAGAGAAATTGAAGACTGCGAGTTGGTGTGGGTAGAGGAGAGTGGACACGTGCCGCACCTTGAGCAGCCAGATTTTACATGCGCCCAGTTGTTGAGATTCGGAAAGAAGTAAATAATAAACTTTTATTGTATTATTGATCATCATCATCATCATTAGGTCGGCACGCTGCCGTCGCTTTCTCTCATCAATATGAAATTCATCGCGAATTGTGGCGTCCCATCTTCGGGTATTTTGAAAATCGAATCCGTCCCGTCTTCATTTGGAAACAAATCAAGGCCGGGTAGCATGTACATTTTCCCGATGTAAACACCAGGATAGACCTGGCGAATCTCGTCCCGGAACTTGCTGAACTCGTGGCCAAATTTCGAATAGTTGATACCGATTGAAGCTTTACCATCAAAAATCGATGTCGCTTCGTACTCCACGTCGCCTTTGTACAGCTCGATTGGTTCGTTCAACCCAAGCAAAGCGTTCACGATTGGCCCGTAACTCAACTTGATTCTGTTCGTGACCGCGGTCGTTTCCGAGCCGTCGATTTCATCGATCACTTTCTTGAAACACTTCCCTCTCCAACTGTTAAAAGTCAGCGTGCGCCGTATGCCGTAGAACTTTGCTATCGTAGTTTTCCAGTCGTTCCCGAGAATGCATCCTCGATAACATCCGTTTGGAATTTCTTCGCCGTTCATAGGA
>Ga0255782_10003711_pt1 | contig 11469 bp, 7 predicted proteins | sample 101ome_26_FD_179980 | JGI IMG/M metagenome (GOLD analysis project Ga0255782, IMG submission 179980) | Coastal salt marsh microbial communities from the Groves Creek Marsh, Skidaway Island, Georgia - 101408AT metaG (version 2) | ecosystem: Environmental > Aquatic > Marine > Intertidal zone > Salt...
CAGGGCTTTTGTCAAATCTACCTGTGTATGTTGATTCTGAGATTGTGATATCTCTATCTAAAACTGATTGTGGCATAACCTGTTGCACACGATCATCAGCGGCAACCGTTTGTGCTTCTTCCATTGTAAGCATATAACCTGTGGTTCTTGAAGTTGGTCGTCTGTCCTCACAAGCAACACTCCTATCTGGAATGTGTAGAGCACCACCTGGTGTTTCCATATCGTCATAAAACGCTTGGATGTCTTCACCTTTTTTCAGTGTGACTTGGAATAATTCCATCTTACGCCTCCAGTTGTAGTATGTTTAGATCTACTTGTACAGTACTTGTGCCACCGCTTTTGTTTGTGACCCTACAAGGTATTGTAGTTGTTGGTGAGCTTTCTAAGTTGAATCCATAAGCACCTGGGCTAATAATAACTGTGTCAGCACCTGTGGTAATAACTTCTGCAATAAGTCCTGCGTCTGAAGTAGGATCTACACCTTCTGCTCTTGAAGCATCTGCTGTTCTTGTTGCGTCACTAACATACAATCTCACACGAGCCGCTCTATCTGTTGTGATAGCCAGTAGTGCGTATGATTTGAATCCTGTGATGTCCAAGTCTGCTTCAGCAGCATCTGCCAAACTATTAGTATTGCCTGTGGCTGTGCTTCTGCTTGATGCACCACCTGCATTAGCATCTACATAGGCTTTGGTTGCGGCATCTTGTGCCGCAGTTGGATCTGTAAGTCCTGTGATCTTACCTGTGACAGCAACACCATCTGTGGTTGTTTCCAATTTTGCTGAGTTTAGGTGATAAAGTGTAGCAATACCGTTTTCGGCAGTAAAGGCTGACTGTGCCGTTCCAGCATCTTGTATTCTAACAATAGGACCTGCTATGACTAGAGTGCCTGTGGTGTTTTGGATTAAGCCGCTTGTGCCACTGTGCAAAATCCGCATATCATTGTCAGTGCCAAACCTAACTTCCTCAGCATCGTCAAGGTCAATAGGTTTGGTAAGTGCTGATGAGTTTATTGTGCCGTTCACACCATCTACAAGTAGAGTTGAATCATCAGCAAACACTGATCCTGACAAGTTGCCTTCAAAGTCACCACCTCCTCCTCCTGAGTTAGCATCTACATAGGCTTTGGTAGCAGCATCTTGTGCGTCAGTTGGATCTGTAAGTCCTGTTATCCTACCTGTAACAGCAACACCATCTGTGCTTGTTGCCAGTTTTGCTGAGTTCTCAAATAAAAGTGTAGCAATACCATTTGAGGCTGATATAGCAGTATTTGCCAATGCGCCATCTTGTATTCTAACTGTGGCACCGTCTAAGATTAAAGTGCCTGTGTTGTTATCGATGTTACCTGTTGTGCCACTGTGATATATCCTCATATCATTATCAGTGCCAAACCTAACTTCCTCATTATCGTCAAGGTCAATAGGTTTAGTAAGTGCTGATGAGTTTAGTGTGCCATTTGAACTGTCAACTAATAGTGTAGAGTCAGCGGCAACAACATCTATTGACTGCGATGAACCGCTTGGGATAACAATACTAGAAGTTGCATTTGTAATAGCAGTATCAACTTGTGTTTGTGTGTAAGCATCTGTTATGCCATAACCTGATAGTGTAGTTGGTGTTCCTGTTAAATCACTAAATGCACTTGCAACACCAGTTAGAGCACTACCATCTATTGCTGGCAAAGCGCCTGTTAAGTTTGCTGCTGGGATTGTTCCACTAACACCATCTACTAACAGTGTTGAATCATCTGCAAACACGCTACCTGTCATATCACCATCTAAACTTGATGCAACACCTGCTGTGATACCAGTAAGAGCACTACCATCTATAGCAGGTAAACTACCTGTAAGCACACTAGCATCAATAGCACCTGCACCACCTGATCCTAATTCTACTTTAAGGTCATCTATTTCGCTGGCAATCTGTGCATCTGTTTGTGCAATGTTGTAAAGATCTAATATACCAGATGCTGCTACACTTGTAGGCTTGCCACCCAAATTATCCCAGGTAGCAACACCTGCTGGAACTGTGCCAGTTAATGCATTTGCATTTACGCTGTTTGCACTGATATCAACAAGTGTTGTTCCGTTTTCGCCTACAATGGTTTGTACAACAATACCTTCATACAGTTCTGTAAAGTTGGCATTGATTTTGATCATTGCATCACGCAATGGGTCTCCTCTACCATCACCTGCTGTTGTTCCTACGTTGATAACCTGCTTAGCCATTATACTCTCCCTACCACAATCTCAACAACACCTCTATCTTCGGTGTCTTTTGTACCAACTGCTTTACCAAGAACTTCACCTACGCCTGGGGAGTTATTCACTATCGCATAACCTGGTACGGCACTTGTAACCAGCATATCACCTTTCTTTACAGTGCCAATAACTTTACAAGGCACTCTACCTTGTAATGCTAGTCCTACAACGTGATCACCTTCTAATGCGCTGTTCATCAAGTGTGCTGGATTAGTTGTTACAACACCTGCTACACTTGTTTGTCCTTTAGCAGTACACACTGTAACTTCGGCATCACCACCAAACACAACCACTGTACCTGGTTCATAGTCTGCATCACCCAAATAGTTTTCTGCCAAGTCAGCGTATAGTGCTTCTGTTGCAGTACCATGGAATGTAGTTGCCCATACAGCATTATATTTGTTGCCTGTTGCACCAATACTTACACCGTTGTCAGCACCACTATTTGTTGGGCCTAATATATTACCAGTGTGATCTATTGTACCCACATTACTAAAGTTACCAGTTGCTGTCCAGTTTGCTGTGCCACTTATAGCACCACTTGAGAATGCAATACCTGTCATACCTGCAAGTGTGGTGCTAGTGCCGCCTAGTGCAATAGTTGTTGAACCAATTGTAATATCATCATTTGTGAGTTTACCGTTAGCAATACCACCTGTTGCTAATGATATCCATCCACCAGTTGCAGTAAATTCTGCACTGTCAAAACTTGCAAGTCCTAAATCTGCTTGTGTAATACCAGTAGCATTTGCTCTAGTAGTTGCAGCATTCATATCTAACTTGCTTTGTTCAATCGCAGCAGTCGGACTAATGTCATCATTTGTAATACTTTCTGATGCAAAACCGATTGTAATTTCGCCAGGTGTAAGTGGATCATAGGTTACTTCAATATCGCCTGTAACTGTACAGTTCTCACTTTCTTGATCAGTTCCTGTGAATACAAGTAAGTCACCTCTAACTGCTGTTCCGGTTCCTGTAATAGTTACGTCACCAATGTCATTGATTTCGTCAGTGTTATCTTCAAAGTATTGAATGTTGACAGCATCGGTTGGCTGTGCAGGATCAGGTGCTGCTAATCCAGTCAATGTGTTTAGACCCATGTTCAGCGTACCAGCCATTGTGTCGCCTAGTTTGAAAATATAACCACCGCCAGTTGGAATAATGCCTGTGGTTAATGCAGTACCATTTCTATCTCTACCTAAACGTGCATTAATATATCCTTCAACTGCTGTTTGTGTAGGAACTGCATCACCTTTAGCATCTGTAAACGTTGCATCGTTGCTAAACTCATTAACACGAACACCACGTTTAAAACCAATACCGTCAATGTTTGTAAGAACAAGTGCAGCATTAAATGTAACACTACCTGTACCTTGGTCAACTGTAAAGAATCTACCAACACGGAAGAAACCATCTTGGTCTGTCATAACAGTAAACACACGCCCTTTTGTTCTTTCTTGGACTTGTGCAGCACTGTTAAAGCCTTCACTGTCGATAGCATCGTTTGTACTAATTGCACTAGTACCAAATGGCTGACCATAAATGCGTTCTGGATAGTTTGCAGTGTTAAACCCACCAACACCAATATCCAACATATCGTGTCCTGTTGCACGACAGGTTGAAATATTAACTGTGATTTCACCTGCTTCGCCATCTGCAAGTCCGGCTTTCAAAACCAATCCATCTGTAATTAATGTGCTTAATCCTAATCCTCCATATGCACTACCACTTAGTGCAGGTCTATTGATATCTCTATTTGCAACATCAGATATTTGAATAACACCAACTTCTCTGGTGCCACCACCACCAGCTGGATAATCATATACTGCATAGCCGTCAATTTGATGTAGTTTACCTCCCCAGGTAAAAATCATATCTGCATTTAACAATCTATCTTCATCAGTGGCATCAACTGGACTGATTGCAATAAATCTACTACCATCTGTACTTGTTGTTGCTGCTGTGGTACCCATTGTGATTGTACCACTTGTTGTCACTGCACCAACTATATCGGTGTAATTTGGATTCACAGTAGCATCAGTATCAAATTGAGTTTCTGTAGCGAGTAAAGCATCTCCACCTCGATCAACTGTAATGTCGATATATCTAAAGTTGCTATCAAAAGTAACCATACGTTGATCTGTGCCAACAGTTACACCATCTGTGATTGTGTTACTAAATGAAATAGTTCTATATACATAATCAGTAGTATCAGCAGTGAATTGGAATGCTGTACTTGGACGTACTGGTAAATCTTCTGCAGGGAAGTTGTCGAGCAAAAAGTTTTGTTTATGTCTTACAACCAACCTAGTATCGTGTGGTGTATCCTGTTGTAAACCATTTGATGCAGTACCTTCTAGTCCAGTACCAAAGTTAAATCTCCAAACGATACCACTCAAACCTGGTGTGCTTGAATCAATTCTTGGTATACCAGAAGTTACACTGGCTGCTGTAATTATGCCGCCGTCTGCATCATCAATAGTTACTGTACAATCTTGTGCTGGAGTTGCACCGCCTAACAGATCTCCTGGAATTTGTATAGTTTCAAGAGCTGCATAGGTACCACCTGTTCCTGGGCTTACAATTTTTACTTGGTAAGTAGGAGTTGGATAAGCAATTTTACTTATTTCAAGCACAGCACCGGTACCTGTACCAGCATAAGTAATACCTACGGCTGTATCTAGATCAATTTCATATCCATTGAATGTAAACCCTGCATCTGTAGCATTTGTTATTTCATATGGTTGATATAAGTTTACATCGTGGTATACTTCTACTTCACTGACATTGTTTGGGAATCCATTTAGATCATATGCGTACATAAACAATGAATCCTCTGGTGCATCTAATGTCACTGTTTCAACACTTGCAGGAATACCTACATCAGTAGAAGTTGGTGTTGTGCAAGTATTTGTTGTATTAAATGTACCTGTAGTTGTATGCACATATATTCTTCTGGGATCACCAGTTACTACATCTTCTTCACCTAAAATACTGATAATACCTGTAGCGTTTGCAGCTCTTGTAGCTTCACCTCCACTTGTATATGCTGTGTAAGCTGTGCTGTCAACAGTAGTTGTTAAACCTGAATCTGTATAAAGAGCAAAAGTAGTTGGACTTAAAACATCTACATAAAAGTTATTTTCATTTACTTCAGTCATACCAAGTACATCAGTTATTGTAATCAAATCGCTGTCAGACAATGTATGGGCAGAGCTGGTTGTAACCACAGCAGGATCTGCTTGGGTAATACCTGTGATTGTTTTATTAATGAAACCTTGTGTTAATAACTGTCCTTCTGAAATTGTACCTGTGATAGGAATATCAGGACCAGCAAAATTTAAGTATCCATCTGCTCTAAACGTTTTAGCAGGGAATACCATATCTGCTCCTAAGTTTACACTAGTTGCAATCTCATCTGGGTCAGCACCTTCTGCAACCAGTCCAAAGAAACCATAACTGTTGTTACCAGCAATACTACGAATCTGTGAACCATCTGCTGCAAGATAACCTGTATGACAGTAGTATGTAAACATACTAACAAGTTCTGATAACGCATTGTTTATAGCAATACAACCATAACCTAAGTCGTTGATTTGTGTAAAGTCGTTAGCAAGCATTGATCTGTTACCACCACTTTGTACAAAAATATCAATGCCTGTGCCACTGGTCCAACCTTGTCCTTCTGCAACTGTTGCAACATTACCACCACCTGTGTAAGTTGAAAATCCCGATGTTGTGTCTAATGCAACTGTTAATGAAAGGTTTGTGTACAATTCAACTTTGGTTGGTTGTCCACTTACAGTTTTAACATAGTAATCATTGCCGTTGATTTCAGTCATACCATTGACGTTGCTGAACTGTATTCTATCACCATCACTGAATGGATGGTTAGTTGTAAATGTAACCACAGCAGGACTTGCCTGTGTAATATCGTCAATTTCTCTAGTAATTCTGTCTGCAACATTACTGGTTTCATCTAGTACAAACGTTGCTGTACCTGTAGCCTTATCATAGTTTGTAATAGTATTAACCTGATATCTAGCACCGTTGTAAAAGAATGGAAACGGAGTAGGAGGTTTTCTAACAAACAAGCCTTCGCCTGTTGGAGAGCTTACAGTAATGTTAAATGCACTAGTTACAGTGTCTACAGTTACAGGCATATTACCTGCATATCCATCAATAAACAATCCACCTGCAAAGTTCCTACGTGTACCTTTTGATTGTGAGAAACTTGAACCTGTTTGACAGTAAGGTGATCTAGTTAGGATCTGTCCTTCTGGATCGAGCACCATCATAAAGCCGCCGTGTCTTTGCACTGTTAGGTTTCTAACAATAGTACCATCGTTACAAAGCAACACATCCATTTCGCTGTTGTTTAATGGTGGGTTGTAACTTGCGTCAAATGCAAAAACAACACAATCAACCAGTGCATCAGAATTGGTTTGCGCATCTGTCTCTGCTGTATAATCTGCGTCAGTTACCTGTGCAACAGAACCTAAAGTAGTATAACTGCTGGTTCCACCGTTGATTAAAACGTGAGCCATGATTGTTTTTAGGTTTGTAAGTGCTGCTGCTGTTTGTTGTTCTTGACCTGATACAGATCCTTCGTAGTATGCACCTTGATTTGTAAGTGTAACTTCTCTGCCACCTGTCCTCAAATCGCTGATAAAGCCATCAACAATCAAACCAGTATCACGTCTACATTTTGTTTCATTGTAAACAAAACCACTCCAAATGCCTGCGCCACCTGCTACTTGTGCATCTATATATTCGATAGTTTCTTCAATAATATAATCTTTGTTTAGTTCGATTAATCTTGCTGCTTGATCAAAATCACCTGGATTTGATGCTGCATCTGTTCCTACTTCTACCGGAATGCTTGGATCTGCAAGATAGTGATAACCATACTTACCATTCTTTCCACTAATTGGGTGTACAAAGGTTGTACCACCGCCAGTTGCAGTCACATTAAAAGTAACATTAGCAGCACCACCGCTACCTAGTTGTGTATCAGCAATTGTAATTGTTTCGCCAACAATAAATCCATCACCGTTATTTGTAACAGTAATGGTTGTATTTCCAACTCCATCTACAACTACACTAAATTCAGCATCAATACCATCTCCGTTGCTGTCCCATTGATCGTTTAGGATAGTATATGTTCCAGCAGCTCTTGATCCATCTGCTGCTGCTGTGCTTATTGTGCTAATAGGCGAATATGCACCAGGCAAATCATCTACCACTGCATCTCTATAGAAATATGTGTTAGCCCACACACTCTGTGATACACCTGGTTTTGGTCTTAGAACAACTCGTCTAAATTCGTCACCTTTGATACTAACATTTTCTGGAAGTTTAATGGGAAGGTGTTCATAGTAAATACCAGATTCTACACGGACTGTAACTTGGTTATCTCTAGTTAAATTACCGTACTCGAGTTCTTCGCCAACTATAAATTCAATTGGTTCTACAAGATCCACTGTTATTCTATCAGTAGTACCTGTTGCAGTTCTAGTATAGTCGGTTATAATGCCCTTTGCACCACTAAGTCTACCAACAATAATTTTACCTTCAATAAGATCACTGTTTCCTTCTAGACCTTGATCTACACTGTCGTATGTGCCATTTAAGAAATCAAATGTGTAACCTGTACCAGTACCTGCTAGTGCAACGGTTGTGCCACCTATGATAGATATAACTTCTTGGAAACGATCAGCATATGAATCATATACTGCATCTCCAGCATTCAATCCTAGTTCACTTGTTAGCAGTGCAAGCACTCTTGATCTAGCCAAAGCAATACTTTGTGTTGTAGCATCACCTTGTGTTGTTTTTGCTTTAACTGCACTAGGGTTGGCATTGTATCTTAGCCCAGACCATCTTGAAAGATAGTTGACATTTTGTCCTGCTAAAACGTCTAAACGCACACTGTTAATGATTAACTTAATGTCTCTTTTACAAGTATCAACATCATAAATTAAATCTGGAAAGGTTAATGCAACATATTCTGCCACATCTTCTTGCACTGTTTCGATATAATCCTCAACAATAGGACTTGCTGTTGCTGCTACGCCGCCGCCCCAAGCTGTGAAACCTGTAATAGAATCAATTTGTGTATTAAGTGTTTGTTGTTCGTAAGTAATAATCTGAACATAGGGACCTGGTTCAAATGGAGTTGATTCAATAATCTCACTTGCCCTGGTCATTGCTGCATTTATACTTGAATATGCATATTGAGGAGAACGTCCTTCTTGACCTGGAGGCGTACTTCCTTGATTATCATCACCTGTAGTAGCAACATATATATTTGTAGCACTGCTGAAACCTTGTGTATCTACATATAGTTTTGTTACAGCCTGTAAATCATCTTTGCCATTTGGAGTACCGAAGCCTTCTAATGGATTAGGATGGTCTGACAAATATAGCGTGTCAAGCATACGTCTGTTTTCTTCGCTGCCTGCTCTTGTAATTACTTCTTCTGTACGTGGAACTTGTGCGCCACTTGCACCTGCTGGTACTTCTAATGCACCAGTCATAGTATCGCCAGCAATGTTTACATAGGTATCATTGTTATAACCTATGCTTGGAATAATATTATCTGCGTTGATTGGAGATTTTGCAGAATGTGTTGTGTTCCAAGCGGTAACTAGAGTGTTGATATCATCGCCTGTACCACTTGTGTTTCTTAATGGAGTGTTTGTATTGTCATCGTATGCTGCAATGCCTTGGAATGCTGATGGTGCTGATAGGGTAGGATCAGGATCTCTTTCAATATGAGGATCATGAATAACAGCTTTTAGTGTACCACTTTGATCTGGGGTTGCTGGATCAACATCATCAAATTCAAATCTTATACTGTTGTTATTTCTACCAGCTTCTTTTGTATCGCCGTTATCAAGAGCATCACTAATAAATTTATAAAAACCAATACCTGTTTCTGTTTGATTTACTGCTACAACGCCTCCTGCGTTACCAAGATAACTATCAGGTGTGTCGTCAATATTCTTAAAAGAAATACTGCCTCCTAATCCAAACACAGCATACAGTTCTTGGAAGTTGTCGTTTACCTTACGAAAACTTTCACGTATACTATCACCTGTACCGTCGTTACCCTCAATGCCGATATCAATTTCTTTTCTTGCCATTTAATTTTTCCTTAAAACTGTGGTACTAAACTGTCCATATCAAAATTTACACTTACTCCACAACCACACGAACTGTGTGCATTTGGATTGCGTATTTCAAAGTTTGCTCCAACTAAACTTTTTACATAATCTACTTCTGTTCCAATTAGGAACATTAAACTATGAGCTCCTACCACAAACGCACATCCGTTTGCTGTTTTTACTACTTCGTCACCTTCTTCTAAGTCTGTTGGACACGCAATAGTTCCCCATTCGTATTCAAAACCTGCACAACCACCGCCTTTGATGTTAAGAGTAATGCCATAGCATTCATTCTCCTCGCTCAAAAGGTCTATTTGTTTCTCTGCTGCTGGTGTTAAAGTTAGTATGCTCATAGTGTTCCTTTCTAGTATTTATCGGTGTATTTTATAATCTTAATGTAAATATAGTTATGTTTATAAAAGAATATTTAATTGATACTTGGCATATGCGCCGTAGTAAACTAGGAAAGCAACACACATATAATCGTAAAAAAACTATGGTTATACTCAAATGTGATGCTTGTGATACAGAATTTACTCGTCCAAGAGGTAGTATGGATCCAAAAAGACTAAGCAACAATTACTTCCACGTATGTGAAAACTGTGATGCAAAACGTTTTGCTCAAAAACGAGGTGTAAGTGCTAAAAAAGTTTGGACTTTAAAAGCAAGTAGCGATATACCAATTAACAAATTATAAATTCCATCCGTAGTCATACTTCTGTGCAAAGTAGTACATTTTTCTATGGATATTGTTGTATGCATTTTTTGTTACATAAATTACGTTATCTCTTTGGATTTTAGGATCTTGTTTGCAAAATTCTACTTCGAAGTCAAATGATTTATTGTGATGGTCTATGCTACCAATATTTTCATAGTATGTTTCTTGCATCCATTTTTCTAATTTTTCTAATTCTTCTAACTTGAAAACTTTTACCTTGTCACCTATGTGCATATCTGGTGTTATACCACAATGCCACCAGTAATCCGCCCAATCGACACGATTTGTTAATTCGTTGTTTATTATAGAAAAAGGATTATTAATTACTTGGCAATGTTTTTCAAAATCAAATGGCAATCCAAAATGATATTTAAACATTTTGTATCCACTTAGTACCCAAGATAAAGGACTGCGGACTGTAGCAAAGGCAGTGTAACCTTCTGGTATATCAGTTGTTAATTTAGGAAAATATTCCCAATCTTCGTCAACTTTGAATAACCATTGGGTGACACTGTTTCCTCCGCATTTAGGTGTGAATATGTGTATTAATTTTTTCTTATGATTTATTTTAGAATCAAATATTATTGACGCCAAATAGTCCACGCTCCATATGCAATAGCTGCATATGCAATAAGTGTTGTTAATGGTGAAAAGATAATGATAGCTGCACCTGCTGCCACCATTAGTACTCCGTCAACAGTTGAACGTTGTTTAATACGACTGTCTATCCATTTTTTGATCATTACGTATTCTCCTAATGTGTTTGTCTTGCTCAAGCACGGTTTGTTCTAGTCGCTTGAGTTTTTCTTCCAATGCTTGTACATAAGCATAAGTTGGAATCTGTTTTTCAGTTTCATCTTCGCCAAGCATAGTGAAACTGTTTACACCAGCACCTTTGAGTCCGCCTAGCACACGGTTAGGATTTTTATCTCTTGTGATCGCTTGTGGAGCCTTTGCTCCATACATTCTTGCTAAATTCATATTGTATTTATGCTGCCATACGTTTTGACTCTTCAGTTATACTGAAAAGTTGTCCACTTGCTAAATTTTTCATCTTTGCTTCTACCATAATGTCTGCCCACTCCCAATGTGACAAAGCCCATTCGTTGCAAGCATCATTCCAACAGTAATCACTGTGTGCTCTTAGTTTTTGTTTTTTATGTCCGGATTCAAGTAGTATGTCTAAGTTTGGTCGTACACTTGGGTCAGCATCTTGGAGGTTAGATTCACGGCAAAGGCTGTAATGCATAGCAGGACGCTCACCCCGCCAACTATCGATAATACGGTATATACGGTCATCATCTGGTTCAATGTATTCTCC
>Ga0255782_10003729_pt1 | contig 11440 bp, 20 predicted proteins | sample 101ome_26_FD_179980 | JGI IMG/M metagenome (GOLD analysis project Ga0255782, IMG submission 179980) | Coastal salt marsh microbial communities from the Groves Creek Marsh, Skidaway Island, Georgia - 101408AT metaG (version 2) | ecosystem: Environmental > Aquatic > Marine > Intertidal zone >...
AAAAATTCTTAAACTCAGATGATATTGATTTGCTTAAAGAAATAGCAATTATAAAACGTAAATCTGATGAAACTTGGGGAATTTAATCAATTAAACTTTCCAAATCATCTTCTTCAAATATTAAATCTCTTCTATTCAAATCGTTTTCTGTTAAATATTTTTCAAATTTAACTGGAAACATAGTTGCATATCCTTCTAAATTAATGTTCCATGAACAAATATCATAAGTTCCAGATACTATTCCTTGACGAGGAACAAATCCAGACTTTAATATTATTTTAGGATTTTTGGCCAAAACATTACCTAATTGTTGTGATGTAGTTCCGTGACGCATATTATCATTTATGTAAGATTTAATCTGCTCAGTATTTCTTACACCTAACTCTGCATCGTTTATACTTTCTGATAATAAATCATCAATATATGACTCTATTAAATACTGTCCAATTTTCTCAACCATCCTTGTGGTTTTCATAAAAATAGGATAGGAGTAAAATATATAAGTTAATCTATAGAAAAAAAGATATTATTCTTCTTTAGGAGATTCTTGTTCGGCAGTTTGTTCAATACCAAGTAATTTTTCAATTGAATCTTTACCCGATTTAATTACTTTCATATTTATTTGAACAGTATCTTCTGAAATTGTATTTCCTCTAACGGATTTTCTTCTTCTTTCACCAGGCATAGTTTGTTTAAGTTTTTTCTTTTTATTACCTTCCAAATATGCATTGTGATATCTTTTTGATCTGAAGCCTAGATCTCCTGCATTTAAAATTAATTTTTTCTTTTGTGATCCTTCAATTTCAGGTCTCATAGGAAAACCTGCGTAATCAGTTCCTCCAGTTATAATTATTTTATAACCATTTAAACCAATTAATTCACCATTGATTTCATCTCTTATTTTTTTACCAATAAGTGATTTTGAATCTGAATCGGATAATTCTATTTTGTATGTTTTCTTATTTTCCGGATTACCTAATGCTAATTTAAATTCTGCCATTTTATCTTGCTGATTGAGCTTGACGTTCTAAATCAAATTTTTTGGAAAATGCTAAAGAATTTTGATCAAATTCTGCAGTTGCAATTATTTGATCTCCTAATGTTTGATGAATTCTTTTTCTTCCTTTAGTACCCGTCATTTTTTGATAAGCTCCTTGAGTTAACCATCTTAATACTAAGTCAATTCTTCTTTGCGGAGACAAATCTACTGATTTAGGATATCTAACTCCTCCATATTCAATAGTTGTAATACCTTCTCGAGGTGCACCTGCTTCTATAGCTCTTACAAGAACTTCAACAGGGTTCTTATTTGTTTTTTCTTCAACATATTTTAATGTGTTAAATATTGTAGTATAAGTAATATTTTTCTTTCCAGTAAAAATTCCGGAACTTCTCTTGTGCTTTTTTCCTGAATGTCCTGTAACAAACAGTCTAATCATTAATCTTTCTAAAATAGGTTTTTTAGATTTCCAAAATTGCTTCTTTACTTCTCTACCTAATGTTGTTGGAACATAAATTGGATTTAAGTTAATGTATCTTTTTAATCCTAAATCATTAATTTGAATTGATTTTGTATCCCATACTCCGAAAGCTTTTAGATTACTTGAATTAGATTTGAAAATATTTTCTTTAACTTTAACTTCTTTCTTAGTTTGTTTTTTTACTTCTTTTTCTGCCATTATTTTCTACCAACTGATTTTTCAATCTTACCTTTTGTAAGCATGTTTAAAGATTGTCTATTAACTTTGAATGCTTGCCATCTGATATTTGGAATATCTCCCTTAGATTTACCTTGATGTCCGCCAATTCCTTCAATTAAAATTTCATCATGTTCATCAACAAATTTAGCTGCATTTTCTCGAGGTAAAAATACAGTAATTTGCTTTCCATTTTTAATTAATTGTACTCTTGCTGCTTTTCTCATAGCAGAGTTTGGTTGTTTAGCTTCTACTTGTCTTTTTTCTAAAACTATAGCTCTTGCTTGAGGTGATCCAGATAATGGGTCGCTCTTTAAATTTAACTTATATTTTCGTCTAACGAATCTTTTATCATTCATTTTAAACTTATTTCTACGTTTAGCTAATTTTTTTCCTGCATTAAGTCCATTTGACTTGTTACCCATGAACTTATCTCTATAATTAGTATTTAAAAACCTTGCTTTTTATTAGAATGACTTTATATAATCTATTCAAAACCTTTATAAACATACTAGACATAAACTTATAAGTATTGTTGTATCACTCAACAATAATAATATTAAAATGACAATTGAATCATGTCCAGATTGTAAGGGAACTAACTTAACTGTTGATAAAACAAAAGGTGAAATTACTTGTAATACTTGTGGTTTAATTGTTGAAGAAGACATGATTGACGCAGGTCAAGAATGGCGAGAATTTTCTGGAGAAGGTCAAGATGGAAGAAGAGCAGGAGCACCTTCATCTTACGCAAAACATGATATGGGTACTGGTACCGAAGTTGGTTCAAGTTCCGAAGTATATTCTTTATCTGTTCAAGACAGAAGAAAATTTTTAAGATTAAGAAAATGGCACAACAGATCTTCAACATCACTTGAAAGAAACTTAAAATATGCACTAGCAGATTTGAAAAGAATTTCATCATTACTTAACATACCTCCGGCTATTGAAGAAGAAGCTGCCAGAATATATAGACAAGCTGTTGAAAGAGGATTAGTTAGAGGAAGATCGATGGAATGTGTAGTAGTTGGAGCAATTTACATCGCATCAAGATTATTCAATTTACCAAGGTCATTAAACGAAGTTTGTCAAATTACAAATAATAATAAAAGGGACGTTGGTAAAACTTACAGATTTATTGCTAGAGAATTAGGAATAAGAATGTTACCAAGTGGACCGGGAGATTATATTCCTAAATTTGCAAATAAATTAGGATTTTCTGCTGAAACTCAAACTCAAGCACAAGAAATTTTAGAAATTGCTAAAAATTCTGAATTAACATCAGGAAGAGGACCAACAGGATTGGCTGCAGCATCATTATATGTTGCTTCATTGATCACCGGAGAAAAAAGAACTCAAAGAGAAATAGCTGATGTTGTTGGAGTTACTGAAGTTACCATAAGAAACAGATATAAGGAAATGATCGATAGATTAGATTTAGACAATTTAATTGATCAAGCAAAACAAAAAAGAGCTGAAGAAAGAAAGAAAATGGGTAAAGATCCGGATGAAGAGGATGACCCTGAATTAAGAATTCAAGAATAATTATAATTTAGTTTGATAACTTTTTTTATCTCGATCAATATTTTCTAATAAATTAATAGTATTTTTTGTTACTATTGATTCTAAACATCCAAGCAATCTATCTCTTTCGACTCTACCATTAAAAAGGTCTGTTGTGTTTTCAACGTCAGTTATTTTTTTTAAAATATTTGAACCTTCTGGAATGGAATATCTTAAATTACCTAGACTCATCGATAAATTTCCTTCATATTCTGAACCCATAAAATTTATTGATCCAGTATGAGTTTCAGGTAAACCTCTGTATAGAAATTGAACAGATTTTGAACCTTCTGGGTGGTCTCTAATAATATAATCTAAATTTAAGTTACCGTCTCCTGCAGAAATTGTATGTAACTCAATTATATAAACCATATAATAAAATATCAAAATACTATATAAATTTTTATTTGCTTAAGATATTCATAAATGATTTTATTTTTATATCAGTCTTAATTCCCGTATTAGAAAAATGAGTCCTAGATGCGCGATAGCCTTTCTGCTTTATATTCGTTATAATATCTTCAATTTTTGATAACTCTTTTTTATTTATTTTTTTAGCAATTTTATGATAATCATAATATCCGAATGAGTCAATCAAAGATTCTGATTTTATCAAATCAATTGTCTTATTTATGGAATCAAGTTTATTTACAAATTTTGAATCATAAATCTTACCGGTAAATAATGGTCCAATCTGAAAAAAATAATTGCCACATGAACATCTTCGTTTAATCCTAGTCTTATGTTTATTAATTTTATAATTAAAACAAGATTCGCAATAATTCAATATTCCGATATCTAAATCAGAATTAGAATTTCTAATTTTTTTAAAATAAACTCTAACATAATGATTTGATGAATGAGAAAATATTGGTACTAAATTTACACCTAATTTCTTTGCTTCAAATAATACTTTTTTAATCAAAATTCTAATTGCAACTTCAAACATGTAAAATGTTCTAATATTAATTGATTGATACTTTCTCAAGCAAGCTTTTGGGTATGTTCCAACTAAAGCCGATGTATCAGTTGCAGTAATTCCGATTAATCCTCCCGTATTTAGTTTTTTGATACTTGATTCTAAAAAATCAACAGGTGTGCCAAACGGATCTATATCTATGAAATCAAATTTTAAATCCGAACTTTCTAAAAGCTTATTTGCTGATTCATTAAAAACAGTTCCTTCTAGTTTATTTAATTTTAAATTTTTTTTAATAAGTGAAACAGCCTTTTTATTTATATCATTAAAATATCCTTCTGCTTTTGGTACTTCATTTAATATCCTTATTCCTTTAGATCCACTTGCAGATAGTAAATCTAAAAATTTGAAATCTTTTTTAAAATATTTTTTACAAATTTCTATTGTTATATCTCTATTTAGTTTCATAACGGGATTAAAAAATACGGGCATTGAAGAATCCAAATTATATTTTGAATTATCTGGTACATATAACTTTGTATTGCCTTCAGTTATTTTTATTAAATCCATATAATTAGTCAAAAGAGTAGTTTAAAAATTAAGCTAATTCTTTGAAAAATTCCCAAACAGGATATAATGAACCTGTTGCGGGAGATGTTTTGTATAATAAAGTCATTTTTCCATCAGAAACTCTAAATCTTGCAAATATTTTTCCAGAAGGATGTTTTAACATATAAACGCTAGGTGGCCAAGATGTTGCTATTTCATCAATTTTTTTCTTAAATCTGTCTCTGTCGTTAATATCTCTTCTTGTTAAATAAACATACTTATATTTCAAAAAAGGTGCAGCATATGCTTTTTTAACTCGAATTACTGCTAATTTATCTTCGAATTTTACAGACTTTCTTGCCATATAAGAAAATTGTATGGTTCTTTATAAATTTATTGGTTATTTGTCACTTTGTGGTGAAAACTACTTCAGTGCTATGGTATAAAATAAATTGGTAGTATAAAAGTATTATTAATTATTCAATAATCATTTCAGTTCCTAAAGCTTGACCTGGTAAACCGCCTTTATCAAATCTAACTCTAACTGCGCCTTTATTTCCGTGAGGTTTTGTAATGATTCCTTCAATTTTTTTCCCGGAAGATGATGTCCAAATTGCTTTCTTACCGGATAATTTTTCAGCGTCTTCTCTACTTGATGAATTTTCTGGAACAAGAATCATTTGATTATTGTGTTGCGTATTATGTGATCCTCTGTATGCACTAATAACTGCTTTCATAATTCTAAATTATATGTTTGTTTTATAAAGTTATTGATTTAAGTCTGATTCAAAAGTTAAATCTTTATATTTTTCTTCAATATTATGCACATATAATTTAATTCCGTCATTTATCATATTTTGAAAAGTATCTGTAATATATATTTCACCAGATTTAGACTCATTTGTATTTTTTATATAATTAAAAATAGATTTATCTAAAATATATGTTCCTAAATTTATTATATTTGATTTAGGATTTATTGGTTTTTCTTCAATTTCAGTAACTATATTTGATTCTACATTCAATACGCCGTATTTTTCTGGATTTTTTACTTTATCAACTAATATAATGTTCTTATTTTTTTCATTAAAATTATTTATCAATCTCTTTATAGTAAATTTATCATAAATTGTATCTCCCATTGTTATAAAATAAAAATCAAAATCTTTTTCCAAATAGCTAATTGCATTTGCTGTTCCTTTCAATTCTTTCTGATAAATAAAATTAAATTTTATATCTGGATAATTTTTATTGCAATATTCGATTATTTGTTCTTTTTTATAATGAACAACTATGGAAATTGTATCCGTATAATCTGAAATTGAATCAATAATATGACCGAGTATAGGTTTACCTTTGTATAATAATAAGCATTTATTTGTATCTTTTGTTAAATTACCCATTCGAGTACCTTTACCGGCTGCTAAAATATTAAATGATAATTTCATAATAAAATAAAAATAAATTATAAATAAATATTACGGGCCTGACAGGATTTGAACCCGCGACACCGAGGTTAAAAGCCTCGTGCTCTAACCAGACTGAGCTACAGGCCCGTGCAATTATCTGTTTCTGTTACCTCTACCTTTCTTAACTTTTGGAGATAACTTACTCAAATTAATTCCTTTGAATGCTCCGAATTTTCTCTTAGCTTGCCAAGCAAATCTTCTAATTGTTTTAGTTGCTCCAAAACCACAAGAAGAACATTCTTTCTTTTGAGCGTGATAAGTATGTAAACCACAACGTCTACAAACTACGTGTGTTTTCTTTCCGCTTCTCTTTCCTTTGGATGGTGTTCCTTTCATTTTCTAGTGATTGGTTTACTCTTTAAAAACCTAACTCATTGATATATAAACTACCATGTCTCCTCTGATAAAGAGACTTTGATGTTCATTACCGTCTAATTTTGCATTTTCAAGTGCTAAATTAGTATGTATATCATATGCTACTAATTTTCCAGTAACTTCTTTATCGTTTTTTAATAAAACTTTTATTTCATTACCTTTGGACTTACTCAATGCATCTAATGGTCTTTCCATTTTTGAAGTATAAATGGAAATATATATAAATGCTTTTCTTTAATTGTTTTCATGGCTAAAAGCAAATTAAGATCTTTGAGAAAACCTACTGGTGCTAGATATTCAAAACTATACCGGAAAAAGAAATTAAGAGATTCTATGGGTATTCCGATCTTAACATCTATTTCTGAAAAAGTTGTTTCTAAAGTATTCAGATCAAGAGGCGGAAGTAGAAGAAATGCATTAGTTTCAACTAATTATGTTAATTTGAATATGGGTAAAAAAACTGTTAAAGTTAAAGTAAAAACAGTTTTAGAAAATCCTGCTTCAAGACATTTTGTTAGACAAAATATTTTATCAAAAGGTGCAGTAGTAGACACTGAAAAAGGTAAAGCAAGAATTACATCAAGACCTTCAAAAGATAATGTTGTAAACGCAGTTTTAGTTAAATAAAATTTTATAAACAAAACATAAAATAAAATATATGACTTTATCAGATGCTACAATTAAAGATTATTTAGATAATGGTAAGTTATCTATTTCTCCGATAGAACCTAACCAAATTCAACCGGCTTCTGTTGATTTAACTTTAGACAATAATTTCTTAGTAGTTGATGATTTCATGAAGGAATCAATTAACATGAATGAACAAATAAACTACAGAAAAATTGAAACTAACTCAATAGTAATTCCTCCTAAATCATTTATTCTTGCAACTACAAGAGAATTCGTAAAAATTCCTGACGATATTGTTGCGTTTGTTGAAGGTAGAAGCTCAATAGGCAGAATGGGACTATTTATTCAAAATGCAGGTTGGGTAGATCCCGGATTTGAAGGACAAATAACACTTGAACTATTTAATGCAAATCAAGTTCCTATTAGAATCGATTCAGGAAGAAGAATATGCCAACTGGTTTTTAATAAATTAGACAGACCTGTTGACAAACCCTATTCCGGTAAATATAAAGGTCAAACTGGGACTACTGGGAGCAGAGTTTTCATGGATGAAGAGCTTAAAACAGAGAGAGAAGCTGAAAGAAATTAGATTAACTTATAAATATTTTTTATTAACAAATATATGCCAATTATATTTGACTTCATTAAGGGAAAACAATATTTTTCTAAAACAAGTAATTCTAACAAAATTCTTGTTGATATAAAAAGAGCACACGGTAAAAGAAAAGACAGTCATAGATCATTAAATAATATTTTTACAGAAAATATTCCTACGGATCAAACAGTCATTCATGAATCTATTCCCGAAGTAGTAAGAGAAAGTTATGTTTCTAACGAAAATAGAATATACGCAAAAAAAGATCGTTCAAGTTCAATTATAGAATTATATGATAAAACAAAAGAACTAAATTTAGAAAAAATAATTGAAGAAGTAAAATCTGGTAATAAATTTTTATCCGATGGTAAGGGAGCAGTAGAATTTTATGATTTTAAAACAGACGAACTAATACATACTTATTACCCTCAAGGCGGAGATAACTTAAGTTGGTTGGAACTAGACGAATCAGAAAATCTAAAAATTCATACGTACGCTTTAAATAATTCTGTTGATAATATAAAAGATAAATTAAATGGAAAACCTCTTTATACTGTTAAAATAAAATGAATATAGAAGAAACAAAAAATTTTGTAAAAAAAGCACATGAAAAACAATTAAGAAAATATCCTGAAAATACTCCGTACTACACTCACTTATTTAGAGTCGGAGATATTTTATCAGAATATGAATTTTCTGAAGAAGTAATAAAAGCAGGATTACTTCATGATTTAGTTGAAGATACTGATTACAAATTAGATTACATTAAAGAAAATTTTGGAAAAGATATTGCAAAATATGTTGAATTTGTTTCAGAAGACAAAGAGCTTCCTTGGAAAGAAAGAAAATTAGAATATATTAGAAAATTATTTTCAAAAGAATCTCCGATAGAAAGTGTGGCAATATCTATGGCAGATAAAATAGATAATCTTGAAGATTCAAAAAGAGCTCATGAAGAAATTGGTGATGAGTTTTTTAAAAAATATATGGGCAGTAAAAAATATCATATGTGGAATTATAATAATTACTTTGACGAATTGGAAAAATATCTTTCAAATAAAAATAATTTATCTCTTAACAAAATGCTAGAAAGATTGAGAAGTGTATTAAACTACCTTAATAATAATTAATTATGGAATTTTTTGAAACAATAAAATATTACAAAGAGGGCATGAATAAATATGATAAAGAAAATCCTTCTACATTCAAAGACAGATTATACCAAGTATATGAAGAATTTGAAGAATTAATTGAAGATAAAAATATTGAAGAATTAATTGATGTTATTCATACGTTGGGCAGAGTTTTCCATAAAATAACAGGACTATATTTGATATCTTATCTTGCATGGCCAACTGTTAAAAAACACGCTATAAGATTCAAAAAAAGAGGATGTATAAGATCAGAAAGAAATTGTAAAAAATATTGTATTCATATTTAATTTCTAATTTTTTGATAAAATAATTTCCATGTTGTTATTCCGCCCCATAATAAGAAAAGCGAAAATAATGAAAATAAATACATTTTACCTACGGATAGGCAAAGAATCATACCAAAAGAAACAAGCATTAATGCGTACATTCCAATAAATACTGATGAAAAAACTAAAAAACCAGAATATAATGCAACATTTATTTTTTTAGTTAAATCAAAGTAATTACATGAACAGTAATTTCTTATTAAAATATAAGTTAATAATAATAAAACAACTAACCAACTATAGTCAATATGCATATCTAATTATAATTCTCAACTTTATAAACTTTAGTTCTATTTATAAGATTAAGTTAGTAACAAATATATGGCAAACTTAAGTGCATTTTTGTTAATTCAAACTGAAGTAGGTTCAGAAAGAAATGTATATGGTAGATTATCACAAATAGATGAAGTTGATTTTCTATATGAATTGTTTGGAGAATGGGACATTATTGCAAAAATAGATGTAGATTCTGTTGAACATTTAGATGGTTTTATCAGCGATAAGATCAGAACAATTAATGGAATTAAGTTAACTTCAACAATTATTATTTCAAGATAGTTTTAATAATAATTAAATCAAAATTTATTATGAAGTCACAATACTGGGCAGATCAAATTGCAGAAAAATTAATAAAAAATAGAAATAAAGACAAATTTGTTATAGCGTCAGGTATAACTCCTTCCGGAACAATTCATTTTGGTAATTTTAGAGAAATTATTACAACAGATATTGTGGGACGGTCCATTAAAGATGCTGGAAAAAAAGTCAGATTTATTTATTCATGGGACGATTATGATGTTCTTAGAAAAGTTCCAGGTAATATGCCAAAAAAAGATATTTTGAAAAAATCATTAGGATTACCCGTTTCAAAAGTCCCAAATATATTTGGTACAAAGCACGATTCATATGCAGCATATTTAGAATCTGAATTAGAAGAATCTGTTGAATCTGTAGGAATTAATCCAGAATTTATTAGACAAGGAAAACAATATCCAAAATTAAAATATGTAAAAGGCATTAAAAAGGCACTAGAAAAAAGATCAGAAATTGCAGAAATATTAAACAAATATAGAAAAGAACCACTATCTGAAAACTGGTTTCCACTAACAATCTACGATCCAGATACCGGATATGAATCAAAAAAAATAATTGATTATGATAATAAATATACTTTAACTTATGAAAATAACGAAGGTAAGATAAAGGAAATAAATTTTAAAACAACACCGGGAGTTAAACTTCTTTGGAAAGCAGATTGGCCTATGAGATGGTCTCATGAAAAAGTTGATTTTGAACCAGGAGGTAAAGATCACTCAACTTATGGAAGTTCATATACCGTAGGAAAAGATATTGTAAAATTATTCGGTTGGACTGCACCAGAATATGTAATGTATGATTTCATAAATATGAAAGGCAGTATGGGAAAAATGTCTTCTTCTAAAGGAAATGTTCAATCTCTAAAAAGTATTCTAGGATATTACTTACCTGAATTAGTAAGATATACTTTTGCAGGTAGAACTCCAAAAACTGAAATATTTTATCCGATGGACGAAGGAATATTCAAACACTACGAAGATTTTTATTACACTGAACGAGTAGCATTTGGTTTAGAAAAAGTTAACGATAAAGAAAGAGTTCAACAACAAAGAGTTTACAGAATGTCTGTCGTTAAAAAAGTTCCTAAAAAAATTCCCATACAACCTTCTTTCAAACATGTAGTTGAAATAATGAATATATTTCAAGGAAATACTAAACTTGCACTTGAACATGTTAAAATAACTGAAAAAATAAAATCTAAATCAGATATAGAAAGATACGAAAGTATAATGAATTGTGCATGGAATTGGATAAATAATTTTGCAGAAGATAAATATATTTTCAATATAAATAAATCTAAAATTAAAACATCTATAACATCAGATCAAAAAAATGCACTTAATGATTTAGCAAAACTATTATCAAAAAATATTACGGCAGATAAACTTTTTTCTAAATTTCCAGAAATTATGAATAATAATAATCTTAATGCTAAAACTTTTTTTCCAATTATTTACAAACTTTTAATTAACAAAGAAAAAGGTCCAAGACTTGCACCTTTCATAATTGCAATTGGAAGAGAAAAAGTAATTAAATTAATTAGTCAATAATATTTTTTATTTCAAA
>Ga0255782_10003731_pt1 | contig 11436 bp, 11 predicted proteins | sample 101ome_26_FD_179980 | JGI IMG/M metagenome (GOLD analysis project Ga0255782, IMG submission 179980) | Coastal salt marsh microbial communities from the Groves Creek Marsh, Skidaway Island, Georgia - 101408AT metaG (version 2) | ecosystem: Environmental > Aquatic > Marine > Intertidal zone >...
AAAAGGCGAAAAAAGACATGGCCAACGCGACGGGGTTCATGAAGGACGTGTATAACGGTAAACAACTCGCGTTTAAAGTGTCGATGAACTCAATGTATGGTTTCACTGGTGCGTCGAAGGGGATGTTACCGTGCATGGCCATCGCGTCGACGACCACGTCCAAGGGGAGGTCGATGATTGAGGAGACGAAAAACTACGTGGAAGAAAACTTTCGTGCAAAGGTAAGGTATGGCGACACGGACTCCGTTATGGTGGAGTTTGACGTCCAGGGGCGCACAGGTCAGGATGCGTTGGACTATTCGTGGGAACTAGGTGAGCGCGCGGCCAAGGAGTGCACCGCCCTTTTCAAAAAACCGAACGATCTGGAGTTGGAAAAAGTGTACTGTCCGTATTTTCTGTACTCCAAGAAAAGATACGCCGCCAAATTGTGGGAGATGGGGAAATCTGGACGGGTCGAGTTCAAATACATCGATGTCAAGGGTCTGCAACTCGTCCGAAGGGACAACACCCCCCACGTCCGCCGCGTGCTCAAGGAGGTCCTCGATTGCATATTGGCGTCCTCCGATCCGAAAGCAGCCATCGACCTGGCGAGAGAGCGGGCGATGGAGTTACTCACGGGCGACGTCTCCAACGACGAACTCATCCTCTCGCAATCCCTCGCGGATTCATACAAAAACCCAAACCTCGCCCACGTCCAGGTGCGAAACAAGATCAGAGACCGCGCCCCGGGTTCAGAGCCGCAGTCGGGTGACCGGGTGCCTTACATACTCACAAAAACGGATGATCCCAAAGCCAAGGCGTACGAAAAGGCCGAGGACCCGAAATACGTGGAGGAGCATGGCGTGCCTGTGGATTACCACTACTATTTCATGAACAAATTCTTGAATCCGGTCTGTGATTTGGTGGAACCTTTGGTGAAAGATCCTAAACAGGAAATTTTCGGAGAGATTATAGAGAGGTACAAGCCTCCTAAAAAAAAGAGGGCACCCAAACAAAAAACCACGATAACTTCACTATTCAAGGCTTTCGAAGAAAGGGCTCGCGTTTTGCCTTAACTGTTTCTCATTGTAACACACAGACACAGAAACGAGATGAATCCACGGATCGAGAAGATTGACAAACTCATCGACGATGAGGTTCGAAGGCGCCTGGATGACGAGTTTAAGAAGCGCGTGCAAGAGTCGTTGTCACAGGCGATGCAACTGGAGATTCGCACACAGGTGGACGTGCAGGTGGAGGAGAAGTTGGCGACGTTCCTCGAGCGCATTAGTAAAAAATACAGCATCCCCATGCAACTCCTCCTGGCGGACGTCCCGGAGGTGGGTGAGCACGGGAGGTGTAGGGGGGTGAAACAGAACGGACAGCGGTGCACGCGAAACGGGAAGAGGGAGTTGGAGGGGTACTGCAATCTACATTACTGTCAAAAGAAAAAGGTCGAACCCGTGGTGATCCAACGCATGAGTGGGCACACCCACCCGGAGTCGATCCCTTTCGACGCGGGTTGTCCGGCGTGTAATCCCAACGGTGACGCACTTAGAGATTTGGGGGATATGTTATTGTAATGAGTAAGTCACAACTTTTATTAAAGTCGATCAACAATTTTTATTCCGATGAAGCCCACAGAACGACGCTACTGAACATTCTCAACAAAAAATCTGGAATCTCCCTGAGGAACATCGAGTGGTTCATATGTAATTACTCGAAGAAGCATCACACGAGTTTCACCACGGCGGAGGGGAAGGTGGTTCCGGTGCACTGCCTGTACAAGTCCTCCCTGAACGGTTATTCGAAAACGCTGTTCGACCCGTTCGCGCGCGCACAAAAGTTCGATTACGTCGTGCCAGGGTCAGGTGAGACGTTACACACGACGATAGCGCAGTTGAATTTCATAAAGTGGTGCATCAGTACTAAGATTATCGATTACATCGAGGCGAATCGCCTCACGCTATTCAAGAAGGAAGAGGTTTGAATAGGCGTCGGTTTCCGAGGCCCGGTGGGTGGTTCCGACATTTCCTCTGGATTTTCCTCGCGCGGTGTCGTCTCCTCCTCCTCGTCCCTCCTCTTCTCCTCGCTTTGGAGGAGTTTGCGCATCTTGCCTCCCTCGAAAACGAACACCTCGTATCCGACGTAGTACATGTGCATGGTATAGACATCGTCGGCGAGGAGGTTCTGTTGGGCCGCGTTCAGTGGTTCAAACGTGAATTCCACCGCGGTTTTGTTCCCCTTGAGTTGCGAGAAATCGAGGTGCCCGGAGAACTGCGCCCTCCGTGGGAATTCGGCGAAGGAGTGTGTGTAGACGTTCCTGTATGGGCGAGAGAGATACCGCCGCATTGGGGTTAGATATTTGTAATATAGGTGTCCAGTTTGCGTAGAATTGGGAAACTTTTCGCCGTTTAGGTAAAATTTAGCCTCATCCATCACCGGTGCAAAGAAGGAGTACACTTGATCGAAATTCACATTGGAGGAGAAATTAAACCTATTTTGGGTGTAGAGTTCACCTTCCTCGGTTTCACCGTTCGCGGTGACGTTTTCGTTCTCGAACTTTGAGTTTCGGAAAAACCAGTGAAGGACCTTGACGGGTTGGTCCGGGACGAGATTCGTGCGAAGGCTCGTCTTCCCTTTCTCCGTCTGCGCGGAGGGGTGGCGGTACACGAGATCGGTGACCAGCGTTTGTCCATTCTTCATAAAGTACATGCGCTCCTCGGGCTCGAGTGTGATTTCCTCGGTGACGATGTGAAACTTGGGCACGGTGAGCGTTTTCGAGGTGTCGGTGAAGAAGGTTTGTTTGTGAAATACGAATTCGAATTCGATCTTTTGTTTGTGACAACAACACACTGGAAAGTACGGTCGGTCCGGTTCATTTTGTGCGTACTCGTCCCCGGAGTACTTCCTCGAGAAGAAAAAATTGAGGGGGATGAAGAGTTCGGTCTCCGAGGTGGAGATGGTGCTGTTGAGGTCGCTCGAATCGTAGGCGAGCGATCTGTTCACGAGAAACCGATTGGCGACTTTTTCAGACATCTCCAGATACAACTCGTCGTAAATCACCCCCCAATCGTCGTAGAACGTCTCCACGTCGACCTCGTCCACGCGCATTCTCACCTCTTTGAATATGTGTCTCCCCAATTGGTCGGCGTACGTGTCGTCCGACGACGCCAACCCGGGCATCGTGAGTCTCACCCACATGTTTGTCAACAGGTCGCCCATCTGCATCGGGTCGAAGCGCACTTTGATCGATTGTTGCCCGAACGGCCAATTCGCGTCGGTGTTCGGGTTGTAGACGGTTTTGCTTCTGTGATATTTACGAAAGTTAGAGTGACTAAGTTTTCGACCGTCGAAGAAGAACGGCGAGTCCTTCGGAGCCTTAGACACCAGATACGTGTCCTGTTTGCCACACAGTGAAGCGAGGGCGATGCGTGCGGCTTCTCCGGGCATTCTAATGTAAAGCAAGATCTTTTTCCCAAAGATTCACGGCGGTCATGCCGCGGAGGACCTCCACCTCTCCCTGCGCCTCCGCAGCCTGGGTGTGCATGCTCTTCACCGCTTCCTCGGTGGTCTGTTCGAATGGTATCTTCAAGAGATAGTCCGTGTCGGGGAACCCCAAGTCGACGAGAGTTTTTTCAACTAGTGCGCGTTTTCGGTTGAAGACGTGGAGTTCGCCGTTAATCACCATGGAGACGAACCTGGCTTTGTTGTTGAGGACTGCAGCCTTGGCCGCGAGTTCTTGCATGAGATTTGTCTTTCGAAGATTGTAATAGTGAAGCCTCACGTGTGCGTAGTCCACTAATATTTCTTCTGGGCTCTCGTATTTTTTAATCCCTTGGTGCGGGTGGAACAGGTGCATGTTACTCACTCGAATGGTTTTCACGAGTCTGAAATCAGAGGCGAAATCCTGACCCTTCCACCCCACGACCGTGAAGCGAACATGTTCGACGGTGGAATCGTTGACATAGGAGGTAATTCTTTTGGATTCTACCATGGCGTCGAGGTGTTCCTTGAACGTTTGCGTCCACAGCCCGGGTGGGAGTTCGGTGATGGTTCCGGTCGCCTCGTCCCAACACCCCTTCACGAGCCAGTGGTCGCCGTGACGAGACACCTCACCCTTGAATCCCCGCCACCACGGGTTCATTTCGAGTAATTCCTCTCCACAGAGCACGCGACGAATGTTTTCCTTGCACACCTCCGGGTTGAACGGGGGCACGCTGCACGAGAATCCGGTCCCTATGCCCTCTGCGCCGTTCACCAGAATCAAGGGGAGGGTGGGGACGAAGAATTCCGGTTCGATGCGTTTGCCATCGTCTTCGACGTAGGAGAGCACGGCGTCGTCCCTCTGGTCGAACACCTTCCTCGTACCCGGTGCGAGTTTGGTGAAGATGTATCTCGTCGCGCTCGCGTCTTTCCCACCCATCAGTCTGGTCCCGAATTGTCCACATGGTTCGAGTAGATTAAAATTATTCGACCCGACGTAATCGTTCGCCAAATTGATGATCGTTTCCGCCAGGGAGACTTCTCCGTGGTGATAGCACGTCTTCTCGCTCACGTAGGATGCCAACTGTGCCACTTTCATTTCATTCGTGAGTCCTCGCTGGAGGCATGCGTGTATGACTTTTCTCTGCGACGGTTTTAACCCATCCACCATGGATGGAATGGCTCTTCGAAGGTTCGCCAGACTGAAGTTGACTAAATCTCTGTGAATGAAATCTGAAATGTCCAAACGTTCAATCTGTCCGTAAGGCACCTCCAACTCTTGCGGTGCCTTCGTCGCGGCCTGGAGGAGCCAGGTCTTGCGATCGTCCGCCCTCGTTTTGTCGAAGCCCAACACCAAAGACTGATTCGTGCGCTCGTCGGCGTCGAAGCACACGAGAAGTTTTTTGATAGACTTGAAATATTCCCTCGCCTCCGCGGAGGTGGACGTCCCCAACCCCTTGTAATATTTAATGTTCCACCCTCGAATTTGGTGCGTGCTGAACCAACTCTTGAAAGAGGAATCGGTGAAAAAAGAAATCTCTTCCTTCCCTTTTGTGGCTTTGATGATTGGGGTCACCATCGAGACGACGAAACCGATCTTCAGCAACGAGGGCCAAAAATATTCAAACATGTTGAGGATTAAACCTTTGATGTGTGAACCATCCACGTCGGCGTCGGTCATGATGCACAAACGACCGTATCGCAACTCACTCACGTCCATGTACTCCTTTCCTTGCACCAAGCCCAAGATTTTCTTCAAGTCTGCGAATTCCTTGTTCGCGGTGAGAGAGGACGCCGAGGCGTCTCGAACGTTCTTACACTTTCCCCGGAGTGGGAACACGCCCCAGAGGTCTCGACCGACGACCGAGAGACCGGCCACGGCGAGCGTCTTCGCGGAGTCCCCTTCCGTGACGATGAGCGTGCACTCTTTGGATTTGCTCGTCCCCGCTTTGTTGGCGTCGTCCAATTTCGGAATTCCAAAAATCTTTGATTTCCTCGCACCTCCGTCTGTTTTTTTGAGTTCCTTCATTTCTTTGAATTTGTTCAATAACAACAATTCATCTTGAATTCCAGTTTTCAACACATTCTTGAAGAAAGTTTTTGGGGAGGGTTCAAACCTCGACCCGAATTCGGCCACCTTGGACGTGCACTCGGATTTTACCTGCGAAGAGAACGTGGGATTCTCGAGGGTGCACTTGACGAAGACGAAAAACGTGTTTTTCACCTGGGAGGGTTTCAATTTGATCTTCTTCGCCAATTCCGCGATGATACCGTTCGCGACGTAATTGCACACATACTCCACATGAGCGCCCCCTCTGGTTGTGCAAATGCCGTTCACGAAAGAAATTTGATCGAAGGATCCATCGGGGGAGGGTGCGATGCACACCGACCAGCGGTCTTCCTCGGTGGAGAACACGGACGTGCCCTCCGGGAGAAACATCTTCGCGTAGTCTGAAAACTTTTGCTTCGGGAGGGTCTCACCTTGCCACAGTACCTTACAGTTGGTCGACGTGCACACGTTCGCGTCCCACACCCTCTTTTGAAGGATCTGGATGAAGTGGGCGTCGATACCGCCGGGCATACCGAAACGGGCGTAATCCGGGGTGAACGTCACACTCACCGATGATTGTTGGGGGGTGTATTTTTTCATTTTCGGTGGACAACACTCGGACATATTGTGGGTCCAATATTGCGTGTATTGCACCTTATTCACTCCATCCTTTACGGTGATTCCAAACTGACGACTGTATATATTGGCAAGTTTCGCCCCGTACCCGTTTCGACCCCCCACAGTTCGTTTCTTCGAATCGTCGTAATTTGTCGACGTCAGCAAGTGTCCGAAAACCAACTCAGGGTTGTAGCAATCTTCTGAATGGTGTTTTTGAACGGCGAGCCCTCCGAGTGGACCGTTGTTCGTCACCGTGATCGAACCGTCCTCGGCGTTGACGTCGACGGCGATGCGCGTGACATCCTTCGGGAACACACTGTTTCTGTCGATGGCGTTCACGAGAATCTCGTCGAAGATTTTCAGCAACCCCGGGGAGTAGACGACGAGTGACCGTTTGAAATGTTCACGATCTAAGATCCAAAGTGTCTCGGCCACGGGCTGCGTCGATCCTATGTATGAATCCGGCCGTTGAAGCACGTGTTGGAGGTGTGTGAGTTTTTGAACGGTCTCAGAAGTACACGTCGCCATGGCGCCGGCGCGTCCTCACGTACGCTCTCAACTGTGCGACGAAGAGTGCGAGTTCCTCGTGCGTGGTGCCCTTGGGTGTGGGTGGACCAAATTTAAATTTTCCAATCTCCCGGTCCCTCACGGCATTTGGATTTATCGCGATTTTCCTGTTATTGTCGAAACACCACTTACACAAGGGGTGAAATTTACCATCATTGAAACGCCGGAAGGCTGAGACGTTGTAGTGCAAATTTTGGGGCATGGGGAAGAAATCTACGAACTCGTCAAAATATTTTTCCTCGTCGCCGTCTTCAAATGTCACTTCCACGTCCATCGGTACTTGACATGCGAAACATATTTTAGGCCACGTGATCTTCATTGGTTAAGACTCGTGTTAAATCTTAATAAAGACATGCACCACTATAAAAGGAAGTAACCACGCCATGGCCACCGCCGCTCTCAGACATTTCAAAAACATCCTCGTCGCAAACCACTACAAACCGTCCACGGTTGGTGCGTATTTGCACGAACTCGCGAACTCTGGAGTTAACCTGTTAGACAAGCGCGCGGTCCACCGCGTCGTCTGTTCCCGCATCTTCGATGATTTCCACGGCCAAAAGTTTAGAGCGTTCTTGGCGTACGACCGTTTTCTCCGAAACATGCGCCTCCCCGGGGGAGTCAGCCCCAAGGCGGGTCCAGCGATGACGGCGAAGGAGTTTTGTCTCAAACAGAGCACGAGGGAGGGCGTCATGCGCGCATGGTGGCTCCTTCATCAACATCCGAGAGGGTATTCCGTTGGCACGGCGAAGACGTACCTCAGAAACTTGAACACGTACAACAAGCACAAAGACGGCGAGCGAGCGCGCGCCGCATTCAAAGACTACACCCCCGGGGGCGTCTACATCACCGACGTGGACGTACTCCGTCACGCAAAAAATCTAGGCATGTAATAGAGAGGATGCTCTTCTTGTACCTTATTTTCACGATTTGCGTCGCCCTCATGGTGTCCCAGAACGGCAAGCGCGGTCGTCGGTCGAACATCGACAAACTCCTCCGACAGTCGGCTCGATACGCCACGGCGAGCCAACAAGACGCGTCCCCGCTCGTCGCGACGTTGCATGCGAATTACGCGGCTGGGTACCTGTTCGCCCTCCTCGACATCGCGACGCCGTCGGAGGTGCACGAGGCGACGGGGGTGGATTTGAAAAAATTTAAGACGCACATCTTGGCCGTGCAAGACGCGACGACGAAAAAAACAGTCGAGGCGTGTCCACAATTTCGTGGCCAAATTGACTTATATCTGAGCACAATCGGTGGGGAATCTTAAAAATCGAGTCATGGCCATCCAAGTCACCCGAGACAAGAGATGGTTTTTTTACTTAAAGGAGGCTCTGAGTTTCTACAAGACGGAAACCCCAGACCCGAAGTGCGTGCAGTACGCGAACGCGTTTTGGCGACATCAGACGTGCTCTGATGCCATCAAGGCGAAGAAGCATGAACGCAGAATTCGAAAATTAAAATAGTGTGTAATTACAAACAAATGTTTCTCGATAGCGAAAACCTTCGCCCGGTCATCATCACCATGGGCGTCTACCTAGCGATAGCCGTCCTCGTCCCGCGCATCGCGAAAAAACCCACGGGGATTCGAGCCGTGGATGACGTCGTCATGGCCCTCATCGCCCAAAAGCACCAACTCATGTCCAACCTCATCGTCGTCGGCGTGAGCGTCTTGGCCGCGGGGTACGTCCAAGACCAGATGGCGGCCTAAAAATATGTGGGTATATAACATATAATGAAAAGACAAAGCGCAATCTCGAAGACGAAAGCGAAAATCATCGCACGACTCGTGAATCAACGCAACGTTCAGAAACGAATCAACGCTCGACTTCGTAAAAAACTCGAAGAAGAAAAGAAGCGCAACGCGCAAATGAAAAAAACCGTCGCCAATCTTCGCCGTCGGGGTGTTATCTAACGAACCAAAAAATTTATATTTCACATTATATATGACTTACAAACTGAACAAGAAAAATAACAAGCTAATCGAAACTTTACAATTGTGGTGGCTCCAGAACCGTTCCAAAACTACTATTGAAGATCCAGAACGCATTCAAAAAATGAAACAACTATTGGACTTAGATCTGACAGGAACAGATATCAAAACTATCCCTGAATGGATTTACAAACTTCCAAACCTAAAATTCATAAATGCTATAGACACAAAGATAAGAGAATTACCCACTACTATAGGTAAGTGTAAAAATCTGAGAATACTGTACTTGGCCAGGACAAAACTCACTAAATTGCCTAAAGAGTTCACGCAACTCCGGAATTTGAGAACACTGGACTTGGCCGGGACAAAACTCACTAACCTGCCTAAAGGGTTCACGCAACTCCGGAATCTAGAATATCTTGATTTGAGAGGGAGCACAATAAAGAGTCTTCCAGTAGACATATGGCGACTTTATTCACTAGAAGAACTTTTGCTTGATGGCACTCGAATAAAAAGAATTCCTCAAACACCGAGTGATTTACGAGTCCTATCTATAGACGAATCGTTACTTCAGTCGTTTGTTCGTAGTACAGTAGGTGAAATTGAACATTTGTATGTTAGAATAAGTGGGTCTGTTGAAGAGTTCATCAAGAGGCAAAAGAAGATATATCATAATAGAAACGTAAACACGGGTTACAAGGGTTATAGATTTGGAAATTACGCAAAGAAAATTACGGTGCAATCCGGATACGGACCTTCCACCAATTATTACTCTTTTACATCCGATGAATGGTATCAACTCATGACCAACACTTTCAAGCGAAAAGAATATCGCATCAACAAGAATACGCAATTTTACAATAAATCGTTTTTGAATGCTCGAATGAAGAATGTTCGACCTGAGAAACGTGCAATCATAAATAGAAATTCTTATCTCAAAAACAATGGCACTATTCGTCACGTGTATAAGAAGAAGGCTCTAAACGCCTACATGAGAGGAAAAACTACTGGACGTTTACATGGTGGTAATTTTGACAAGCGTAATGTGAAGATGTTGATAAGTGCTCCAAAAGTTACCATAAACAAGAGTGCGTACATTAAGAACATTAAAACCCGTTTATCGAATGTTTCTTTGAATAAGTTCACAAAAGAGGTCAAAGCAATCAAGGAAAAATTACCGGGTAATATTTCTCGCAACGATGTCAATGCCGTTGTGAAATCGATGAAAAAATACATTATGAACAAAGTGTTGAATCGTTTGAACAAGACTTCTCCTAACGATCGCAGTCGTCTCTTGCTCAATTTTAAGAACCGTGGACTGATCAATAACAATGAAATCGTCGCGCTGAAAAACAAATTTACACCCAAAACGAATATGCGAAATAAGATCTCGAAGGCACTTCAAGCGCGTGGCTTGTAAAAAAATAATTGTACGCACTCATCGTCGTCGGAGTGAGCGTCTTAGCCGCGGGGTACGTCCAAGACCAGATGGCGGCCTAAAAATATGTGGGTATATCACATATTTATTCATATTAAAAATGTAATTTTAGTATGAATAAGTTAGTACTACGTCGAAGGAGTAACCTATTTATTAACGAACCCACGGTTCGCGTACCATTCATATGAGTTTCGAGCAATGTTCATCTCATTCTGGTTCGCTTTGGCACGCGAAAACGCGTTGGCAATCTTGTTCAATGACGACGAGGTGTTTCGGTGTTTTTCCCAATTTCTAAAAATTCTGAATACGTTATTCGATGGGAAGTAAGTTCCATTCAAATTATTGCCAAAGTGGTCGCTCACGAACTTGTAAAACATCTTGTATTTTGCGCTCATGTTGTTACCGTTATAAAATCCCTTGTCATAGTTCTTCGATTTTTTGTATACAGCCCACTCTCTGCGCATTAACCTGTCCACCTTTTTCGTTCGAACTGCGTGCTCGAGTTCCCGAATTGAGCGTTTGACGCGCTTACCGTCAACCGTGCGCCGCGTGAGGGGTATTTTAAGTTTTTTTGCGTCACTGACAATATCATTCGCAAAAACTTTCATGTTAATTTTTTTGTCAATTTTTCTCAATCCACCCATGTATATACTATATGAAGACAGTAGAAAAAAAAACTCACCCTGTGAGACGGCTAATTCGTCAACATCTTGTACGCACTCAATGCGGCGAACGCCGTGCCCGCCCCCTTCACTTCTTTCGTGACCATGTAGGTCAGGAGTCCCACACAAAAGACGAGAAGGGCGAGTCCATACATGGCCAAACCTATGAGGCGCGTCGGTGCGACTTGGAGGGTGTTCTCACCCGGGATATCCGGGTTGTACGAGACGTCCACGGCCTTCGCCCCCTTTAGGGAGAGTGGGGCGATCGAGTCATCGGTGCGGTGCACGTTGCCGTCGACGGTGTATTCGTACGACACCTTGCACTGCGTGTTGTCGCACTCCGTGGAGGTCACCTTACCTTTGACCTTTTTGGTGAATTTGTTCTTTTTGAGAATCAAGGCTGTGCCCGAACCCACCAAGGAGAGGGAGAACACGGTCGCCATCACGAGTCGAAGACCGGCGAGGGTGGTGCCAATTTTGTTTCCAGTGTTTATCACGCCCATATGTGTATTACATTAAAACTCAGAAAATTCTTTGAGAACGTTGTCTCTCCCAACTAAGGTCTTCGTGTGCGAGTGGTCCATATATCGGAGACGTTTGTCGAACGCGTCCCTCATGTATGCCAGGAGTTGGGACTCGTCGGGCTTGCCGATCTCCATCCCAGCCTTGAATAGGAAATCGTCGCGCTCCAACTTCTGTCTGCCAC
>Ga0255782_10003743_pt1 | contig 11404 bp, 12 predicted proteins | sample 101ome_26_FD_179980 | JGI IMG/M metagenome (GOLD analysis project Ga0255782, IMG submission 179980) | Coastal salt marsh microbial communities from the Groves Creek Marsh, Skidaway Island, Georgia - 101408AT metaG (version 2) | ecosystem: Environmental > Aquatic > Marine > Intertidal zone >...
AAATGTACAAAATCTAAATAGTCAGATCGAATCAATAAATTCAACATTAAAATCTCTCGATAATTGAAGGAATTAGAAGAATATTTAAATTCTAAAATTGGGTTAACCAACAATAAGAATCTTGAAGCACTTCATAGATTTTTTACAGAAGATCAGTTAAAAAATTTAATGGATAAGACTATTGCTATTGTTGGCACAAATGGTAAAACTTCAACAGCAAATTTTATTTATAATCTGCTTAGCAAAGAAGAAAAACAAGTTTTAATGTTTACCTCACCTCATCTAGTGAGCTTTCAGGAGAGAATACAATCTCATAGCAATATTAATTTTGATCATATTTCGAGAATCGTTCATGATTTTGAGATCGAAAATAATATAACTTTAGGCTATTTTGAAACTCTTTTTCTGATTGCTTGTAAAGCTTTCTTAGATAATGAAATGGATTATTTCATATGTGAGGCTGGTATAGGTGGAGTTTTAGATACGACTTCTATCATTCAAAGTAAAAATGTTGTACTTACAAATATTGGAAGAGATCATCAAGATTTACTCGGTTATACAGACCTTGAAGTTTTAGATCAAAAAATATTTGTATCAAATAATATAGATAATTTTTTTGTTGGTGATCTAAGCGATGAATTAATTAAAGTGATAGAAAATAATTATAAACACTTTAATTCTAAGTACTTCTTAAAGGATTTTGTTGATGGTAATTCAAAGGATTTCACATCAAATCAAATAAATTATTTACTTGCTTCATTAGTCGCAAACTTTTTAATAAGTTCAAGTACAAGGAAAATAACTCTAGATTTTAATAAAAAATATGTAGAAGGAAGATTTGAAATTATTAATAGAAATCCTTTAAAAATCTTAGATGGTGCACACAATATAGATGGGTTTGTAAAGACTATAGAAGACTATGAAAAAGTATATAGTTTAGAAGACACTCATTTGTATCTAGGTTTTAAAAATGGGAAAAACATAGAAAATATCATCAGCTATTTAAAGCCAAAAAAACAGTATAAGTTAAATTTTATTAAGGAAAATACTTTTTTTAATCAACAAAACCCTGATAAATTTATCGATTATCTAAACAGTGAAAATATTGATTATAAAATAGCTGAGCTTAAAACATTTTCAGCAAATAAGAATCCTTCTATATTGCTAGGTAGTTTATATTTAATTGGAGAGTATAAAAAAAGGATAACTACATGAAAACATTTTTTATGATAAAGCCTGATGGTGTACAAAGAAATTTAGTTGGAGAAATTATTTCAAGAGTTGAAGCCAAAGGATTTTCCATCACAAAAATAAAAATGATGACTATTTCTAAAGAATTAGCAGAGCAGCACTATGGGGAACATAAAGATAAATCATTTTTTAATGATTTAGTGTCATTTATAACAAGTGGTCCAGTTGTTGCTATGCAGGTTGAGGGTGAAAATGTAGTTCTACAAATTAGAAACCTTATGGGAGCTACTAATCCTAGTGAATCAACACCCGGCTCAATTAGGGGTGATTTAGCAACTGAATTAGATAAAAATGTTGTTCATGGATCAGATTCAGACGAAAGTGCTGAGAGAGAACTTTCGTTATTTTTTGGAAACTAAATAAATATTTAAAAACAGCAACTATTAGATTATTCTATTAGTACATGGTTGACTTAAATTTACGAAGAACATTATTTGGTGGCAACGATATTGCAATTGACTTAGGTACTGCCAACACCCTCATATATGTAAAAGGGGTTGGAGTTGTAGTTGATGAGCCCACACTTCTTGCTGTAAACAAAAGTGATAACTCGATAATCACTATTGGTCGAGAGGCTAAAAAATTAATAGGAAGAGTTCCAGATACTATTGAGCTTGTAAGGCCATTGCGGGATGGTGTGATATCTGAAATTGAAATGGCAGAGGAACTTGTTAAAACCTTACTGTCAAGAGCAATAGGACGTGCTTATTCAAGACCTAGAATTGTGATATGTGTTCCAAATGGTGTTACAAGTGTTGAGCAAAGATCAATTGAAACAGCAGCTCATGCTACAGGTGCATCTGAAGTTTTCACAATAGAAGAACCTATGGCTGCAGCGATAGGTAGTGGTTTAAATATTTTTGAGCCTTATGGAAACATGATTGTAGATATAGGCGGTGGTACAACTGAAATAGCAGTTATATCAATGGGGGATATAGTAAATGCTAACTCTGTGAGAGTTGGTGGCGAAGATATGACAGAGATATTAATTGAATGGTTGAGAAGAGAACATCAAATACTTGTAGATACTGGTATCGCAGAAAATATTAAACATGCAGTTGGCTCAGCTTATCAATATGATAAAGAGCCTCAAGTAACAGTAACGGGAAGAGACATTGTAAGAGGTATACCCAAGCAAGTATTACTAGAGGCAAGTGATGTCAGGAACGCCTTACAGCCAGTAGTAAATGATATTATTGAAGCTATTAGAATATCTCTTTCACAAACTCCACCGGCCTTGGTTTCAGATATTGACAATGATGGAGCATGGCTTACTGGTGGAGGATCTCTATTAAAGCAAATGGATAAAAAAATAGCTGAAGAGTTAGGTATCCCAATTAATAATACAGATGATCCATTAAGTTCAGTTGTAATTGGTTCTGGTATTTGCTTAGAGCGATTTCAAGACTACAAAAGTGTTTTGAAATTATCTCCAAAACCTAATTAATATGCGAAGTACTCAAGTTATTGGTATAAGAAAATATGTAGTTTATTTCCTTTTTATTTTTCTTTCAGGTTTATTGAGTGCTGTTGACTATTTTTCTAATAAAACATTATCAAATTTTATTCCAGAACAAGTGAACTTAATTTCCAATTTCCAAATACCTGACAGACTACTGCAAAATGAATTTTCTAGCTTATCTTCAAGTAGAGCAGATTTAGTCGCAGAAAATATAAGATTAAAAGAAGAGCTCTCTAATTTGAGAGTGTTGTATGTGGAGAATCAAGAATTACAGGATAATATTGAGTCTTACGACCTTCTTATAAAAAATATTAGTGATTTTGAATTAACATACTATGCAACAAGTTTAATTTTAAAAAACTCGACAGACGAATATCTAATTTCAGGGGGAAGGAACTACAATTTTGAGCCCGGGGATCTAGTGATAAATGAGACAGGATATGTAGTTGGTTATCTAGGAGAAGTTTTTAATGATTATTCAATACTTGAATCATTCAATTCTACAAATTTTAACTTTAGAGCATTAGATGAAAACAACAACATTTTTGAGATCAATTCAAATGGTAAAGAGTTGATATTTAGTTCTTTAGAATCAACATTGAATTCAAAAGTTGGAATGTTATATTCAGATATCACATTTGGGCATATAAACAAATTTCCACTCTTTGATTTAGAATCTTATGAACAAACAAAGCTAAATAACAAATTAATAGTTACAGTGCCAATAGACGAAATGCTGACTTTCCAAAGTAAATTATTTATCCCTAAAAATAAATGAAAGTTATAAGACAAATTTCAATATCCACTTTTCTTTTCATGCTTTGTTTGTTCGAAAACTATCTGAATACATTTATTTCTTTTGATTTTGGAGTTTATGTATTCTTAATTTCACTTATATATATCGGAACTGAATTATTTAATCAAAATTTAGTTATCCCAATTTTTTTAACAGGAATCATGTATGACTCTTTTTTTAGTACTTACTATTTAGGACTTTATACTTCAATATTTTTAGTCTTGGTTGTTTTGTCTAATTTTATAGTATCGAGTTATAGTCGATCAAATGTCATATACACAACTACTATTTCATTATGTTTATTGATATATAAAATTCCTATTATCTTAGAGTTTGATTTGGATTATTGGATAACAGGTTATTTCACTTCTATTATTGTAAATTCATTAATTTTTGTCACCTTAAAAAGAGCTTTAAGAAAAAATGTTTAACCAAAAAAGGCTTAAATTTACTTTTATTGCTTTTTTTATTTTATTGGCTTTTATTTTGTTTGATATCTTTCAACTTCAAACAACCGAATTCCAGTCTACGTCTGAAATTATTGACCAGCAAAATTTAGATAAATTTTATATTACAGCACCGAGAGGTGAAATATTTGATGCAAATGGAGAAAAAATAGCTGAAACCAAATTAGAACCTCATTTATTTATAAACATGAGAAAAATAACTAATGAGAACTCAGCCAGCTACACACAAATTATTCAATATAATTTTCCAGATTTAACAACTAGAGAAATTAATGAAATATTTGAAAGTAAGGAAATTTTACAATTCGTTACAAACCTCTCTTCTATTGAATATGAGGTTAGAAATAATCTGTTAACTAATTTTGATGCTTTTTTAATAATTGATTTACCAATAAGAAAATATATTAAAAATGAACTTTTTGCTCACACAATTGGATATTTAGGAATACCAAATCAAGATGAGTTTAATATTTTTCAAAATGCATTGGGTAATAATCAGGTTGGCAAAAATGGATTAGAAAGGTATTACGAGGACTATTTATCTGGAATACCAGGTGAATTAACTTTTTTAGGTTCTGAGATTATAGACTCAAAACAACCAATTCCAGGAAGGGATTTATTTTTATCAATTGATTCTTCAACTCAGTTCGTTACAAAAGAATCATTGCAACAGGGCATAGATTTAGCGAATAAGAGTTTTGAGTCAATAAATGAAATTAAAAGAGGTGCATCTGTGGTTTTGGACATTGAAACCGGGAACATTATTTCCATGGTTTCTCTACCTGATTTCAATCCTAACAAGTTTGTATCTGGCATAAGTGACTTTGAATACAAACAGCTCGATAGAGATCAAGCTTTTAATAACTTTGCAATCCAGGGCCTTTATCCTCCAGGTTCAGTATTTAAAGTTGTTGCTTATTGGTTAGCACTAAGTGAAAATATATTTCCTGAGGGCTTGAACAACAAAGATTCAAAAGTTGATTGTGAGGGAAGTCTTGCATTTGGGTTTGATGATGGCTCTCAGCAAGTTTATAACGACTGGAAACTTGAGGGACATGGAAAAGTAGATCTTACTGATGCAATTAAACAATCATGTAATGTGTACTTTTGGGACATAGCTTTAAATATATGGCGAAACTTTGGTAATACGGAAGGAGAGTCCATTCTTCAGGAGTATTCTAAAGAATTAGGCTTTAGTGAGAAAACAAATGTTGACTTACCATTTGAAAAGGTTGGAATTATTCCTGACAGAGACCTTTTTGAGGAATGGAAGATATCTAGACCAGGCTTAGTAAGGGAAGAGGGATGGTTAGGTGGAGATTTAATGAACTTAATCATTGGTCAAGGAGCTATAACGACCACTCCTCTTCAGGTTGCAAATGCATATAGAACTTTATTAACTGGAGAAAACTTATCGCCGACAATAAACGTAAATGCAGAAAAGATATTAAATAACAAAATAAATGTGAGTGATGAATTTATTTCATTTCTTTTAAAAGACTTAAATACAGTTACTAATAAAGGTGGAACAGCCTATGTTTCATTCAGTATATTGGGAAACAAAGTAAATGATATTGGTGGAAAAACAGGAACAGCACAAAATGCTGGTGATAAAAATAATACTTCTTGGTTTGTTGGAGTTGATTCTATAAGTAATCCTAAATATATTATTGTTACTGTTGTCGACGAGGGCGGATCTGGAAGTGCGGTTGCTGCACCAGTTTCTCGAAGAATTATTCAGCATTTACGTGAATACGAACTAACTCCGGTGGAATTTGGAGAAATTACAGAATGATTAATCGAAAAATTACAATATTAGGTCCAGAAGGAACAAATTTATATATCCTCCTTCAATTTATGTTGTTTAGTGTCATTTCATGGTTTACATTATTTAGCTCAATTGATTCAATTGAGTTTGAAACAACTAATATTTTATCGAGACAAATAGTATTTTCTTTAATAGGGTTAATTGTATTTTTTTTAACGACATATCTTTCAATTGAGAACTTATATAATTTAATAAATTCATTATTTATACTTTCTATTTCTGTTTTAATAGGTCTACTTTTCACCACCCCAATACTTGGTGTAAGGCGATGGTTTGATTTAGAACCAATTGGATTACCAATTTTTATTCAACCATCAGAATTCAGCAAAATTATTTTAGTTTTATTCTTAGCAAAATTACTCAGCCAAAAGTCTTATAAGTTAATTGCTGTAATAGGGGTTCTAATAAATTTACTTTTAATTTTTATACAACCTGATCTAGGAACAACGATGTTGCTTTTAATTGTCACTTCTTTCATGTTTTTTATGTCTGATATAAAACTTAGGAGTGCTGTTCTAGGGTTGTTAACACTTTTTCTTTTATTTTTTATTCTTTTAGAAATGAACTTTATAGGTGATTATCAAATATCAAGAATTACAGATTTCTTTTCTGGTGATGACTTTTCCCAAAAGCAAAGCAGACTTTCAATCTCATCAGGAGGCTTGTTTGGAACTTATTTTACTAATTCACAAATAACAGAAGTATTTGTACCCGTACAAACTACTGATTTTATTTTCTCTCTTTATTCAAGAAATTTTGGTTTTCTTGGAGGTTTGTTTCTTCTATCTCTATGGGTCCTATTTATCTTTAGGGTAAATAGAATAATTAATCTTACTCAAATTGAGTTTGAAAAATATCTCCTTTCAGGATTATTAATTCTTCTAGGTGTGCAAATATTTATAAATTTGTTAACTATTCTTGGATTTATTCCTTTGACTGGAATTCCTTTTCCACTCTTAAGCCTTGGAGGATCGTCAATATTTTCAACCGCAATAATATTTGGGTTAATTAATAGAGTTTTCATAGAAAACAACATAGTTGTTTAATTTTTAAATCTACTATTCTTAACTCATGTTAAATTTAAATATTCATCATCTCGGAGGTTTTAATGTTTGGTATATTCAAAAAGTCAAAGATTGTTCGCAAAAGCGACAATTTGGACAATACAAAAACTAAATGGTTTAATGGCCAAAAAGTAAAAATAAAATCAGGGACTTCTCGTTCAGGTCCTCAAAAAAGTAAAGATTTTAAGGATAAGAATCCAACATGGTTTAGAGAGCAACCACTACCAGTCCCAGAAGTAGAAAAAAAGCAGATGCTTATTAGCTCAAAAGACGGTGTATCAAAGGTCGCTATTCTTGAAGGGCCAACCCTTGTTCAGTACTACACATCAGAAAATAATGCTAAGTCTAAAGTCGGTAACATTTACCTTGGAAAAGTAAAAAATGTTTTACCTGGAATGGAAGCAGCATTTGTTTCTTTTGGTGAAGAAAAAAATGGTGTGTTATATGTTGCCGATATAGAGGGTTCTCATAAAAATTCAAAAATTGAAAATTTACTTAAACCTGAACAAGAAATTTTAGTCCAAGTAGTTAAAGATGCTATGGGGGAAAAGGGGGCAAGGTTAACTGGCCAAATCTCCCTTCCAGGAAGGTATCTAGTATTAATTCCAAACTCTAGAACAAAGGGTATCTCTAGAAGGCTATCTGATAACGAGAGAAGTAGGCTAGATAGAATTATTCGTAAACTTAAACCTGAAAATTTTGGTGTTATTGTCAGAACTGCTGCCGAGGGAGTGAGTGAAAAAGCGTTACAAGTAGATATAGAAAAACTTGTAGAAGAATGGGATATTGTAAGTAATTATAAAAGCGGTGATGCTCCAAAATTAATTCATCAAGAACCAGATGTTTCCATAAAAGTAATAAGAGAACACCTCAACTCAACATTTAAAAAGCTTTTAATTGATAGAAAAGATCAATTTGATGAAATCAAGAATTATGTTTCTGCTACTTCTCCTGAGATAAGTGACATTGTGGACTTTTATCAGGATGAACTTATGTTATTTGAAAGGTATCACATTGAAGACCAAATAAAAAAGGCTTTAGATAGAAAAGTTTGGTTGCCATCTGGTGGGCATCTAATTATTGACAGAACAGAAGCGCTAACTGTTATTGATGTAAACACTGGAAAATTTGTTGGAAAAAACAGTCTTGAGGAAACTGTGTATGAAAATAATTTAGAAGCCGCAGAAGAAATTGCAAGACAGTTAAGACTTCGAGATATTGGTGGAATTATAGTTATAGATTTTATAGATATGGAGTCAACCAAAAAGCAACAAAGTCTTTTAAGTAGATTTAAGCAGGAATTAGCTAAAGATAAGACTAGAACACAGGTATTTGAAATATCCAGACTTGGATTAGTAGAAATGACTAGAAAGAATGTGGCAGCCGGTCTCGTTGAAAGTTTTTCAGAAGAATGTGAAAAATGCAATGGTAGGGGTCTAATAATTAATGATATTTTTGCAAACAAAAGTATAGAAGAAGGCTTGATTGAGTCCGAGGCTGTAGTAGAGTGATTGAGTTATGAGTAAATATGCTGTTATTAAAGTTGGGTCATCTCAAGAAAGAGTAAGTGTTGGGGATGAATTTTCCGTTTCATCTTCTTTTGAAGAAAAAACTGTTGTTCCTGTATTAGTCAGCCCTAGAAAAGGTCAAATAGTTGTAGATGACAAAGAATTAAAAAACTATAAAGTTGAACTAGAGCATCTTTCTTCTTCAAAGTCCAAAAAGATTAACATTTTTCAATATAAAAACAAAACTGGAAACAGAAGAAGAGTTGGATATAGGGAAAACTCAAAAATTGTTAAAGTTAAGAGTATTCAAGGACTTGAAAGCGCTGAGGAGGAATAATGTCTAAAACAAAAGCTGGTGGTTCAACCAGGAATGGTAGAGATTCAGAGTCCAAACGCCTTGGTACCAAAGTTTATGACGGTGAAAATATATCTGCTGGCTCGATAGTAGTCAGACAAAGAGGTACAAAAATTCATCCAGGAGAAAACGTATCCAAAGGTGGAGACGACACTCTCTTTGCAAAAGTAGATGGTGTTGTAAAATTTTCTACTAGAAATGGTAGAAAATTAGTTAATGTAATTCCAAAATGAGCCAATGTTCGTTGATGAAATCAAGCTTTCAGTATCTTCTGGAGCTGGAGGCCCAGGCTCTGTTAGTTTCAATAATTTAAACTCTAAAACTAAACCATCTGGTGGTTCAGGCGGAGATGGTGGTAGTGTCATATTGCAGGTTAACAAAGAATTACCTGACTTATCTCACATAATGTCGAACAGTTCTCTTAAAGCTGAAAATGGTGGACCAGGTAACAAAAATTTTCAAAATGGAACCTCAGGTGAAAATCTGATTATAGAAGTACCAAAAGGAACACAAGTATTTATTGATAATGAAATGTATGCTGACCTTCACGACAATAACTCTTTTTATGAATTAATTACAGGTTCAAAAGGTGGTAGAGGAAATTATGAATTGATCTCAAAACGAAATCCTAATCCACAAATCTGTGAACAAGGAATAAAAAGAAAATCACTTGATGTCAAACTAAGTTATAGTCTTTATTCAGACATTTCAATTGTTGGACTGCCTAATGCAGGCAAGAGTACATTAATTCAAAAATTGACAAACTCTAAGGCCAAAATTGGTGATTATGAGTTTACAACCACTAGTCCAAATATTGGTGTTTTAAATAATTCTGAATCATTGGTAACTATATGTGATCTGCCTGGATTATTAGAGGGTGCTTCAGACGGGGTTGGAATGGGCAGGAGAGTATTAAAACATTTGAGAAATACTAAATTTATAATTTATTTAATTGATCCAATAAATGAAAAATTTAATATAAGTTCGCAAATTTCAATGCTTGAAGATGAACTTTTTAAATTTGATGAAAATTATCAATCAATTAAAAAACTTGTAGTTATAAATAAGTCAGATAAACTCTCTGTACCTAATGAGGAATATCTTAATATATCCTGTTTAAATGAACATGGAATTGATAAATTGGTCAGCACGATACAGGATGTATTTCAAGATGACTTACCACTTATTTATTCTGATTTTCATAAAATTGTTTTAGAGCAAGAAGATTACTTTATAGAAAAAATAGAAAATCAGTACATTTGTTCTGGTGAATTAGTCACGAATATAATCAATATTTCTGGAAACAAAGATAGTGTTCTAGATGAGATATTTATTAGATTCGAAAAATCTATTCTCTCAAGAGAAATTAGTGAAATGGGTGCAATTGATGGTGATACAATTGTGTTAGGAAATTTAGAATTTGAATACAAACAATAAAAAAAACATAGTAATAAAAATTGGAACTACTTCAATTATCAAGAATGATAAAGTTGATTTAACTTTATTGAAAAGCTTGGCCGAGTTAATAATCGAAAATAAAAATCAATTTAATTTTGTAATTGTAACCTCTGGCGCTGTTGGTCTTGGGGCAACAAAATTAAATTATAAAAGTAGACCTAAATCCTTAAAAAGACTTCAGGTGGCATCAGCAGTTGGTCAAATTGAATTGATTAATCAATATGAAAAAATTTTTAAAGATAAAAAAATGAATATTGCACAAGTTTTAATTACCAAAAATTTGATTGATGATAGAGAGCAATTCGTTAATACTACACAAGCATTAAATGAATTGTTATCCCAGGGAATTATTCCAGTAATTAACGAAAATGACGTTGTAGCGACTGAAGAGCTAAAATTTGGTGATAATGATAGGTTATCTGCAATAGTCTCAATTATTGTTAATGCAGAAAAACTTATAATCATTACTAATAAAGAGGGTTTGTACAATTTCAATCCTGATAAAAATAAAGATGCAAAAAAAATAGATTACATTGAATATGATTCCAATCAACTTAATGAATTAATACCTCTTTCAAAGACTGGAGAAGGCATGGGAGGATTTTCAACAAAAATTATGGCATCTCAAATTTCTGGTTTTTCCGGTATACCAACACATATAATCTCTTGGTCGAAATCTAATCTATCGAAAGCAATTTTAAATGAAAAGGTTGGAACCTATATTACTGCCTCAAATAAAAAAATTAGGCTTAGGAAGCTTTGGATTGCATATGGGATGGCTCCAATATCAAATGTGTATATTGATGAAGGTGCAGCTAGTGCACTTTTAAAGAATGCTTCACTTTTATCAAAAGGAGTTGTTAGATTTGATAATTCTTTCAAAATTGGAGATGGACTGTCAATTGTTTTTAATAAAAAAATTGTCGCTAAGGGTATTGCAAAAATTGACAGTTCTGCAGTTGGTGAAAGTAGTGTTTTAATTCATAAAGACGATTTAATTATTCTATAAATAATTTTACTAATAGAAATTCTTAATTAACCTTTTAATATGCTTAAGCAAATAGGAACACAAGCAAAAGATGCTGCTGCAGAAATTGCAGTTTTAAGCACTGATAAAAAAAATCAAATTTTACAGACTATGGCTGACGAATTGCTTAAAAACTCAAAAAAAATTTTAGATGCTAACAAAATAGATTTGAAAAATTCCAAGGATCT